>Ga0194063_10000636_pt1 | contig 24957 bp, 12 predicted proteins | sample SepL3720m_MetaG_FD_155459 | JGI IMG/M metagenome (GOLD analysis project Ga0194063, IMG submission 155459) | Anoxic zone freshwater microbial communities from boreal shield lake in IISD Experimental Lakes Area, Ontario, Canada - Sep2016-L373-20m | ecosystem: Environmental > Aquatic > Freshwater...
CCTATACAGCGGTGCAAAGGCTGTTTCATCCGCAAGAATTGGAACAAGTGGGAGTCGGGTTGGCCGTCTCGGTAGTCGCGTCATTGGTCAATCTTGGGGTGGGTCTGTTGCTTTTGCGCGTGGGCAAAAAAAACCATTCCATCACTCTGGAAGCCAACGCCCACCACCTGCTTACCGATGTGTGGACTTCGGTTGGAGTCGTGGTCGGCGTGGGAGCGGTGGTCCTGACTGGATGGCTGTGGCTGGACGCGGTGGTGGCCCTGCTTGTAGCGGCCAATATTGTATGGACCGGAACGCGCCTCGTCTGGCGCTCGATCTCCGGCCTGATGGATATCGCGCTGCCACCTGAAGAAATCGCCATCATTCGTGCGGTTCTGGATTCTTATGAAAAAGAAGAGGTGCGTTTCACCTTCCTGCTCACCCGCCAGGCGGCATCAAGGAAGTTCGTTTCAGTCAATGTGCTGGTGCCCGGCGATTGGACAGTCCAGCACGGACACGATCTCGTGGAACGGATCGAACAGGATATCCTCACGGCACTTCCAAACAGCTCGATCCTGACCCACCTTGAGCCGCTCGCCGACCCAAAATAACTTTCGAAGGTCCGGTTTTCCTGTCCACACCAAGGAATTCCAGGGTTCATTGTCCCCTCGCTACATATCGGTGGAGTTTACTGAAACATGCGCGAGTCAAGAGTCGTAGTTATTGCCGTGCCTCGCGTCAAATCGGCTGTCATCATCTTGTGGATCGCTTTCGGGTTGATTGCATTGATGCATGGACCGTTCGAATTGCTGGGTGATTTCGCCGAGGGCTTTTCCTGCATAACAAGCGTTGCCGTCATCGATCATACTGATGAATCAACGGAGTCTGACTCGCCATTTGGAGGGTTGGCATGCCGCAGGAGTCACCCCATGGGAAATCTCCAACCGGACTCTCATGCCAGGTTCGGTTTGTCTCGCGCGCAACACGGGTCTGCGATCGCCGAGATCAAGAAAAAATCGCCGGATCCACAGCTTTCCTTCCTCCTGGCAAACTGGCAATTCTTGCGGCGCGCGTCGCTGGCCCCGAGAGCTCCGTAGCTCCCTGCCTGATTCCACTCACGGCCCAAGGCGGATTTGCCTGCCAATGGCTTCGAAATGGAATTGCGTCTCCAAGCGTGAAAAATCACGCAGGCATTCCTGCAATTCGAGAAACTAATTTCTCCAATTCTTTTTTATCCAATGAACAACACCCTCAAACTAACAATAATACCATGAAATGCCCCGTATGTATAGAACCCGACCTGGTCATGACTGACCGCCAAGGCGTTGAAATCGACTATTGCCCCAAATGCCGCGGTGTGTGGCTGGACAGGGGGGAACTCGACAAAGTCATCGAGCGCTCCACCTCCATCCAAGCTCCCCAAGTAGCGCCTGACTATCGCGGCGATACGCAAGGCTACTCCAAACACGATGATCATCGCGACGACCATGGAAAGTATGACAAACATGGCCAGCAACGCAAGAAATCGTGGCTGTCGGAAATGTTCGACTAACAGCCATTCCTGGCCGACGTCCGCTCACATCGCCCGGATAGCCCACGCTAATTCGGGCGTTGGTGAGGTTTTGTACACGAGCCGTTATCTGAAACCACAATCATGAGCCACCATTTTAGTCTGCCGCCAGAAATAGATGAGATAATCCGATCGTTTATCCGCCGCCACAAGCGCGCGCTCCGCTGGGGATGCCTGTTGACAGGCATGTTCGCTCTGGCGCTTGTAGCCGTGGTGATCTGGGGAACTTACCGGGGAGCCCTACGCATCAAGGATGTGGTAAAGGATTCGGTGGCAGGAAATATTCCGGCCATTCGCTTGCCGCTGGAGTGGGAGAAGCCACTCGGCGACTCCGCGCTGGCGCAATTGCGGAATAAATACCAGTTTACCTCTGACCGCAAAGTGCTTGATCCACTTGACCGGATCGCCGCGCCACTGTTGTCCTCACCCGCGAATTCCGCCGACCGATATACTCTCTTCGTTACCACATCCAAGGAGATCAATGCTTTTGCCCTGCCGGGTGGCACCATTGTGCTCCATCAAGGATTGTTAGAACGGGCGCGGGCAGCGGAGGAAATTCAGGGCGTCATCGCGCACGAAATGGCACATGTGCAAAAGCGCCATGGCGTGATTCAAATGATGCAGAATTTCGGCATGGACATGGCCATTCAAAAAATTCAAGGAGGCGAGAGCGGGGTGTTAGACTCACTCATTCGCGATAGCGGCCAACTCCTGGTTCTGAAGTTCAGTCGTGACCACGAGCGGGCGGCTGATGATTTGGGCTGGGAATTTTTGGAACGAGCACAAATCAATCCCCAAGGCATGGGGAATTTCTTTGCCGGACTAAATGCGGACGCGGGCACCGGACCCGCTCCGGCAATTCCTCTGCTGAGCACTCATCCGGCACCACAGGAACGCATGGACCGCCTGTCGAAGAAGTCGCAAACCCTCCGCCCAGCCGATTACCAATCCTTTACTCAGGAATTCAGAGCGCTCCAAGCGGGACTTGGCATTACAGCGGAACGACAGTGAATAGGATAAACGGCTAACATTCGTCTTCTCCGCCACCATAGTCGGCTCTACGGAGATCAAGAATGTTACGACGACCTAGCTGTTTTGCATCTTCTCTAATTTTTTACTTCTGTGCACCAAAAAACTTGGCAAGTCAGCCTGTATAATTAAGCTCTGCGCACGCAGACTGCGTCAATTTTCCGTGATTCACCATGGAAGTTTTATTCAGCCGCTGTTCGGCCCGAATTTAGCATCCCGCTCAATAGGACATGACGTCTATCACCACTCCATACACCGAACATTTATCCGCATGAAACCAAGGTATCGTAAATTTCTCAGCATTCTCCCAGTGACCGTTTTCATCTCGTCATCGCTGCCTATCGCCTCTCAGGCTGGCATCGTCGGAGTCAACGCCGACGGCAACGCCCAACCCACCGTTCTGAACAACGGACCGAATACCATCATTGCAAACGGCGGCACATCCGCCACGCCACTCGTGAACATCATCGCAGGCGTCGAAATGCAGGGCGACATCGCTCAAACCGCCGTCCTTGATATTTCCGCCGCCAACTACACCGTGACCAACGCGGGAAAACTCATCGGCACGAACCACACGGGCATCTCTTCGACTTTTGGTTTCATTCTGACCAACTCCGGAACCATCACCGGCAACGGCTTCGACGGGATAAAGGCGCTGGACGGAGTCACCGTCACCAATAACCGTGGCGGTGTGATCCAAGGATTGGATCAAGGCATTGACGTTCTTGGCTCCTTGAATTTCACCAATAACTATAACACTTCGGTTGTCGGAATCACGAATGAAGGCATCTACGCCACCACCGATGCCTTGATCAATAATTTTGGCTCCATCATTGGTGAAACTAACGGAATCACCGTGACCTCGGGGGCGGATATCAAATCCAATTGGGCCAGGAATTACACTGGCACTCAAATCATTGGCAAGAATGGCAACGGGATCAACGCGACCACCGGATTGTCTGTGTATAACGACTATTCTGGAGTTGTCACAGGCAACACCCATGGCATTAACGCCACGGATTCCGCGTCGATCACCAACGCCGGCACCATCACCGGCAAGAATGGTAATGGTATCAACGCTATGAATTATGTGTCGGTCATGAACGCCAGCGGCCAAGGCGGCAGAATTACCGGAACAAACATAGGCGTCTGTTTGAATGACCATTCTTCAGTCACCAACTCCGCAACCATCAACGGTTCAAACATAGGTGTCTGGTTGAATAACAATGCGTCTGTCAACAACCTCTGGGGTGGCGACGGCATCACCGGAACCAACATCGGTCTGCGCATCGGTGACGACACCATCGTCAACAACTACGGGAGCATTTTCGGCAAGGTTGGAATTGATGCCGAAACCGGACCCAATGCAGCTTTCACCCTGTTCAACGAGGGCCTGGTCACAGGCTCCACTGGTATTGCGATCGATGGCGGTAGCGGCACGGATACCATCAATCTCTACGGGGGCAGCAAGCTCAACGGCGGGATCAACCTCATGACGGGGGCGGATGCAATTAGCATGACATCTGATAGAATTGACCCCGATAATTTTCATATGATCTCGAACAAATGTATAGTCAATGGAAATATCGACGGTGGTGACGGCATGGATGTGCTGACTTTTGCCAGAGGTCGAATCAGTTCTTTTCTCTACTCGGATTACGTTAGCGCGACCAATGAAGTGCGAGGCGACGTCATCAATATGGAGGACATCATCAAGAATGGCTCTGGCACGGCCTTCATCGGTGAAGTCGGCGGCCTACTCCGCACGGTGCGCGCCGATGCAATCCACGTCAACTCCGGTGGGCTCTACATCAATGGCAACATGGACGGCACTCAGTCCAGCCAAACCAATATCACCAACGACGGCGCCCAACTCGGCGGCACCGGAACATGGGATGCGAACATCACACTCATGGGCGCTTCGAAGATCAGTCCGGGCCAAACGGCACTGGATATCGCGCTGGACTCCGTGGCACGTGTCTATCATTCGGTAGGAGAGCTCACTGTTACCGGTAACGTCACCCTGGACTCGACCGCCGCTTACGAGTGGAACATCATTCCAGGAGGCTCGTCTGATTTGATAGTTTTGACGGGTGCTGGCAACGCCTTCATAACGAACAACAGCCAGTTCATGATCGCTCCAACCGATGTGAACCAATCGCTCCAGGATGGCTCCAGAGTGGTGGTGGACACCCAAACCATGCTGTCCGGTGTTTTCGGAAGTATCCGTATGGCTCCTGTATCTTATACCACTCCGGACACAGGATTGTTCGTGGCAAATCAAATCAACCCAATCCTCACCGAAAACTTCTCAACGCTCAGAAAAATCAACTCCGATCAGGATTGGGAACTCACGATTCGCCATGACTACAGCCAGTTTGGCGCCACGGCCAATCAAGTAGCGGCAGGCAAAATGCTCAATGGTCTCGTGAGTTCCGTCACTGGTGAAATCGCGGATCTGTTGGCCGCTCTGGACTACAGCGACGCACAAACCACCATCAACACTCTATCCGCGCTAGACCCAAGTGCCTATCTTTCCACCGTCACCGGCCTCACGACCCAAAACTATCACCTACACCGCACGGTCGAGAGCCACAACGCCGCCATCCGCGCTAATTCCGCGGTCGTCACCATGCCCACAGGCGCACCTTCGGCTAAAGAAGACGCGCTATCCGCCGCTTGCAATCGGCGCAGTAATGTTTGGGGTAGCGTTTCCTATGATTGGCAGGACCTCGGAAATTCAAACCGTGGTTTCGACCAAACCGGTGACACTGAGTCGTTCACCGCTGGCATCGATTACAACATCCATGACAACCTACGTCTCGGCCTCGTTGCGGTAGGTTCGCAAACCAGCTGGCACGGAGACAGTTCACTTGATTCCTCAATCGACAGCTACAACATCGCGGCTTACTCCAACTGGGGCGCTGCCACCGGTTGGTTCGTTGACGCGCTGTTAGGTTACAATACCCATAGCGTCGATCAATCACGTCCCATGCTGATGGGGAACATTCGTAGCATCAGCGCCACGCAATATGACGCGGACGGCTGGCAAGGCCTGGTCAGCGGCGGTTACGCCATGCAAACCTCCGCCGGCTTGTTCTCGCCGTTCATGGCTTTTGAATGGCAAAAACTCAGCGCCAATTCCTATGAAACCGGCGGTCCGATTCCGGTGAACGTGGACTCCGCAGATATCGACTCGTTCCGCGGATTGATGGGTGTGAAATGGGAGGCGATCCTCGCTCACAAAGTCAAAGGTTACACGTCTGCCGCATACGCCTATGAATTCATGGGCAGATGCCGCCACCGCCAAAGTCGGATTTGGTGGTGGCTCCTACATGGCCAAAGGTCCCGGTCTCGGTGATTCCGTATTGGTTTCCGCAGGCGTGCGCTGGGAAATCATGCCATGCACCACGGCAGACATCGGTTACCGCGGTGAATTCGCCATGGAAAACGGTGCAAATTCAAACGGTGCCAACATCGGCGTAAACTACTCGTTCTGATCCGCTTGGACGCCCGCATTTTTCCCATTCGTCGACGAATCATCCTCGTCCATTGCTCCGTCCTTGACCGGAACTCAGGAAAGGATTGAACCTATCCGCATGGGAGCCGCGGATCAACTGCGGCACGCCATGGACTCCCGGGGTCGGGCCGCCGTAAAAACCTACCTCACGGAGCAGGTGAAACAAACCCGCCCGGACGCCGCAGCCACCAGTGAATTGGAAGTGAACGATGACCCGATGGCCAACCGGCTTGTTCTGCGCTGTCATTTCCGCAGCGAGGCGATTCTAACAAACTCACAGGATGGGAAAATGGATCTCTTTTTCCTCGTACCATATTCCATTCCATCACGAATCACAGGAGTTTCCGCGACACGCAAATATCCTCTGGCTATCCTGCATCCCGTTGACGTGCAGCACACGATCAGACTCAATCCCGAAACCCCGCGAAATCTCAACATCCCAAAACAAACCGTTCGCTCGGAGTTTTTCTGGTTTTCCTTCGCCACCACCACCACCTGGACCGAAAGCACTCATGTATTCACGTTTGCAACATCCGTCGGAACAGTTCCATTCGCCAAAGTGCGCGACTATTCCAATGATTTGAAAGATGTATCCGACGCGCTTAACTGGCACATACGGTTCTCTTCTCGCGACCGAAAGAACCTAGGCATGAGACGTTAGAACTTTTCGCGCCCGGATACCGCCGTTAATACGGGCTTGGAATCCGGGAAAATTTGATCCATACTTCAGGAACTGGAATCCCATGATGCTCCGGGGCTCTTCATATAACTCCATCCTACACACGTATGCTCGAAAAAATTCTCTCCAACCTGTTTATCAACCAATGGGCGGTTTTTGGGATCGTGACCTTGTTACTCCTCACGCTCGCCGAGACGGGTTATCGCTTCGGCCTGACCTTCCAACGGCGCAACCCCGATACCGCCGCCGGCCATAGCGGCAGCGTGCAGGGTGCCGTGCTCGGTTTGTTAGGTCTGCTGCTCGGCTTCAGCTTCGCCATGGCGGTCGGTCGCTATGATACGCGCCGCGCATTGGTGGTCGATGAGGCCAACTCCATCGGCACCACTTGGCTACGTGCCGATTTCCTGCCGGCAACACATCAACGGGAGGTTAAGGAACTACTCAAACGCTACACTCGCATCAAGCTTGAGGATAGCAAGGCGGCGACGACCCGCGAGGCGACCACTCGTTCGCAGGTCGAGATTGCGAAAATCCATCAAGTGTTGTGGTCCCACGCGGAAGCCTCGGCCGCAGAGAAACCCTCGCCCGTCACTGTCAGCTTCATCACTACACTCAACGAAACGATCGACCTCCACGCCTCCCGCAAGGCCGCGCTGCTCAATCATGTGCCCGGCGCGGTTTGGTTACTACTGCTGGTGGTATCCGGTTGTGGTGCGTGGGCCAGCGGCTACGGCAGTGGCACCGGCGGCCTGCGTTCCGCCTTCAACCAATGGGTCTTCCCGTTACTCATCGGGGTGGTGATCACACTCATCTCCGATATCGACCGCCCGCACCAAGGCCTCATCGGCGTGAGTCAACAGCCGATGCAGGATCTGCTAGACAGCATGCAACCGTGATGGGAGGGACCCAAGACCGCTCGCTGGACCGCAGGTTGTTTTTCTATAAGCTGTCTGAATATAACCAAAGGCAGGGACCGATATTGCCTCCGTTGCACTCCGGCCATGCGGTATGCGCTGCGCGGTTTGTTTCTGCTGCTACAAGCAGCGGGGCATTCCGGGCGGTCCGCGAACATGAGGTATGAATGATTGGCCAAGAGTTTATTTAAAGCATTTTCATGGTCGCCTGCCTCCTTCTTCCATTCGTCGGACCGCCCGGAGGATCGGTCCCTGCCATTTATATAAGACCGTCTCTTAGAAAAAAATTCCGCACCGGGTTGGTTTTTCGGGGGTTTGTGACAATACCTGATGAAAACCATGACAGCCATCGAATCCAACATCCGACCGCAGGGAGAAAATCCCGCACAGTTGGAGTTCACCCGACTGTTTGTCGCCAACCAGGCGGCCTTCCAAGGATTCCTGCTGACCTTGGTGCACGACCGCCATGCGGCGGACGATCTGGTGCAGGAACTGGCGGGACGGTTGTGGGTGAAATTCGGCGATTACGAGAGATCCCGCCCGTTTGTCGCGTGGGGGCTTGGGTTTGCCCGCTTGCTCGCGTTCGAGTGGCGGCGCCACCAGACACGCCTGCCTGTGCCTATGGACGAGCAAACCCTGCAAGCGCTCGCCGATGTCGCAGTCGAACGCTCGATGGCCAGCGATGATCGCCATGAGGCACTTGGCCATTGCCTCCAGCGCCTCACGGACCATCAACGGCAGGTTCTACAGGCCCGCTATTACAAAGACCAATCGGTGACAGACATTGCGCGGCAGGCTCAACGCACCGAAATGGCTGTCTACAAGGTTCTCAAGCGTGCTCATCAACAATTGTTAGAGTGCATGCAAGTCACCCTCGCATCCCCCACCCCTCCCTGACCCATGAATGACTCCACCCACGAGCCAAACGCCGAACTCGAGGATCTGATCCTCAGGTCGCTTCATGGCCTTACCGATGAAGCCGAGGGCGCGGCCCTGGCCACACAACTTGCGGCATCCAGCGAGGCACGCGAGCTTTTCGCCGACCACGCGATGCTTCACGGGATGCTCGCCACCGAAGCGCAAGCAGGGGCCTTTGCCGCAGACCGCGAGGCGTTCTTCGCAGCATTGGAAAACCCGCCGGCTGCTTCTAATATCGTTCACATCCGCAGATGGTGGTGGCTTTCCGCGGCCGCGGCCATGGTCATCGGCCTGCTCTCGCTCACTCTCCTTCTGTTGCCTAACAACGCCACCGCCGCGCTTGATCGGGTGGTGGCCGCCCTCGACCGTTCCGTGGATTGCAGCTATGTGATCCGGGTGCTCGACTCCGGCACGGACCGACAAGGTGGAAATCCGGTGGAAAAGCCGGACCGCGGCCGCTTTCCGCCCTCGGCCTTTCTTGATGGCGCACGCCTCCATTTGCGCGGCAACAGCCAATACGTGCTCGAACAAGCGCTGCCCGACGGCAACACCCGCACGCTTGGCAGCGACGGTCAAACCAGCTGGTGCATCCGCGGCGATGGACCGGTTAGAACCAGCTCAGATCCCCACCATTTCGGGGCTGGCGTGCTGGCGGGGCGACAGAGCACTCCTTTCCTCGAACTGCGAACCCAACTCGAAGACCTGCGGAATTTCTATCAACTGGAATGGTTCACGCCGCCAGCCGTTCCCGCCTCCTCCACACCATTGAAGGGCCTGCGAGGCTCGCGCCACTCCGCCGCCCAAGGCGGACCAAAGGAAATCGAACTTTGGTTCGACCCAGCCACGGGGCAGATCCACCGGATGGTTCTCAACGGCCTGCCGCGCGGTGGCAGCGGCCCTGCGAGCATCGCTCTTGAACTCACCTCCACTGCTCCTCTTGCGCCGGATTTCTTCCATCACGAGGCGCACCACGATCCATCCCTGAGAATTGAAGTCGAAATCACACGTCCCCGCTAACCTAACATTATTATGAAGTCCATATTCAGCGCACTCGCGTTAAACCTCATCGTTAGCGCCACCCCATTGATCGCCGCCGAAGCTCCAGCGTCTGATCCCGTGCTCGCAACGATCCCCGCCGGAGAATTCCAAATGGGCGACCACCTTGGATTTGTCGATCCCAAGCACGGCGGGGATGAAATACCGATCCACAAGGTCCACGTGGACAGCTTCAAAATCGGCGTCGATACGGTGACCACCGCACAGTACTGTGCGTTTCTCAATGCTTCAATCGGAACCGGCGCGCTCGAAGTCCGCAACGGTGGTGTGTTCCTCACCGGCGGCAGCGACTTGCTCTGCGAAACCCGCGAGATGTCGCCCTACAGCCGGATCGGATGGGATGGCAAACGCTTTCAGGTGTTAGAACGTAAGGAAAACCATCCGATCGTCTGCATCCGCTGGGAAGGCGCGGCGGCATACTGCAATTGGCTCAGCATCCGGCAGAAGCTGCCGCTTTGTTATGATTTGAAGACATGGAACTGCGATTTCCAAAAAAGCGGTTACCGTCTGCCCACCGAGGCGGAATGGGAGATCGCCGCGCGCGGTGGCAAACAGGATCCATACTTCAATTTCCCCTGGGGTGATGATGCCGATGCCTCCAAAGCCAATTGGCCGGAGTCGAAGAATCCATTCCGCAGCGGACCTCAGCCATGGACCACGCCGGTCGGGTTTTTCAACGGCAAGCTCCAGAAAAAATCCGACTTCGCATGGCCGGGCACCCAGGAATCCTGGCAGACCGCGGATGGCACCAACGCATACGGACTGCATGACATGTCCGGCAATGTCTGGCAGTTCATCAACGATTGGTATGAGCGGGGCTACTATGGCTATAGTCCTTCGATGAATCCGCCCGGCCCGGCCGAAGGAAGTGTGATGCCTGATGGCAAAGCCTATCGCGGCATGCGTGGAGGCAATTGGTTCAACGGCGAAAACGGCCATGGCCGCGTTTCTAACCGCAATCCATCCTACTACCGCGGCCCGCAGGATCCTGCGCATCCGTATTATCATTTGGGCTTCCGCATCGCACTCCCCATCCATGCCGAAACGAGGCCCGCATCGCAACCCACACCTGTGCAAAAAACCGCACGCAATGGTCCGCCCCGCGATGACAGACCACCCGGCGGCCCTAAATCCAACACGCCATCCGCGACATCTCCATCCGCACCCGCTCCGTCCATGCCGAAATCCGGCTTTGTTCTTCGCAGTCCGGAAGTCACCGACGGCGGCACGTTACCCAAGGATTACACGGGCGATGGTTCATCCGCCACCCTGCCGCTCGCATGGAGCGGTGCCCCATCGGAAACCAAGAGTTATGCCTTGATCATGCACCACATTCCCGGACCGGGCGGAGAACCGAAGTGGTATTGGGTGATCTATAACATTCCTGCCTCAACCGTCGAACTTCCACGCAACGTGCAAAACGTCGGAATTCTCGGCAGCAACAGCGTCAACAACCGTGGCGGATACGCACCCCCGCACTCCAAGGGACCAGGCCCGAAAACCTATATCTACACGCTGTATGCCTTGTCCTCCGCTCCTAAGATCGATGTCCCGCCGGGACAAGTCAGCCGCGATGTCCTGCTCACCGCAATGAAAGACCGCATCCTCGCCACGGCGGAATTGCATGTCGTCTATTCACGCCCGGAAGGTGCCACCGATGCAGGTGGCGATCGTCAACGAAACCCACAATCAGGAGATTCTCAAAACAGCAACCGGCCCCCACCCACGCGTGACGATAGCACGCGCGAAACACCCCCGCAGGCACGCGATGCACAAGCGCCCGCAGTGTCGTCCGGTCAGGAAAAACAACGCCCTCAAGGCGACGGGCAAAGTGCCCGTCAGGGCGGCGGTGGCGGTGGCGGCGGAAAAACGATGATCGAGAACAAACTGCCGGTTTCTCCCAATCCAGGACAGACGGTCGGACTCTATCAGAACACATCGAAGGCCTGTCCCGGTTACACGCTGATGGCACCGAAACACAACACCGTCACCTATCTGTTGGATAACAACGGCAAGATCGTCAACAGCTGGAAAAGCGAATACGAACCCGGCCAATCCGCCCATCTCCTGCCCAACGGTCACCTCCTGCGAGCCGGCATGCTCAAGGTCCAGGGTGGCACCGGCGGCGGCGAAGGCGGCCGCATCGAAGAGTTCGATTGGAATGGTAAGCTGATTTGGGAATTCGACCACGCCACCCGCGACTACCAATTGCACCACGACATCAAACCGCTCCCCAACGGCCACGTGCTGGCCCTGATGGTGGAACGCAAGACGCTAGAACAATCAGTCGCCGTCGGATTCACTGCGGAACAACTCCGTGATGGCTACCTCGTGCCCGATGCCGTCGTCGAAATCGAACCGATCTATCCGAAAGGCGGCAAGATCGTTTGGGAATGGCACGTGTGGGACCATCTGATCCAAAACAGCGATAAGACCAAACCGAACTTCGGCGAAATCGCCGCGCATCCCGAACTGATCGATGTCAAATGCAACGGCCGCGCCACACCCGCGTTCTGGAACCACATGAACTCGCTCGCCTACAACCCGAAGCTCGACCAGATCGTGCTCAGCGTGCGCGGTTGCAATGAGATCTGGATCATCGACCACGGCACGACCACCAAGGAAGCCGCAAGCCACAGCGGCGGCAAGCAAGGCAAGGGCGGCGACCTGCTCTACCGTTGGGGAAATCCGGCCGCCTACGGACGCGGCACATCTAACGACCGCCAGTTGATCCAACAACACGACGCCCAATGGGTTTCGGATGGAGACCCCGGCGCTGGCCACATCACCATTTTTAACAATGGCTACGAACGCGGTTGGTCGAGCCTCGAGGAAATCGTCCCGCCAGTAGACGCCAAAGGCGGCTACACGCTCGCAACCGGCAAGGCATACGGCCCTGAAAAACCGGTCTGGCATTACGAAGCGAAGAACCGCACCGATTTCTTCTCGTCGGAAATTTCCGGCGCCCACCGCCTCCCTAACGGAAACATGCTGATTTGCGCCGGAGTCATCGGCAACTTGTTCGAAGTCACTCCCGCCGGAGAAACCGTCTGGCAATACATCAATCCGATGGCGCGCGGCGGCATCCTCGCGCAAGGCGAAAACCCGGGCAAGGACATGCGCGGGCACCTCTGGAACGCCGTCTTCAAAGTCCATCGCTACGCCCCTGAGTATCCCGGCTTGAAAGACAAGGATCTAACACCCAAAGGTGTCATCGAGTTGCCTGCATCGCAGAAAGGAAAGACCGGGATGGACAACATGGTCGAAGCACCCCGCGGCAACCGCGAGCGGCCGGGCGCGGGAGGATCCGCCAAAGAACCTCCACCCGAAGGCGGTGGCCAAGGCCGTGGACGCCAAGGTGGCGGCCAAGGCGATCGTCCACCCCGCGACTAACAATCATACGGGGGGAGATCATGAAAATTTCACTGCTGTGTTTTGTTCTGGCAGTTGTCCTACCCTGTGGACTTCAGGCGGAGCCCACGCCTTTTGACGGCGACATCGTACTCGGATGTCCGACCACATCCGCAATCAAGGCCAGCATCTTCAGTCCGGACCAGAATGGCAGCATCACCCTGAGTTATGGCACGTCATCCGGCAGCTATAACAATCAAACCTCGACGGAAGTCATCGCTGCGGGAGTCCCGTTGCTGCTGAACGTGTCCGGTCTTAGCGCTGATACGCAATATTATTACCGTCTGGATTTCCAAGCCGCCGGAGAAAGCGAATTCAGCCATTCTGACGAGCACACTTTCCACACCGCGCGCACCGATGGAAGCTCCTTCACCTTCACCCTCCAGGCGGACTCCCACATGGACGTGGAGTCCGACCTCAACATCTACCGCCAAACCCTCGCCAACGTCACCGCCGGCAAACCCGATTTCCACATCGATCTGGGAGATACGTTCATGTGCGAGAAGCACTCCGCACCGCTCACCGCGGTGGTCCAACCGGCGCAGGACCCGGCCACCGTCGATGCGAGATACATCTATGAGCGTGCCAACTTCGGTCTCATCACCCATTCAGTGCCGCTGTTTCTCGTCAACGGCAATCACGAAGGCGAGGCCGGTTGGCTCAATGACGGATACGCTAACAACCTCGCCATCTGGACCACTCAGGCCCGCCAACGGTTTTTTCTCAACCCGACACCCGACGCATACTATGGTGGCGATACCTATCAGGAACCCATCGTCGGTGAACGCGCTTCATGGTATTCATGGCAATGGGGAAACGCCCTGTTTGTCGTGCTCGATCCCTACTGGAAAACCCCGATCCCGGCCAGTAACGACCCATGGAACATGACCCTCGGCGAACGCCAGTATCAGTGGCTCCAGCAAACACTCGCCAACTCCACCGCCACCTTCAAATTCGTTTTCGTGCACAACCTGGTCGGTGGACTCGACGGCCAAATGCGCGGCGGAACCGAGGCCGCTCCGCTCTACGAGTGGGGTGGACTTAACTCGGACGGCACCGCAGGCTTCACCACAAAGCGGCCAGGGTGGGCGAAGCCGATCCACCAACTGCTAGCTCAAAATGGGGTAACCGCCGTATTCCACGGCCATGACCATCTGTATGCCAAACAGCAACTCGATGGCATTATCTATCAGGAAGTTCCGCAACCGAGTTGCATGAACTCCCAGAATGGCCCCGTCCTCGCCACCGATTATCACTACGCAAACGGAACCATCCTCAGCAGCTCGGGCCACCTCCGCGTCACCGTGAACGCAGACCACGCCACCTCCCAATATGTGCGGACATGGTTGCCCGCCAACGAAACCGCCACCCGGAAAAACGGCCAGATCGACGACATCTGGAGCGTCGGAGCACCAGGCTGGCCCACCGCCTCATTCACCTGCACCCCCATCGCTCCGATTGGCGGCCAGGCCGTTGTTTTTACCAACACATCCAATGGAAACCCCACCGACTGGTCGTGGGATTTCGGCGACGGCACGTCGAGTTCGCTGCAAAACCCAAGCCATACCTATCAGACTGCCGGCACCTACACCGTGAGCCTGACCGCCAGCAACACCACAGGCGCGCATACCTTGAGCCGCACCCTGACCGTGATCCCAAGTGTCGTTCCCGATTTCATCTTCAGTCCATCCGCACCAGTGACCGGCCAGACGGTCGTATTCACTGATACCACCACCGGAAATCCCATGACATGGTCATGGAACTTCGGCGACGGCCAGAAAAGCACGCTGCAAAATCCCGGTCACATCTATTCTACCGACGGCACCTACACCGTCTCTCTCAAAGCCAGCAACGCGACGGGATCCAAATCCGTGAAGCATACGGTGACCGTGGATCAAGCGCCCGACATCATCGATTTCACCGGCAACATCGTCCTCGGTTGCCCTACCGAATCCTCGATCAAGGCTAACATCTTCACACCTAACCAAAGCGGTTCGTTCTATCTCGCATATGGCACAACATCCGGCACTTATGATGCCCAGACAGCCATCAGCACTCTCGTGGCCGCCATCCCGTTGGAGATTTCACTCAGCGGGCTGACACCGGACACACGCTATTACTATCAACTCTATTTCCGTGCGACCGGAGAAACCACCTTCACCCATACCGCTGAATGCACGTTCCATACGGCGCGCCCCGCCGGAAGCTCATTCATCTTTTCCATCCAGGGCGACTCCCATCCAGAGCGGGCCAACACCCAGTTCGATCCGTCCCTCTACGCGCGGACGCTCCAGACCGCCGCCGCCGACAATCCCGATTTCTATCTGACCATCGGCGATGATTTCAGCGTGGATATCCTCGACCCGGCAACCGTGACCGCCGCCCAGGTGACCGAACGCTACACCATCCAACGGCCGTATCTTGGCTTGATAGGCCGCTCCGCCCCGGTCTTCCTCGTCAACGGCAACCACGAACAAGCGGCCCGCTACCTGCTTGACGGCACCCCTGACAATGTCGCCGTCTGGGCGCAGAACGCCCGCAACACCCATTATTCGCAACCGTCTCCCGACGGTTTTTACAGCGGAAATCCGGAAGTGATCCCGTATATCGGCCTGCTCAAAAATTACTATGCGTGGACATGGGGGGATGCCCTCTTTGTGGTGATCGACCCATACTGGGCCTCACCCACCTGCGTGGACGACCCCTTCGATGGAGGACCCAAACGGACCAACCTCTGGGATATCACCCACGGCGACGCCCAATACCAATGGCTCAAAACAACCTTGGAGCAAAACCACTCGAAATACAAGTTCGTGTTCGCCCATCATGTGTTAGGAACAGGCCGTGGAGGAATTGAACTTGCGGGTTCGTATGAATGGGGAGGCAAAAACAACAACGGCACCCCCGGGTTTACCGTCAACCGGCCCACATGGTCCTCCCCCATCCATCAACTGATGGCAGCCAACCACGTTTCCGTCTTCTTCCAAGGGCACGACCACATCTGGGCCAGACAACAATTGGATGGCATCACCTATCAAACGCTTCCCGAACCCGCCGACCCTAACTACTCGCTCTTCAATAATGACGCCTTCCTGACCGGTGACAAGTTCCCCAATACCGGTTATACCCGTGTTACCGTGGCGCCGTTCAAGGTCACAGTGGACTATGTCCGCACCTGGCTCCCGGCGGACGAGGGGTCGGACCGGATCAACGGCAGCACAGCGTTCAGCTACACGCTCCATCCCCCGGGCGAAACCGTGGGAGATGGCATCCCCGACTGGTGGAGGTCCCAATATTTCGGTGGCGACGGCACAACCACCTCCGTCGATTCCGCCGCCACGGGCGACCCGGACCATGACGGCGTGGACAACCTCCACGAATATTTGGCGGATACAAGTCCGACATCCGCACACTCGTGTTTTAAGATCCTGAATATCGCCACATCCTCCGGATTCACCGTCAGTTTTCAATCCTCCGCCGAACGCAAATACACCCTCTATTCCACGACCGATCTAGCATCCGGCGCATGGACGGCGATCCCATCGCAAAGCAACATCGGTGGCAGCGGCGGCGTGGACACGCTTGCCGATCCCGCGCCGCCATCCACCCACTGCTTTTATCGGGTCGGCGTGCAATTGCCTTGATCCACCCGGCTCACCACAACCTGTCAACCAACCACCGAAAGGGTCACGTTTACGCGCACCCGCAATCATGAATCCGGGATAAGCCAAAAAATAAAAAATCTCAATTTTCCGCGCATCTTCACGCTGTCTTAAGGTTCATTCCGGTAAATTCACCAGTGGAAAAGCCAAGGAGATCATCACATCACTCGCATGATCCCAGTCGCTCTTCTTCCGGCAGGACCACCTGCAGAATGTTTGTAAACCACACAACCACTGGCAACACCATGAAAACCAAACTCATCATCAGCGCGCTGGCACTCGGCGCATCCACCTGCATGCTCACCGCGCAAAATGGCAATCCTCCACGCGACGGACAACGACCGCCCCCACGCGAGGACGGATCTGGCGAACCTCGCACCGACCGCGGCGGGGACCGCTCACGACCCGAGGAATCTCTAACCGACGCGCAAAAGGCACAGGTGAAGACCATCCTCGCCAAGTATGACGCAAGATCACTCACGGCCGACCAGGCGAAAGCCATCCACGAGGCATTCCGTCAAGTTGGCTTGCGCGGCGGTCAAGCCATGAACGACGCCGTCAAGGCGGCGGGGTTTGATCCCGACAAATTGCGTGATCTCGCACCACCGCCGGATCAAGGGCAACAGGGGGACGTTCGTCCGCCCCGGCCGGAGGATGCGCAACCTCCGCAAGCCGATACCCCTCCGACACCACAAGGACAACCCGAACCACGAGCTCAACAAGCGGAGCGCGCAGGAAAACCGCAAGCGAAAGGACCGCGCGGACAAGGGAAGGAGCCAAAGGGACAAGGCCAATACTCCATCGAACAGGCGGTTTCGGACCGCGCCCAACTTACCACCATCGCCTTTGACGGTCTCGCCTTCCTCACCGGCGACTTCGGTTGCAACACGTTTTTACCGCCGGGCAAGGTGGCGGACTTCTGCGGTTTCCAATACATGCGCGACGTGGACACCAACCAACTGGGTCACAACACGTCGTTTGTGCCGCGCGCGGCCAACAACATGCTCAATATTTTGACTGACGCGCAAAAAGCAACACTCGTGGCCCTTGCTCTGGAACAGGAGCAGATGCTCACCACGTTTGTGGAGAAGCGCTTCCCGTTGATCAAAGGATTCACCCGCCAGCTTGAGGGAGACATCCCAAAATCCAGCACCGGCCTCAACCGCGAGGCAGTGATGAAATACACCGCGAAAATCTATGAAATCGACGGCCAGTTGAGCTACCGGCGCGCCGAAGTTCTCGGCGGCATCGTTCGCTCGCTAACAGACAAACAGAAGGCGGCCCTCGCCAAGATGGTCTTCAATAATTCCGCGACATGGCCGGAGATCGGCGATCAAGTGGACAAAAAGAGTCTGTCGCACACCGCCCATGTGGCCGTCATGACTTATGCCAGCGAGATGTTCAGTTGGTATGCCGGAAACGTCGAGGCCGACGTGTATTTCTGCCCCGAGCGTCACGCCACCTACTTCGGATCATTTTACATGAAGGACATCCCCGCCATGGGAAATGCGAATTACTCGATCAGCACATCACTCACAGGAGACAGCGGTGAAGCATTCATCGCCGCCCTGACCGAGCCGCAACGCAAACTCGTCACCGACCTGGTTGACAAGCAACGGGCCGACCTAACCGATATCGTGAAGACACGCCGTGCCATCGCGGCCGAGCTGCGGCGGTTCATGAAAGAGGCGAATGTGGACAAGGACAAGGTGATGGCGCTGTCGCGCAAATACGGCGAACTGGACGGGGAGATCTCCTATTTCTATGCCACCGCCTTTGCGCAGGTTGCCAAAACCCTGACGGCGGAGCAGAAAAAATCGCTGCTCAAACTTCGCAATCTGGATGCCAAATTTACCTGCAAGGGCGCCTACCTCTACTCACGCGCCATCGCCATGCCCGAGGTTCCAAACACCGACTTTTTATTCACCGCAACCACCGTCAGTTCGCGGTGATCATCGGCACACGGACTGATCGGCATACGGAATCTCAACTACACCGGATGAAAGGAAACCGCTGAAAAACCATGAAAACGATACTACCAGCCCTCCGCCTGGCATCATTGTGCCTCATGGCGACCTGCTCCTTGCGCGCCTATGACGCGCTGACGCGGCCGACCGAATTGCAATACTGGGACTCCACCCGGGCGCAAGACGGTTATACCTTCTTCGGTGTAGGTGGAAATTCTTATCTGCTAGATATGTCGGGACGTGTCGTCCACTCATGGCCAGTTGGCAACAATCCGCACTTGCAGGACGATGGAAGCATTCTGGATGCATCAACCGATGATCCGAGCGGCTTCGGGGGCTTCAAGATCGTGAGTTGGGATGGCGTCACCACCTGGTCATACACCGAGTCCCGCTCGACTTATCATCCGCATCACGATTTCACCCGTGTCTTCAACAAGAAGCTGAACGCCTACACCGTTCTCTACATCGCCAACAAGGATTTCACACAGGCGGAACTGATCGCCGCCGGAGCCAACCCCGCCACCACACCCTCCACTGGCGGGCAGATGGACGCACTCGTGGAAGTTGATTCCACCGGAACCGTCGTCTGGGAGTGGTGTTTTTTCGACCATCTGGTTCAGGACTATGACGCCACCAAGGCCAACCATGTGGGCACCGGAAAGACGATCGCCAGTTTTCCAAATAAACTGAACATCAACCTATCCGGCCACAGCTTGAAGAGCGATTGGCTGCATTGCAACTCAGTGGACTACAACCCGACGTTGGACCAGATCGTGGTCAACTCCGTGCAGGGCGAGTTCTATGTCATTGATCACGGCAATACCTTCGTCCTCGGCGACCCGACAGCGAGCAAGGCGAAAGCCGCCACCACCGCAGGGGACTTCCTCTACCGATTCGGCGACCCGGCGCGCTATAACCAAGGGGGCTTGTCCGGTAATGCCGCACCCACGGTTTCCGGCTCGGTTCCCGCCGTGCTTGAGGATTGGACCCAGTCCACCACCGGCACCAAGCAAATGGGTGGCGCGCATGACATCCAGTGGATTCCCGAAGGACTGCCCGGTGCCGGAAATTTCCTGATTTTCAACAATGCCGAGTATCTATCAGAACACACCTCGCAGTCCTATGTCTTTGAGATCAACCCATACCTGGATGCGGGCGGGACAACCACCGGCAGTTATGTGAATCCGCCTGAGGCCGGTTACAACTCGGTCGCGCCCCTCGCGGTGACGGACAAGTCCACCAAATTGATTTCAAAACAAGTGGTGTGGAACTATTCGTCCAGAAGCAACCTGACGGTCTTCAGTCAGATCGGTTGCAGCGCCCAGCGCCTGCCTAACGGAAACACGCTGGTCTGTGCAGACACAGAAGGCTACATCCAGGAAGTGACACCTGCTGGCGACTGCGTCTGGGACTACATCGTGCCGGTCACACCAAGCGGCACGGTGCAGACCATTGGCGACAGGTTACCGATGATCAACTCCATCTTCCGAGCCTACCGTTACACGGCCAGCCACCCGGCTCTTGTCGGACGCACGCTCACCGGCACCACGACCATCGCCGGTCGCACCACTGTGGCTAATCCGTATGCAGGCACCAGCAACTATCAAGCCATGCAGCGGGAGACGGAAACGCAATACTGGGACCAAGCCAACGCCGCCAACGGATATACCTTCTTCGGCACGCAGGGAACCTCCTATCTGATCGACATGGCCGGACGCAAGGTTCACACGTGGCCCACCGGCACGGATGCCAGACTGCTGGATAGCGGCAATGTGCTGGACTGGGCCACCGACTCCAGCGGCAACACCGGACTCAAGGAGTTGGATTGGAGTGGAAATACGGTTTGGCAATACTACGAAACCCGTAGTATCTATCATCCGCACGGGGATTTCAAACGCATCTACGACCCGAAACTCGGCGCCTATGCCACCCTCTATCTGACGAACAAGGACGTCACATCCGCCGAGTGCCTTGCCGCCGGCTGCGATCCGGCAGATGCACCGTTTGTCGGCGCCCAGATCGAAACCATTGTTGAAGTCGACATGAGCGGCAACATCGTTTGGGAATGGTCGTTCTGGGACCATGCCATCCAGAATATCGACAACAGCAAAGCCAATTATGGCGCCACCATCGCCAGCTATCCCGGCAAGATCGACCTCAACCTGCCGGGGCGTCCGCTCCAAAGCAACTGGCTGGATTGCAATTCGCTCGACTTCAACCAGTCGCTCAACCAGATCATTGTCAATTCGCGCCAGGGTGAATTCTATATCATCGACCATGGCAATACGTTCCTCGCCGGCAATCCCAGCGGCAGCACCGCGCTCGCGGCCACCAGCGCCGGGGATTTCCTCTACCGCTTCGGTGACCCGGCACGCTACGGCCAGGGCACGGCACCGTCTGTCAGCTTGAACTGGGAAAATGCCACAAGCGGCAACAAGCAGATCGGTGCCAGCAGCAACGCGCAGTGGATCCCCTCCGGCCTGTCAGGAGCCGGACATCTGATGGTGTTCAGCAACAACCAATACCTCTATCAGCGGACTCCGCAGTCCTACGTTTTCGAAATCAACCCGTTCCTGAACTCCAGCGGCACCGACACTGGCAGCTACGTCAACCCACCCGCAGCAGGATACACGACCTGGACGTTTTCCAAAGACACCATGAAGGCCAACCAGTCGTTGTCCAGCCAGGTGACATGGAAATACGGCACGGTGGGCTGTCATACGCTCTTCAGTCACTTTGGTTCAAGTGTTCAACGTCTAACCAACGGCAACACCCTGATCTGCGCCACCACCACCGGCTACCTGGTGGAAGTTGATGCCAGCGGAAACGTCGTCTGGGAATACATCAATCCGGTGACCGCAAGCGGCGTGGTGACGGCAATCGGCGACTGCCTGCCGATGACCAATGCGTTGCCACGCGCGATGCGTTTCCCCGCCAGCTTCAGCGGTTTTACCGGCCACGATCTAACACCCGTCACCACCATTGCGGGCAGGACCGTGGTGGTGGATGAATTGCCGTCCCTCAAAAACACCGCGCGAACACCACTGGCACCCACCGCGTCCGACGCCGTTTGGATCACCAGCACCATCACCGACGACGGCAGTGTGGCCAGCGCCAACCTCACCTACACCGCCGCCACCGGCACTCCGACAACGACCACTCCGTTCACCGAGTCGTTCGGCACCACAGCGGTCAAACCGTGGACGTCCACTTCCACTGGGACTGACAACGCCTGGACCATCGCGGCCACCACCAACCCGTTCGAATTGCGCACCGGAGCGAACTACGTTACCAGCACCACGGCATGTGGTGTGGAGTGCAAGTGCAGTGCCGCATCCACCGGTTCCAGCATCACAACCACCAACACGATCAATACCACCGGCAGTTCCGGATACGTGGAGTTTTATGTCGGCACCCTCACATTGGGTGCCACCGACAGTTGGGCGTTACAACTCGACGCCACCGGCACCGGCAACAGTTTTGTCACGCGCCTGAGTGAAACCGGCAGTTCTCATGCGATGACGAAGTTCCACTACGACCTGGACAGCTCCGAACGGGTCTCCACATTGAAAATGCGTTTTCTCTTCACCGGAGCTGCCGCATCCACCGGACGGATCGATCTGGACCAGATCGTTGTCACGGTCACCACGGGCAGCAGCAGCACTGTCACCCTGGCCATGCTTGACGACGGTGCTCATGGTGACGGCACTGCAGGCGACCATGTTTACGGCGCACAGATTCCGGCCCAAGCCCTCGGCACAACCGTGAGTTATTATCTGGCGGCCACCGATAATTCCGGCCAGATCGCAAAGGATCCCGCCGCCGCCCCTGCCACAACCTATTCCTACACCGTGGCAGCGGCCCCATCTAACACTGCTCCGACTGTAGCGGTGGCTGCGTCCGCCACACCCAGCCCTGCAACCGGAACGACCACTGCACTCACAGCACTGGGGGCCGACGCCGATACCGGCGAAAGCACGTTGACCTACACCTGGGCCGCTACAACACTACCCAGTGGTGCCTCCGCTCCTAACTTCAGCGTCAACGGCAGCAATGCCGCGAAAAGCACCACTGCCACGTTCGGCAAAGCCGGTAGTTACGATTTCACGGTGACCATCGCGGATCCGGGCGGTTTGTCCGTCACCAGTTCGGTGAGTGTCACCGTCACCAACACATCGCATCTGGTCACGATGGCGGCCCTGCCCGACACCGGACAGGTGGCAAGTTACTCAACCATTTTTGGTGAAGACTCGGATTACAACATCAACCCGCCGACCTATAAGGACAATGGTGACGGCACCGTGACGGACATCGTGACCGGACTGATGTGGCAGAAAGCGGATGGTGGCGAAATGACTTGGGAACAGGCCGTCGCCTATGCCACTACTCTTTCGTTAGGTGGACACAGCGACTGGCGTCTGGCCTTTGCCAAAGAACTTTACAGCATCACCGACCAGGGCACCATCAATCCGGCGATCAATGCGACTTATTTCACCACCTCAGCCGCCGAATATTGGTGGTCGTCCGATGTCGCTGTCGATGACGCGACCAAGGTGTGGGCGGCCAATGCCGGTGGCGGCATCGGCCCCCATCCCAAAACCGAAACGCTCAGCGCCGGTGGAACCAAGCGTTTTCATGTGCGCTGCGTGCGCGAGCCAGTCGCATCCGGGGCCAGCCACCTCTACGCCAACCTGACCGACAATGGCGACGGCACCGTGACGGACAACAACACGGGCCTAGTGTGGCAGCAAGCGGAGTCTGCCACGATGACTTGGGAAAACGCTTTGGTTTACGCAGAAAACCTCAGTCTTGGCGGACACAGTGATTGGCGACTTCCCAATATCAAGGAATTGCAATCTGTTAGCGACGGCGATTTACGCGCACCATCGTTGGATAAGTCGTATTTCACAGATGCCACCACAACGTTTTACTGGTCGTCCACTTCGTTGTCCAACGACACGACCCAGGCGTGGTATCTGGATAGTGACTACGGCCTGACAAGTTACACCGCCAAGACCGGGTTGTGGCATGTGCGTTGTGTGCGCGGTGGAACCGCCACAAGTTTGACCGCACCCGCACTCAGGCCGATTCCGGCGGGATCCTTCGTGATGGGCGATCACTTCAACTTCAGCGATCCGGATCATCCCAGCGATGAATTGCCGCTTCACACGGTGGCCATCAGCGCGTTTTCGATGGGCACCTACGACATCACCAACCGGCAGTATTGCACCTATCTCAATTCCGCCTTGGTGCAGGGACTCATCGAGGTGCGCAATGGTTTGGTTTACGCCACAGGCGGCACCACCATCTATTGCGAGACCCGGCAGGGCGAATCCGCCTTGTTCGGCCTCATTTACAGCGGCATCGAATGGGACGGCACCAGTTTCTCCGTGCTCGCCAATCGCGACAACCACCCCATGGTCGGCGTGCGCTGGGAAGGCGCGGCGGCCTATTGCAACTGGCTGAGCACGGTCCAGGGATACCAGTCATGTTACAACCTGACGACCTGGGTGTGCGACTTCACCAAGAACGGCTACCGTCTGCCGACCGAAGCCGAGTGGGAATACGCCGCAAACGGTGGTCGCACGGCACCGTACTATCAATTCCCTTGGGGTAGCAACACCAACACCGACGGAACATGGTCTAACTGGGAGAACTCCGGTGATCCATTTGAAACCGGGGATTATCCCGGGACCACGCCGGTGGGATTCTACGACGGCACGTTGCACGCGAAAAGCGACTTCAACTGGCCCGGAAGCCAAACCACCTATCAGACGTCCAATGCTGTCAATGGATTTGGTTTGTATGACATGGGCGGAAACGTCTGGCAATGGGTCAATGATTGGTATGCCAACGGTTACTATTCGATCAGTCCGTCGAGCAATCCGACCGGACCTGCCACCGGCGATGCCATGCCAGACGGCAATGCTTATCGCGGCATGCGTGGAGGCACCTGGTACAATGGTGCCTTATACCTCGGATTGAGCCGCATCTCCAACCGCGACCCGGGGTATTACCGCGGACCTCAGGACCCCAACCACCCGTATTACCACGTCGGTTTCCGTGTGGCTTTGAAAAGCAGCAGCCTGGTGCAGGCGGGAGCCACGACCACGCCGGTGGTGAGCAGCCTGCAATTTGGCGAAGGTCCGGCCGCTGATGCCAGCGGCAATGTGTTCTTCTCGGACATCACGGCTAACACAATTTATAAATGGTCGGTCGCCGGGACCTTGTCGGTCTTCCGCACCGATTCCG
>Ga0194063_10000637_pt1 | contig 24953 bp, 24 predicted proteins | sample SepL3720m_MetaG_FD_155459 | JGI IMG/M metagenome (GOLD analysis project Ga0194063, IMG submission 155459) | Anoxic zone freshwater microbial communities from boreal shield lake in IISD Experimental Lakes Area, Ontario, Canada - Sep2016-L373-20m | ecosystem: Environmental > Aquatic > Freshwater...
CCTGGTCGGAGTTGTTCAGCGACGTGGTGAAGCCGGCCAGGTCGTTGTTGAGCGCGACGAACTGCTTGTCGCTTTGATGCAGCGCGTTGACGAACGTAGCCAGGCTCTTGGTGACCGCGAAGAAGTCGCCGCGGCCTTCGTTCAACGCCGCCACCGCGTCGCCCAACGCGCGGAACGTTGTATTGATCTGCTTGCCCTTGCCGTTAAGTCCGTCGGCCAGCGACTCGACGAAATCGCCGAGCGGACCCTTCGGCTGGCTCGGGGTCGGCCCGAGTTCGGTGACGAGTTTGTCGAGCTGGTTGCGGATGTCGTCCCATTCCACCGGCGACTGGGTGCGCTCCAGCGGAATCACGGCGTTGTCTGTCAGCGCCGGACCGCCGGTGTAGGGCGGGGACAGTTGGATCACCCGGGAAGCCACAACTGTGGGGTTGAGCACCGACGCGGTCGCGTCGGCGGGAACCTTGTACTGGCTGTCGAAGTTGAGCGTGACCCTCATCTTGTCGCCGGCCGGTTCGACGCTGACGACGTTGCCGACCTTGACGCCCATGATCTGCACCCGGTCACCGGGGTACACCGCCAGGGCGTCGGCGAAGTACGCGACGACCGTGGTGGTGGTCGCCTTCTTGTACAGATTCCAGCCCACGAATGCGGCGATCAATCCGAGGACGACGGCCAGTACGCCCACGATCACCGACGCGCGCGACACGCCAGCCAGACCTTTACTGCGGATATTCGCGATGGACATGGTCTATTGCCCTCCCATGTCGACCGGTGCAACCGCAGCTTCGGTGGGGCCGGGCACCGGCACGGTGCGCGCTCCCGTTGGACCCGGTGCCAGCGCCGGACCCGGCAGGCCGGGAGCGATCGGACCCATGGTGCCGGGAATAGCCGCTGCGGGCACACCGTGATTGGGCGTGGCCGAATCCGGAACCGGAGCGGACACCGCGATGTTCGGTGGTGGGAATCCGCCCGGCACCGGTCCGTACGGGCCGTCGGTCGCCGACGCGCACGGCATCGGGTTGCCCGGCGTCATGCTGCCGCCCGTGGGCGTGTAAGAACATGGCGAGCCGGGGCCGACGGCGGGGCCCGGGAATTCCGGCGTGCCCTCCATGATCGGCTGCGGCGCCGGTGGCGCTCCGTTGGCCTGCATGGCACCGGTGGGATCCGGGAACCGGAAGGCAGGCAGGCCGGCGTTGCGCCAGAACTCCTCCGGATCGATCCCGCGCTTCTTGAAGGCGGCGTCGATGAACGGCTGCATGAGTTGGCCGGGAATCAGGTTGACGATCATCGACTTGAAGTACGGACCCGAGCCGATACCCTCGGCCAGCGCGCCCATGAACTTCGAGGCCGTGGTGATCGAGTAGGCGAAGTCATCCTTTTGCTTGGCCAACACTCCGCTGATGATCTCCAGCTGGGACAGCACATTATTCAAATTGGGGTTGTCGTCGATGAACCCGACGAGCTGCTGGGAAACCGCGCTGACGTTGGCCAACAGGGAGTCGATGGCCTGACCGCGGGCGTTCACCGTGGCAAGTAACACCTGGGCGTTGACCAGCAACCGGTTGATCTGCTGGGATCGGTTGCCCAGCACCCCGGCGACCTTGTTGGCCTGGGCGAGGAGCAGCTTGAACTCGTCATCGCGCTTGCCGATGGTGTCGGAGAACCGGGCGATCCCGTCCAACGCCTTACTCAACTCGGGGGAACTCTGGTCAAGGGTCTCGCTCAACACGTTCAGCGACTTCTTGACGGCGTCGAGATCCCAGCCGGATGTGGTCTTGGTGAGGTCGGAGAACGCGTCGTACAACTGATAGGGCGTGGTGCTCTGGTCCAGTGGCAGGGTGGCGCCGACCGCAAGTGGCTTGTTCCCACGCGTGTCGATCTCCATTACCCGCTTACCGAGGATGGTGTCGGTCCGGATCGACACCCGGCTGTCGGACCCGATGCGTTGATCGCCGAGGGTGAACCCGACCTTCACCCGGTCACCGTCGATCTTCAGCGACTTGAGCATGCCGACGTCGACGCCGTTGATCCGGACCTTGTCGCCGGGACTTGATCCCGCCGAATCGGCGAAGTGCGCGTAGTAGACGGGCTTGGCGAACAGCATTGGAGTGCTGACGAAACTCTGGCCGACGCCGATGACCATGATCAGCACGAGCAGGCCGATCAGGCCGTTGCGTATCCGGTCGGAGCCTTCGAGGGTTCTCATTTCGGCGTGCACCTGCCAGACGGCTGCTTGGTGATGTTAACCGTGCGAACCGGCCCGCCCGGCTGCAAACCGTTGAGTTTCAGGCTGATGTCACACAGGTAGAAGTTGAAGAAGTCGCCATAAATGCCACCGGCCCGGCCGATCAGGGTGATGGCCGCGGGGTATTCGCTGAGCAGCTTGTCGAGTTTCGCCGGATCGTCGGCGAAGGGTTGCTGGATGGTCTCCAGGTGGCCGGTGGTCTGCTGCAGCAGCGGGCGGTCATCACGCAGCAGCCCGGCCAGGGTGCCTGAGGCATCACTGATGTCGGCGATCGCTCCGGCCAGTGGATCGGCGCGGTTCTTCAGGCCGGTGATCAGGGTCTCGAAATTGACGACGGTGGAGTCGAATTCCTTCTGGTGCTTAACGACCGTTCCGAGCACGGTGTTGAGATTGGTAATCACCTCACCGATCGCCTGGTCGCGGTCGGCGAGGGTCGAGGTCAACTGCGCTGTCTGGCTGAGGATGTCTTTGATCGTGCCGCCCTGGCCCTGGAACACCGTCACCAGCGAGGTGGCGATGTTGTTGACCTTCTCCGGGTCAAGTGACTTGAACAGCGGCTTGAATCCGCCGATGAGCGCATCGAGGTCGAGTGCCGGTTGGGTGCGTGCGACTGGGATGAAACCGCCGGGCGGCAGCACCCGATCGGAACCATCACCGGTGCCGCGCTCGAGATTGAGGTAACGGTCGCCAATCAGGTTCGCGTAGCGGAGTTGGGCCGTCGTCGACTGGTAGAGCGGCAGCGATTTGTCGACCTTGAAGGTGACCAGCGCGCGCTGGCCGTTGTCGGTGAGTGAGATACCGGACACCTTGCCGACCTCGACGCCACCGGCGCGGACGAACTGTCCGGATCGCAGTCCACTGCCATTGCTGAACTCAGCGGTGTAGGTGTTGTTGCGCTCAAACCGCAGCTGCCCGAAGATCACGATGAGTAGCGCCGTGCAGAGCAACAGCACGAGGGAGACGATGCCGAGTTTGACGGCGGTAGCGGAAGTCCTCATGGGTTGATCGTCTGCTCCCCGATTTGACGTCCCCACACGTATTCCATCAGGAACGGCTGACCGAGTTCGAAGTGGTTGTACGGCGCAAGCGACGCACCGGTGTCAGCCACCAGGGTTGGCGCCGGCCAGAAGTTCTTGTTCACCGGCTGCCAGCAACCCGGGGCGCCGCCCGGACCGCCGCGGGCGTTGACGCGCGGCAGGTTCTCCGGATATACATACGCGCCCGGTGCGCCGAGCACCTCAGCGTTGGTGTCCAGGGAGAAGCCATTGCCACCAAATGAGGATAGTGCCAGCGGCAGGAGTTCGGCGTAGTTGCGCACCGTGCAGAACAGCTCGGGGCTGTAAGTGTTCAGTGTTTGCGACGTCGGGATGAGGTCCGACATCGCCCGCACGAAGTACGGCATACCGCGCTCGAATACGTCGGCGCCGGTGTTACCGAAGCCGGCCGCGGCAAGCAGTGCGGCATCGAGATCGCCGCGCTGGGCGTTGATGGTGCGCGCCGAGGTCAGCACGTTGTCTAGGGAATCCCAGAAGTCCGGGCCGTAGGCGGTGTAGATATCGGCCGTGTCGGCGAGTTTCTGCAAGCCGTACTGCAGGCGGGGCAGGCGCGGGTTGAGTTCTTGCAACGCCGCGTTGGCACTCACCAACGACTTGCCGAACTTGGCGCCCAGGCCGGTCAGTGATTCCGCGGTCGCCGACAGGGTCAGGTTCAACTTGACCGGGTCGATCTTCTCCGCGATGTTGGTAACCGTCTCGAACAGCGAGTTGAACTCGACCGTCACGCTTCGGGCGTCGATCACGTCGGATGAGGTGATTCGGGTCGGACTCGGTTGCGCCGGACTGGTCAGCGAAACGTACTTGTTGCCGAAGATCGTGGTGGCCTGGATGTCGGCCTGCACATTCGACGGGATGAGCGGCAGGTAGCGGGGATTGACCTCCAGGATCAGTTTCGCGGATTCCTTGCCGTCTGAGGCCTGAGCCGAGATGGACTTGACGCGGCCGATCTCGACGCCGTTGTAGGTGACCTTCGAGTTCGGGTCCATCACCAAACCGGCCCGGCTCGAGACCAGGGTCAAATCCGTTGTCGGCGTTAGCTTCCCGCGGAACTGGAGGAACACCAATGTGGTGATCAACGCAAGGATCGCCAGTAGGACGATCCCGGCCAGCTTGAGCGGCGGGCGGCGTTGGGTGTTCAGGGGTGCTGTCATCGGCCGCTACACCGTCAGGTTGAAGTTCGGGTTGGTGCCGTAGAGCGCCAGCGAAGCGAACAGGACCACGAACTGAACCACCACGAGCGAGGTTCGCATGGAGCGGCCTACCGCCTCGCCCACGCCCACCGGGCCACCGCTGCAGGTGTAGCCGAAGTAGCAGTGGTTGATCATCACGATGACCGAAATGATGATCACCTGGATGAAGGACCAGAACACGTCGTCAGGTCTCAAGAAGGTGTGGAAATAATGCGAGTAGGTTCCGCCGGACTGCCCGTAGAGCACCGTGGTGGTCAACTGCGCGGCCAGGAAGGCCATGATGAGCGCCATCGCATACAGCGGGATGATCACCACCGCGCCGGCCAGTATTCGGGTCGACACCAGGTAGGAGATGCTCTTGATGCCCATCACCTCGAGGGCGTCGATCTCCTCAGAGATGCGCATGGCACCGATTTCGGCGGTCGCGCCGGCGCCGACCGTGGCGGCCAACGCCTCCCCGGTCACCACCGGTGCGGTCAGACGCACATTGACCATTGCGGCCAAGAAGCCGGTGAACGCCTCCACACCGACATTGCCCAGGGACGCGAAGCCCTGGATGGCGATCAGCGACCCGGCCGACAGCGTTACGAATCCGACGATGGCGACGGTACCGCCGACCACCGCCATCGCACCGGCACCCATGCCGATCTCGGCGATCAGACGCACGATCTCCTTGCGGTAGTAACGCAGCGCGTGACCGATCTGCCCGACAGCCTGCACGGCAAACCAGGCCACTTTGCCGCAGCTGTCCAGGAACCGGCTGGGCAGGCCGGCCAGTTTTCCGGCATCGCGGGCCGCACGGGGGAAGCGGGTGCGTACTACCGTCGCATTCGCTGTCGCCGTCGCCATCTACCGCCCCGTCCCGAACCGCACACCGATGGTCGTGAAGATCACGTTCACCGCGAACAATGCCACCACGCACAGCACCAGAGTCTCGTTCACCGCGATGCCCACGCCCTTGGCGCCGCCGCCCACCGTCAGGCCGCGGTAACACCCGACCAGTCCCGCAATCAGGCCGAAGGCCAGGGCTTTAACGATCGAGATGATCACCTCGGGCAGCCCAGTCAGCAGGGTGAGCGTCTGTAGGTACGCGCCGGCGGAGAGGTTCTGCAGGCCGACGCCGAAAATGAAACTTCCCACCAGGCCGATCATGATGACCGCGCCGTTGAGCAGGACGGCCACGAACATCGCCGCGGCCACCCGGGGCACCACCAGTCGTTGGATGGGGTCGATGCCGAGCACCTCGAGGGCGTCGATCTCCTCGCGGATGGTGCGCGCCCCGAGGTCGGCGCAGATCGCGGTGGATCCGGCGCCGGCGACCACGAGCACGGTCACCAGCGGGCCCAACTGCGTCACCGACGCAAGCGCGGCGCCCGCCCCGGAGACGTCGGCCGCGCCGAACTCCTGCAGCAGCAGGTTGAAGATGAAGATGATGAGCACGGTCAGCGGGATCGACATGGCGAAGGTCGGCAGCAGGGCGACCGACATCAGAAACCAGCTGTACTGCACGAATTCTTTCCACTGGAACGGCCTGGCCAGAGCCCGAAAGGTGAGCATGCACATCTTGAAGAAGCCACCCATGGCCTGCAACGGGCCGCGTATGCGCTTGCGAAGGTAGCCGCCCACGCCGGTCGCCGTCGTCACACGCAACCTCCCCAGCCCACGTCGTCAGTGATACCGATCTCCCCACCACTAGGTAGTGAGCAAGTCCACAGGAACATACCCGATACTCGGATGGTCATACGCCGCAACCGCACTATTGACCCTCCGCCGGTTTCACCGGCGCGCCGAAACGTGCCCGCAGCTCGTTCTTCAGCACCTTCCCGGCCGGATTCCGAGGCAGCGAATCGACGATTTCCAGCACTTTCGGGTGCTTGTACCGCGCGAGGCGCTCGTTGAGGAACTCGGAGAGCTCCTCCAACCGGAGATCCGCAGCACTGATGGCGGCCACTGCCACCGGAACCTCGCCCCATCTGTCGTCAGCCCGGCCGATGATGGCCACCTCGACGATGGCCGGATGCGCGGCCAGGGCGTTCTCGACCTCGGCGCAGTAGACGTTCTCCCCGCCGGAGATGATCATGTCCTTTTTGCGGTCGACGACCCAGATATAGCCCTCGGCATCGCTTCGGACCAGATCGCCGGAGTGGAACCAGCCGCCGGCGAACGCCTCAGCGGTGGCCTTCGGGTTGTTCCAGTAGCCGGCCATCAACGTGGGGCCCCGGTAGACGATCTCGCCGACCTCGCCGACCGGGGTGTCATTCATGTTCTCGTCGACGATGCGGGCCGACACCGTCGGGACCACCCGGCCCACCGAACCGAGTTTCCGGATCGCGTCGTCGCCCAGCAGCATGCAGGTCACCGGGGACATCTCGGTCTGACCGAAGGCGGCGAGGATCGTGGCGTCCGGGAAAGTCTCGGCCATCTGACGCAGCAGGGTGTCCGACGCCGGTGCGGCACCCCACGACAGCGTGCGCAGACGCAGATCGCGCGGGCTGGCCTGTTGTTCGGCGCACACCACCTGCCACTGCGCCGGCACCAGGAAGATACTGGTAACCCGTTCGGCGGCAAGCACATTGAGGAGGTCGCCGGCGTCGAACCCGCCCAGCGGGTGAATGACGACCGGGGTGCCCAGTGTCATGGCCGGAAACATCCCGCCGATCCCGGCGATGTGGAACAGCGGAACCCCGATGAAGCCGACGTCGTTGTTGAGATCCGGATTGCCGGAGTAGATGGCACACGTCGCCTGGCCGGCCAGGTTGGTGTGGGTGAGCACGGCTCCTTTGGGGTGACCGGTGGTTCCCGAGGTGTACATGATCAGCGCGGGGCTGTCATTGGGTATCTCGACGATCGGGGCCGGGCCGCCCTCCTCGGCGACGAGATCCTCGTAGCCGAGAACGTCACCGTCTCCGGTCGATGCCTCGGCGACGATCACCGTGGACAGCACCGAGGTCATGTCACGCACTGCTGCGGCGATTGGTGCCAGCAAGGGTTCGGTGATCAGTACGGCCGCGCCGCAGTTGTCGACGAGGTAGGCCAACTCGGGTGGGGTGAGCCGGAAGTTGACCGGAACCGCGATGGCGCCCAACCGATTTGCGGCCAGCGTGGCCTCGATGAACTCCACGCGGTTGAGCATCAGGATCATCACCCGGTCACCGACGCCGATCCCCCGGCGGTGCAGCGCGGCGGCCAACGCCGACACCCGGCGTTGGAGTTTAGCCCACGTGGTGGTCTGCCCCATGAACCGCAGTGCGGTGGCGTCGGGTTGCATCAGCGCGTGACGCTCGAGTTGGGTGATCCAGTTCTGCCGGCGGGACAGATAGGGCTGCTCGGTGTCCTGTGAGAGATCCATCGCAGCCAAGCTACAACCGAACTCGTTGTTGCCGTTGGGCTTTACCGTCCGCCGGACAGCTGTTCGGCACGATTCTTCAGATTGTCGGCAAGGTGATCAAGGACGTCGTTGACGACTTTCTTCATCATCATGTTCGGAATCGGTAACGACACCTCGACGTCGAGGTCCACCGTCAGCAGGCTCGTCGACCCCATCTCCACGACCGAGAACAGTTGCTCCTGCTTGGTGAACAACTCGCCCTGCTGCATCACGGTCTGGATCTGGACCGGAGTCGGGTAGTAGACGGCCTGGATGAACGTGCCCGGGGTGCCCTGGATTTCAGTGTCGACCCGCAACTGGCTGGGCCGGCCGTCGTTATAGCGGGCCAGGATGTAGACGGCCTTCACCTCGTCGTTCCACTGCGGGTAGGACTCGAAGTCGGCGACGATGTCCAGGATGGCCGCCGCGCCGGCGTCGACCTCCACGGTCTTGCTGACGAAAGCCACCGGCCGATCCTATCGACGTCAGCCCAGAGGGCTCTCGACGCGGATCCTTTCGTCGCGGATCAGTCCACGCAGCAGGGCGGTGCTGAATTCGGCCGCGACCTCCTGGGCCGGACGCCGGCCATCCGGCCGAAGCCAGCGGTAGGCCCCGAGGGTCATCCCGATGTAGCCCAGGGCCACCACGTGGGAGTCGCACTCGAAGAACTCGCCACTGGCGATACCCCGGTCGATCAGGCCGGCGACGTGCTCGTAGACCTGGGTCTCCTTTTCGAGCACTTCGGCCACCTGATCCTCGGTGAACCACTCGGTGATGTAGGGCTGCTCCTGGAAGTACACCGCTGCGCCCTCGGGGTTCTGGGCGATATTGGTCAGCAGCCGCACCGTGTACTGGTAGAGCGCCTCACGAGCGGTCCAGGAGGGGTCGTCGTGTACAGCAGCCAGGGTGCTTTCAGCCGCCGACCGGTAGATGTCGAACAAGATCAGCGACTTGCTCGCGTAGTAGTGGTAGACGGTCGCTTTGTTCAGACCCACCACCTCGGCCACATCGTCCATCCGGGTGCCGTGGTAGCCGCGCGCGGCGAACAGTTTGGTGGCCACGGCCAACAACTCTTCGCGGCGGGTGGGCAGGTTCTCCGGCGGCATGGTTGGCTAGTTTAGGCATCTGCCGGGATCGGACCTCAGGCCCGGGCGCGGCGGGATACACTGCCCCGAGGCTATTTAGGCGAAGTCAGTCGGACGTCACGATGGAGGTTTGCGCAATGGATCCGAATCCCGACTATGACACGACCGACGAGATCGAGTACTTCTTCAGTTGGTTGCCGTGGGCGCTGCGCGGTACCGACTGGACCGGTACGCCCGCCTACCCGCCGGTCTGAGTTCTCACCAGTTCGCGGGGATGTAGTCCTTGAGGAACACCCCGTACAGATCCACCCCTGCCTCGCCCTGGACGATCGGGTCGTAGACCCGCGCCGCGCCGTCGATGAGATCCAAGGGTGCGTGAAAGCCTTCCTCGGCGAGCCGGATCTTGGTCGGGTGCGGCCGCTCGTCGGTGATCCATCCGGTGTCGACGCTGGTCATCAGAATGCCGTCAGTCTCGAACATCTCCTCCGCACTGGTTCGGGTAAGCATGTTCAGGGCGGCCTTGGCCATATTGGTGTGCGGGTGTCCTGGCCCCTTGTAGCGCCGGGAGAACACCCCCTCCATGGCGGAGACGTTGACCACATAGGTGCGCCGGGCCGATGACGCCGCCATCGCCGGACGCAGTCGGCTGATGAGCAGGAACGGTGCGGTGGTGTTGGCCAGTTGCACCTCGAGCATCTCCAGCGGCTCGACCTCATGCACATGCTGCGTCCAGCTGTTGATGTGATGCTGGTCGGGAACGAGTCCGCCGGCGTCGATAGCGGTTCCGGAGGCCAGCCGCGCCAGCGAGCTGGATCCGGCGGCCAACGCGTCAGCAAGTATCGGATGGCTCGCCACCGATGCCGCCAACGCCTGCGGGTGCGCGTCATTGGTGTGACCGAAGGTCAGCAACTCCGGCAGCGGGCCGTCGGGCAGCGGCGCAAGTTCGGCTTCAGCCAGCGGCGCATACGCACCCGGTGAGCGGCGCACGGTCTGGGCGGCATTGTTGATCAGGATGTCGAGCGGGCCAGCCTCGGCAACCGCGTCGGCGAGGCCGACCACCTGAGCCGGATCGCGCAGGTCGATGCCGACCACGCGTAGGCGGTGCAGCCACTGATCGGCATCCGGCAGGCCCGCGAACCGGCGCACGGCATCGCGGGGAAACCGTGTGGTGATCGACGTGTGCGCACCATCGCGCAGCAGTCGCACCGCGATGTACATGCCGATCTTCGCGCGGCCACCGGTGAGTAGGGCGCGCTTGCCGGTGAGATCGGTGCGGGCCTCTCGTTTGGCATGGCTGAACGCCGCGCACTCCGGACACAGCTGGTGATAGAACGCGTCGACCCGGGTGTAGTGCTGCTTGCAGATATAGCAGGCCCGCGACTTCACCAGGACGCCCGCACTCGGTGCGGTAGAGGATGCCGACAACGGGATGCCCCGGGTCTCGTCATCGATGCGATCCGGTGCCCCGGTGGCAGTGGCGGCGACCACGGCGCGGTCCGCCTCGGCGATCTCCGCACGCTTGGAGTCCCGGCGAGATTTCTTCACCGACTTGAACATCCGCGCGGTGGCCCGGCGAACGGCGATGAAATCGGGGTGGCTCTCATCAAGGGTGTGCAACTCGGCCAGAACATCCAGCGTCACCGTCAATCGCTCCGGATCGATACCCGGCTGCCCGTCGGAACCCACAGCAGAGTGTAACGAGTTGCTAGGCTGGGCGATCTTGTGACCGACCTGACCACCACCGCCCCGCGTCCGCACCCGATGCGGCTTCGTCTGGAGTCCTACCCGGTTGTCGGCGAGATCGCCGCCCGCTACGGCGATATGGATGCCAACGGCCACCTCAACAATCTCGCGCTGGAATCACTGCACGAGAACGCCCGCGCCACGATGAATCGCGATCTGTTGCCGTCGGCCTACGACGTGACGCGGCGGCGGATTCGTCTGGTCACCTCGCAGAACGCCGTCCACTTCCTGGCCGAGGCGCACTGGCCGGCCACCATTGCGACCGGCGCCGGTGTCGGCCGCATCGGACGGACCTCATACGTGGCGTCGACCGCACTGTTCATCAGCGGCAGTTGTATCGGCGTGTGCGACACCGTGCTGGTGGCCCTCGGCGACGACGGGCCCGTGCCGCTGCCCGATGAGTTCCGGGCCGCGCTGCAGACCGTGCTGTTGGCCGCTACAGGTCCTTGAGCGCCTCGATGACCTCGGACACCGACTTCTTGGCGTCACCGAACAGCATCGAGGTCTGGTCGAGGAAGAACAGCGGGTTCTCAATACCGGCGTAGCCCGACGACATCGACCGCTTAAGCACGATCACCGACCGGGACTGGTCGACGTTGAGGATCGGCATCCCGTGGATCGGACTGGACGGGTCATTGCGGGCAGCCGGGTTGGTGACGTCGTTGGCGCCGATGACAACCGTGACGTCGGTGCGGGCGAACTCGCCGTTGATATCGTCCATTTCCTTCATCGCGTCGTACTCGACATCGGCCTCGGCGAGCAACACGTTCATATGCCCGGGCATCCGGCCCGCCACCGGATGGATGGCGAACTTGACCTCGACGCCCCTGTCCTCAAGCAGGTCAGCCAACTCCTTGACGGTGTGCTGGGCCTGGGCGACAGCAAGTCCGTAGCCCGGCACGACGATCACCTGGTTGGCATACGCCATCTGGATGGCGGCGTCGGCGGCCGATGTCGCCTTGACGGGGCCCTGGTCGCCGCCGACCGGTCCGCCTTCGATGGCACCGCCGCCGAAGGAACCGAACACGATCGCCGGAATGGACCGGTTCATCGCGACGGCCATCAGATTGGTCAGGATCGAGCCGGACGCGCCGACGATCATGCCCGCGACGATCATGGCGGTGTTGTTCAGCGCCAAACCCGCTGCGGCAGCCGATAATCCGGTCATCGCGTTGAGCAGTGAGATGACCACCGGCATATCGGCGCCGCCGATCGGGAACACCACGAACAGCCCCATGATGCCCGCGAGCACCAGCAGCAGCACGATCCACCAGACCGAGAGACCCTTGTGCAGCCCGATGTAGACCGCGGCCGCGACGGCGACAATCAGCAGGACGATATTGGCGGCCTGGAATGCCTTTGCACCCTTGACGAATGCCTTCTCGACATTCTTCGGAATGATCGTTTCCTGCAGCTTGGCGAAGGCAACCAGCGATCCCCAGAACGACACCGACCCGATGATCGCGGCGAACAGTGAGCCGACCACCAGTGCCACCGTCGGTGTCTGATCGGGCGTGAACTCCGAAAAGCCCTTGGTCTCAATGAATTCCGCCCAGGCGATCAGGGCGACCGTGCCACCGCCCACACCGTTGAACAGCGCGACCAGCTGCGGCATGGCGGTCATCTTGGTCTTCTTGGCCGGCGGCACACCGAGGATCACACCGATGGCCAATCCGGCAGCGATGAGAATCCAGTTGATTGCGGCGGTATCGCGAACCTTGATCAGCGTGGCGACGACGGCGATACCCATACCGGCGGCGGCGATCCAGTTACCGCGCACCGCGGTCTTGGGTCCGGTCAGGCCGGACAGGCCGTAGATGAACATGCCGAACGCGATGATGTAGAGCACCGCAACGAGATTGTTCACTTGGTGACCTCCTTGACCGCGGCGGCGGCCGGGAGTTCCTTCTTCTTACCCTTGAACATACCCAGCATGCGATCGGTCACCAGGAATCCACCGATGACGTTCAGCGTGCCGAACACCAACGCGATGAAGCAGATGATCCGCACCCCCCAGTGGGCGTCGGCGGGCAGGTTACCCAGCACCAGCAGGGCACCGAGCACGACGATGCCGTGGATGGCGTTAGTGCCCGACATCAGCGGAGTGTGCAGGGTGTTGGGCACCTTGGAGATCACGGCGAATCCGACGAACCCGGCCAGCACCAGGATCGCGAGGTTGGCAAGCAATTGGGTGTACATCAGTTCTGCACCTCGGTGTTGGATGGCTTCGCCGCCGGTGCGGCTTCGCGGGTAACACACGAGGCCGAGATGACCTCGTCGTCGAAATCCGGTTGCAACGCACCATCTTTGATCATCAGTTCCAGCAGCGAGGTCAAGTTCTTGGAGTACAACTCGCTCGCATGTTCGGGCATGGTGGCGGGCAGGTTCAGCGGCGAGGCGATGGTCACTCCGTGCTTCACGACCGTCTGGCCGGGCTCGGTCAGTTCGCAGTTGCCACCGGTCTCACCGGCGAGGTCGACGACGACGCTGCCGGGCTTCATGCCCTGCACCGCGGCCGCGGTCACCAGCCGTGGCGCCGGCCGACCGGGAACCAGGGCGGTGGTGATGACGACATCGAAGCCACCGATGGCCTGCTCCAGTTTGGTCTGTTGCGCGGCGCGTTCCTCCTCGGTGAGCTCGCGGGCATACCCGCCCTCGCCGGCGGCGTCGATCCCGAGATTGAGCCACTGCGCGCCCACTGAGCGCACCTGATCGGCTACCTCGGGACGCACGTCGTAGCCGGTGGTCCGGGCGCCGAGGCGCTTGGCGGTGGCCAGCGCCTGCAAGCCGGCCACGCCGACGCCGAGCACCAGCACGCTGGCGGGTTTGACGGTGCCCGCGGCGGTGGTCAGCATCGGGAAGTACCGGGTCGCCGCACTGGCCGCCAGTATCACGGCCTTGTACCCCGACACGTTGCCCTGCGACGACAGCGCGTCCATCACCTGAGCGCGCGAGATTCGGGGAATGGCCTCGACCGCGAAAGCCTGCACGCCGGCCGCCCGCAGCGCAGCGATCTGATTGTCGGCATTGCGCGGCGCGAGGAAACCAACCAGGGTCTGGCCGGCATGCAGTCGGGCCACCTCGGCGGCGGTCGGCGGCGCCACCTTCAACACGATGTCGGCGCCCCAGGCATCGCCGATGGTCGCCCCGGCGGCGGTGTAGAGGTCGTCGGGCAGCAGGGCGGCATCCCCGGCGCCGGACTCGACCACCACGGTTACCCCGCTGTTGATCAGCGTCGTGACCGCCTTGGGAACCAGCGCCACCCGGCGCTCGTCGGACTCCGACTCGGCGACAACGCCGACGGTCGTCTTGGTATCTGTCATGCCAGTGCGTGCGCTTCCTAGGATTGGGACCTGCCCCGAATGCTCGTGACACCTTAACCGCACCGGCCGATCGCGGAAGCTATCCGCGTGCCAGAATCGAGCCATGAGCGCAACCGAGATTCACGACGTCGTTGTTATCGGGGCCGGCTTCGCCGGTCTGGTGGCCGCGCGCGATCTGATCGACGCCGGGCGCAATGTGGTGGTGCTCGAGGCCCGGGAGCGGGCCGGCGGGCGGACCTACTCCGGCACGTTCCCCGGCACCGATGTGGTGATCGACCTTGGTGCGGAGTGGTTCGATCCGGCGCGGCATCACTACATGGCCGCCGAGGTGGAGCGGTACGGCGCGAACTTCGTCCGCGCTGATACCGATGGTGCCAGCAGGTGGTTCCTCAACGGCCGGCACGCCGACGGCGACGAGCCCGACGGCCTCATCGACATGAAAGAACTCGAGGAGGTCCTCGACCGGTTGCGGGCCGATATCGCACCCGTGGTCTTCGCCAAGGGTTTCACCCAGACCGATACCGCCCATCTGGACATCCCGTTCAGCGAGTATCTGGCCGCACTTAACGCGCCGCCGGAAATCGCCGATCTCCTGCGCGCACAGTCCTACACGTTGACCGGAGCCCTGCCCGAGGAGTTCTCGGCGCTGGTGTACCTCCGCGAGATCGCGGGCTTTGACCACAATCCGGACTACTCGTTCTTCGCCTCGCTGGCGCGGGTCGACATCGGCAGCGGCGGCCTGGCCGAGTGCGTCGCCGCAGAGATCTCCGGGCAGATCCGTCTCGGTGAACCGGTCACCGCGGTGACCGAACTCGCCGACCGGGTGGACGTGACCACCGCCACCGGACAGCGCTACTCGGCCCGCCGGGTCATCCTCGCCGCACCGCTGAACACCCTCGGCGATATCGCGTTCACCCCGGGTCTGCCGCCGGCGTTGGCCCGGTTGGTCAGCGAGGGCCACACCGGTCGATGCGTCAAGGTCTGGTCCAAGGTGGCCGGCACCAATCACGTATTCGCCATGGGCTGGCCGGGGATTGTCGAGTGCACCGTGAAGGGAAGGGTCAGCGAACCGGACGGGGAAAAGGCCATCCTGGCCTCCTTCGGCCTGGCTCCCAATCTGGCCATCGACCGGCCTGATCTCCTGCAGGCCGGCCTCGATGACCTCAAGTTGGATGCCACAGTCGAGGAGGTCTACGGCCACGACTGGATCGGCGACCCGTACTCGAAAGGCACCTGGGTGGCACTGCGGCCGGGACAGCCGCCCATCCATGGGAGGCTCGAAAGTCACTGGGGCGCAATCCATCTGGCCGGGGCAGACGTCGCCGGGGTGTGGTCGGGCTGGGTCGACGGCGCCATCGAGTCGGGCCGGGAGACGGCCAAGGCGGTCGACGCGGCCCTGGCCTAGTTGGCGCCGTGTCCCCCGATCGGCGGACACGCGGTTCCTCCCGGCAAGGGTCCGTCCGGTGGACGAACCGGACCCTGAGGCGGCGCGATAGTGAGTTCAGGCCGAGATCACCGGCCCTGAAACCAGGAGGAGCCGAACATGAACCGCAACATCACCCGCCGCATCACCACCGCACTGGCCGGCACCATTGCCGCCGCCGGAATTTTCGCCGGCAGCCTCGTGCTGGGCACCACCGAGGCCGGTGCGCAGCCGACGACCGACACGCAGTGCAGCAGCATGTCGATGCCGGCCGGTCAGGCCGACGCCGACGCTGCCAACCCGCTCACCCGCGCGGGCCAGATCGGCGCCGCCGGAAATGCCCCGGCCTCCGGCGGCAGCGGTGCGATGGACTGCCAGGCCGTCGGCCACAGCTGAGGCCCGTGACCCCCGCCGGGGTCCGGTTCACCGTGACATATGGTGAACCGGACCCCAGTGGATGGGACCCCAGCGGAAGGGATACAACGTGGATTTCGCGCTGTCCGCCAAGGCGGCTGACTACCACAAACGCCTCACCGAATTTATGGCCGACCACGTCATACCGGCCGAGAAGTCCTACGACGAGTACCGGGCCGCGGCTGGAGTGGGCGACTTCACCCTCCCGCCGGTCGTCGAGGATCTCAAGAAGATGGCCCGCGAACGCGGACTCTGGAACCTGTTCCTACCCGCGGAGTCCGGCCTGACTAACCTGGAGTACTCCCCGCTTGCGGAGCTGTCCGGTTGGAGCCCTGAGATCGGTCCGGAGGCAATCAACTGCGCCGCCCCGGACACCGGCAACATGGAAGTGCTGCACATGTTCGGCACGCCGGATCAGAAGAAGCAGTGGCTCGAACCACTGCTGGCGGGTGAGATCCGCAGCGCGTTCTCAATGACCGAGCCCGCGGTGGCCTCCAGCGACGCCCGCAACATCCAAACCGCGATCATCCGCGACGGCGATGACTACATCATCAACGGCCGCAAGTGGTGGACCTCCGGCGCCAATGACCCGCGCTGCAAGGTGCTCATCGTGATGGGCCGCACCAATCCTGATGCCGCCTCGCATCAGCAACAGTCGATGATCCTGGTTCCGCTTCCGACCCCCGGGGTGAACATCCTGCGTTCCACCAAGGTGTTCGGCTGGCACGACCAGCACGGCCACGCCGAGATCGTCTACGACAATGTCCGGGTTCCGGCCACCAACCTACTGGCCGAGGAGGGCATGGGGTTCGCGATCGCCCAGGCGCGCCTGGGCCCGGGCCGCATCCACCACTGCATGCGTGCGATCGGGGTGGCTGAGCGCGCGCTCGCGTTGATGTCGGAGCGGGCCCGCACCCGGATTGCGTTCGGTAAGCCGCTGGCCGAGCAGGGCATGGTGCAGCAACAGATCGCGTTGTCCCGCAACGAGATCGACCAGGCGCGACTGCTGTGCGAGAAAGCCGCATGGACCATCGATCAGCACGGCAACCGGGCGGCATTTTCCCTGGTGGCCCAGATCAAGGCGGTCGCCCCACAGATGGCCTGCAACGTCATCGACCGGGCCATCCAGGTACATGGCGGCGCCGGCGTTACCGATGACTTCCCGCTGGCACGCATGTACGCCTGGCATCGGGCCATGCGACTGTTCGACGGCCCCGACGAGGTGCACATGCGCACCGTCGCCCGCAACGAACTCGGCCGGGAGAAGAGCCTGCTGGCCGCGGCGGTGACCGGCGGGTGAGCTTCCACAACCAGGCCGACCACGAGAAGCTCTCGGGGGCATGGAATTTCCGCGATGTCGCGGACACTGCTGGTATCGCGCCGGGGCGGCTGTTCCGGTCCAGTGAACTGAACAAACTCGACGATGCCGGGCGCGGCCTGCTGACCGAAATCGGTGTGACCGATGTGGCCGACCTGCGTTCCCAGGCAGAATTGCAGCGCCGTGGTCCCGGCGCGGTGCCCGGAGACGTTGTGATCCATCACCTTCCGTTCCCGGAGGTATCGCTCACACATTCGGATTCCGACGAGGCCGCCGCCGAGGCGCCGCATGAGACCGCGTGGCAGAAGATGATGACGGAATACTCCGACGAGGAACCCGCCGCAGCGGGACAGCGCTGGATGACAGGCGAATACGAACACTTTCCCACCCTGGGCGGTGCGCAGCGTGCAGTGCACAGAATCATCACCCTGCTCGGCGAGGGCAAGCCGGTACTGGTGCACTGTTTCGCGGGAAAGGACCGGACCGGATTCGCCGTCGCCGTCGCACTCGAGGCAGCCGGGGTCGACCGGGACGCCATTCTCACCGACTATCTGCACAGCAATACCGCGACCACCCGGTTGCGCGAGCACATCCTGGAGACGACTCGCAGTCGCGAGGGTGTGACCGACGAGGTGGTGTCGTTCATGCAGTCCCGGCTCACCGACGAGGTGCTGGGCGTGCGCGAGCAGTATCTGAGCACATCGCGCCGCGTCGTCGATGAGAACTACGGCGGGCTGGACGCTTACCTGCGGCACTCCGGTGTCACCACTGGCGACGTCGCCCGGTTGCGCGCACAACTACTGGGTTAGCACCAGGCCGATCACCCACGCCGCGGTGGCGATCAGACCGCCGGCCAGTTCCACCCCCATCGACAACGCGACACCTTTGATGGCGTGCACCGTCGACTCCCAGGCCCGCCGCCGGTCGCGGCGGTGCGCCAACTCAGCCAAATAGACCCCGGCCACGAAGCCCACGATGAGGCCGACGACCGGGATCACGAAGAACCCGATCACTCCGGCCACCGCACCGGCGGCCAGGGTTCGGCCGCTGACGTCGGCCGCACGCATCCGGCGGGCGGGCCAGAGATATTTCACCAGCAGGCCTGCGCCCAGTACGGCGGTGACCACCCCGAGCACCACCCACGCAACCGTGCCCCGGACCATGAACGCCCAGACCGCGATCGCGGCATAGATCAGCAGCGTGCCCGGGAAAACCATAACGACGATACCCACCAGTCCGACGGCGATGGCAAGCGCGACGAGGACGATTCCACCGACGCTCATGGTTCCAGGACGACCTTGCCGTGCACCCCGCCCGCGGCCAGACTCGCGCAGAGCTCCTGAGCGACAAGAGCTTTCACGTCGTCAGAGCTTGAATGCAGCTTGTGTGGCTGATGACAGGTCGTCGATCTGCGACCAGTGCGCAGCCACGTCGTCGACAGTCGGAACCTCGTCAAAGGTCACGCCTTCGTTCTGGAACAGTGCCGTGCGCTGCACCTTGCCGCCGCCCACGATGAACACCGATGCGGTGTCGGGCACTTCTTCGGTGCACAGGTAGGAGACCACCGGCGCGACGTACTCCGGGGTGAGCTTCTTGAGGATCTCCGGCGGCATGATGTCCTCGGTCATCCGAGTCGCCGCGATCGGCGCCACCGCGTTGGCTTTGATGTTGTACTTGGCGCCCTCCTGGGCGAGGGTGTTGATCAGGCCGACCAGACCCAACTTGGCGGCGCTGTAGTTGGCCTGGCCGAAGTTGCCGAACAGTCCACTGGTGGAGGTGGCCACCACGATGCGGCCGTAGGACTGCTCGCGGAAATGCGGCCACGCGGCGCGGATCACGTTGTAGCCGCCGTAGAGGTGGACCTGCAGCACCGAGTTCCACGCCTCGGCGGTCATCTTGTGGAAGGTGCCGTCGCGCAGGATGCCGGCGTTGCTCACCACACCGTGGATGGCACCGAACTCATCGAGTGCGGTCTTGACAATGTTCTCGGCTCCCGCAGCGTCGGCCACCGAGTCGTAGTTGGCGACGGCACGCCCGCCGGCCGCCGTGATTTCGGCCACCACCTGATCGGCCATCGCAGAACCGGCGCCGGTGCCGTCACGGGCGCCGCCGAGGTCGTTGACCACAACACTGGCGCCCTCTTTCGCCAGGGTCAGCGCGTACTCGCGACCCAGCCCGCCTCCGGCACCGGTGACGACGATGACTCGATCCTGCACTCCTGGCATGGGATTCCTCTCATAGCTGCGCAACTGTTCCGCGGGCCATCGTAACCAGTGGCGTGAACGCCGGTTGCCGCTAGTCTGAGTCGGCGACGGGGGCAACGGAAGGGATAGGCGGAGAAACATGTTCGCGACCAGAGGAATCACCGCGGGACTGGCGCTGGCGTCGATCGTCACGCTCGCCGGCTGCGGCTCCGCGACCAAGACCGAGACGAGCCCCACATCGGCCGCGGCATCAACGTCGGCTTCGGCATCGGCGACACCCAATAAAACGATCAAGGACTACCTGGCCGCGAACCAGATCGTCCAGACGCCGGTCCAGCCCGGCGAACCGGGCACTCCGGTCATCACGCTGCCCGCCCTGCCCGGGTGGTCCGACCTCACGACCGAGCAGACGACCGAGGCCGGCGGGATCCCGCCGTATGCCGCGAAGGGCTACGACGCCGCCACCGACCCGAACTCTCGGCCCGTCATCCAACTCCGGCTGGCCAAACTGGTCGGCGATGCCGACTTCGAACAGCTTTTGCAGTTGGCGCCCGCCGACTCCCAGAACACCCCGGGCTTCGCATTCAAGGCCAAACCGGGAGCAACGACACTGAGCGGCTACGACGGAGTCGCGTTCAGCGGAATCGTGCCTCAGAACGGCCAGAACTGGGTGACCGCATCGAGATTCATCGTTATCCCGGATGCCGACCCGTCGACCACCTACCTGGTGCGACTGAACGGCACAGCTCCCGAAAGCTACGAGGGCCCGCTGATGGATGCGCTGTCACTCGTCGACACGTCGGCGATGATCGAGTCCGGCTAGGGCAGTCTCTCGGCCACCACGAAGGTGGAGAAGGCGTCGCGTTGCTGCGTGTCAGGAACCTCGATCCAGCGGCCCAACCGACGCATCTCCTCGTTGGAGGGTGTGGCGGATGCTGCCCATCCGTTCGCACCCAGCCATTCGGCGACGTCGGCGCGGAGCGGGTCGTTGTAGATCAGTTCGGAGACATCGACGGGCCGCTCCAGGCCTATCTCGTCGGCCATCTTCTCCCAGCGCATGCGCATCTGAGCGCGGCGATCTTCGTCCTGATGCCCCATCGCCTCGGCTGAGACCCGACTGCGCGGTGCACTCAATTCGGTGATCTGGGTGAACAACCGGTCTTGCGCGTCGGCCGGCAGATACATCAGTAGCCCCTCGGCCAGCCATGCCGTTGGCGTCGCGGGATCGAAACCGGCCGATGTCAGTGCGGCCGGCCAGTCCTGACGTAGGTCAATGGGCACCTCGCGGAGTACGGCCGACGGCGTGGCGCCGTTGTGGCACAGTGTCGCCGCCTTGTACTCGAGCACCTTGGGCTGGTCGATTTCGAAGATGATTGTTCCGGCCGGCCATTGCAGACGGTAGGCCCGGGAGTCCAATCCGGAGGCAAGGATCACCACCTGCCGAATCCCCGCGGCGACGGCGTCGGCGAAGAACGCATCAAAGAAGTGGGTGCGCACCGCCTGGTAGCCGAGCATGTTCTGGAATACCGCGGCAGCCTCGGGGTCGGCGTTCTTGATGCGGTCGGCAACCGAATCGTCGATGAAGTCATCCCACATACCGGTGCCGGCACCGGCAACGAGTATGCGCGCGTAGGGATCCCGGATGAGTGGGGCGGCGCTGTCGGTCTCCCGAGCGCGCGCGGCGGCCACCATCACCGCCGTCGACCCGACACTGGTGGCGATATCCCAGGTGTCGTCGTGGCTCCGCGCGTTGCTCATGTGGTGACCCTAGAACACCGCCGACCCTAGAGCAGTCGGCGCAGGATCTTCATCGCGCGGTCGGTATACGGCGGGTAGAGCAGGCTCGGGTCCGGCTTGGCCGGCTTGGACAGCACGGCACGGCGGTGGCTGAGCGCCTCGAAGCCCCACTGCCCGTGATAGGCACCCATCCCGCTGGCGCCGACGCCGCCGAACGGCAACTGCGGTACCAGACAGTGCATGGCGATGTGGTTGATGACCGCTCCGCCCGAGGGCATCCGGTCGATCAGGTCGCGGCCCTTCTGCTGGGATGCGGTGAACACATACAGGGCCAACGGCTTGGGCCGGGAGTTGACGAATGCGACCGCCTCCTCGGTGGAGTCGACGGTGATGATCGGCAGGATCGGGCCGAAGATCTCATCGGCCATCACCGAGTCATCCGGTGCCGGGTCGACGACCACGGTGGGCTCGATGGACAGCGTGGAGCGATCCGATCCGCCGCCGGTGACGACGGTGCCGCCGGTCGCACTGATGATCGACACCAGCCGATCGAACTGGCGCTCATTAACGATCCGGAGCGACGGATCCGATTGGTCGGCACGGAATTCCGCGATCGTCGACACGATCTTCGCGGTGAGTTCCTTGGCAATCGAACGGTCGGCCAGGATGTAGTCGGGCGCAATGCAGGTCTGACCGGAGTTGAGCAGTTTCGTCCACGCGATCCGCCGTGCCGTCACATCGAGGTCGGCGTCGGGCAGCACCAGAACGGGGCTCTTGCCGCCGAGTTCCAGCGTCACCGGAGTCAGCGTGGCCGCCGCGGCAGCCATGATCTTGCGGCCGATCTCGGTGCCACCGGTGAACAGCGCATGGTCGAACCCCTGCGCCAGCAGATCCTGGGTCACGTCGGCGGCGCCTTCCACCACCCGGACGGCTTCGCGGTCCAGATACAGCGGCACCAGCCGGGCGATCAGCTCGGAGGTGGCCGGCGCCAACTCGGACGGCTTGATCACCACGGCGTTGCCGGCCGACACCGCGGCGACTACCGGCGACATGCAGAGGAAGAACGGATAGTTCCACGGCCCGATTACCAGGACGACTCCGAGCGGGTCGTACTGCACCCACGCTCGTCCGGGCATCTGCGCCAGCGGCAGACTCTGGCGCTGCGGCTTCATCCACTTCCGGAGATGCTTGCGCGCGAACACCGCTTCGGCCTTGGTGGAGGCGATGTCACCGAGCCAGGCTTCGAACGTCGAGCGGCCGAGATCCTTGGTCAGCGCCGCGGAAATCTCGGCCTCGCGCTCCTCGCACATCCGCTCGATGGCCCGCAGCTGCTCCTCACGCCACTGCACCGAGCGAGTCCGGCCGGTGTTGAACACGGTGCGCACCTGGGCCAGCACTCCGGCGGAGCCGCCCTCGGTGGTCTGATCTGTCGTCATCTGGATGGTCATTGCATCTCCTTGCCCTCGCGCCCGTACTTGCGCCTGCCTTCAGCTTGCCGCATCGCGGCCCGGGAGCCTTAGTGTTTGAGCATGCCACTCGTCGCCACCCCGGCCGACCTCGGCATGTCGCCGCGATGATCCGGCGATGGTCCGAACAACTGCGGCAGCGCGACCCCGAACGCGACGCAGCGCGGCGAGCGCTGCGCGCGGCGATTTTCATTCCGCTGGCGGCGGCGGCGAGCTTCGCGGTGGCCGGCGACAACCAGACGCCGATCTTCACCATCCTGGGTTCTATCGCGTTGCTGATCGCGGCGGACTTTCCGGGCAGTGTCGGTACCCGGGCACTGGGCTACTTCGGTCTGGCCATCAACGGTGTCGTGCTGATCACGGTGGGAACGTTGGCCGCGCCGCACCCGTGGGTGGCGGTGCCGCTGTGCTTTGGGGTCGGGATGGCCGTCAACTTCATCGGCCTGCTCAGCGAAGTCATCGCTGCCGGACAGCGTGCGACGCTGATGATCTTCATCCTGCCGGTGTGCATCAGACCCGTTGCACCCCTGGGTGATCGGATCTTCGGCTGGGTTATCGCGCTCCTGATCTGCGTGCCTGCCGCGCTGTTCGTGTTCCCTCCGCGCTACGACAGTGAGCTGCGCCGGCAGGCCACCCGGGTCTGCGCAGCCCTGGCCGACCGCATCGAGGGCACCTGTTCGGCTCAGGAGGTCAGCGCCGCGATCGACGCGCTACGAGCCGGGTTCTCCAGCGGCGCGGTTCGCCCGGTCACGATGACCGCAGGCAGCCGCGCTCTGGTTCGCGTGGTAACGGATCTCCGATGGCTGTGCGACCGGGTAGATTCCGACACCGGCGCGCTTCTGGGACAGACGACTGGAGCAGCAACCCGAGTCCTGCGGGCCTGCGCTGCGGTGCTGAGTCCCGACGCCCCGGCGGGTGCCCGGTCCGAACTCGAGGACGCACTGGCCGCCCACCGGGCGGTGGCCATCAGCCGCTACCACGACGAGGTCACCGCACTCCTGGCCGACCCCGACGATGCCTCGGCGGTGCAACAGGGCAGAACCGTAATGAGCCGACGCACCATGAGTGGCAGCATCGGGCTGACCGGCCGGATCATCTCGGCCGCGGCCGCGGCTGACACCCGACCGCTGTGGGCCCGAATGTTCGGGCGTCAACTGCCCGAAACCGGGATTGCCGACCGGGTGTACACCAAGCGAGCCGCGCTGGCCTCACTCGGCGGATACCTCAGCACGGGTTCGGCAACGGTGCTCAACAGCCTGCGCACGGGTCTGGCCCTGGCGCTGGCCGTCGTGGTCACGATCGTCTTCCCGGTGCAGAACGGCCTATGGGTGGTGCTCGGTGCGCTGTCGGTGTTGCGCAGCAGTGCGGCGTCGACGGGAACCACTGCAGTGCGCGCCGTCATCGGCACGGTGATCGGATTCATCATCGGAGCCGCCATCATCGGTCTGCTCGGCGTTGACCCGATCGTGATGTGGATCCTGTTGCCGATCGTGGCATTCGGCTCCACCTATGTGTCGCAGGTGGGTTCGTTCATGGCCGGCCAAGCGATGTTCACCATGATGGTCTTCATCGTGTTCAACCTGATCCAGCCGACCGGATGGCAGGTGGGCCTGATCCGGATCGAGGACATCGTATTGGGCGCGGCGGTCGGCCTGACCGCATCGCTGCTGCTGTGGCCCCGCGGTGCGACTGCGTCAGTGCGGCGGGCCGTCGACGCGGCCTTGGAGGTGAGTTTGCGCTATCTGACCGCCGCGGTCGCCCGGGTCACCCGTGGCGAGTCAGAACAGTCCGACGATGCAGTGATGGCACTGAGCCAGGACACCCTGACGGCGGTTCGCACCTACGGTGACGCGGTCCGCAATTATCTGTCGGAAGCGGCCGGTGCGGTGGATACGAGTCTGCTCGACACCGACAGCCGGATCCCTCGGTTGCGCACCACCTCAGACCTGATCGCCGATATCCCGCCGCCACCATTAGACGTCTATCCGAGAGCACGAAAGGTGTTGGAGGAACACACCGCTGCCGTCTGCGCACTGCTTGCCGGCGACGGTGCCGCACACGTTCTATCGCCGATCAACGATGACTTCGTGCCCGCGCTACGCGCCGAGGCAGGCGCCGTCACACTCGCCGTGGCCGCGGCACTGCCGCTGGTGACCACCGCCGCCAATATCGGTGAGTTGGAGTTAACCTACGGCCCGATTCGCGAGGAGACGGTCAGCTAGTCAGCGCCTACGTTCGGCCAGTATCCGCCTGTGCCGGTCGACCGCGCGGGTGCGTTTCCGCCGGGGCATCATCGCGCCGCGGCCCGTGGAATCACGTTGGCGACGAACACCATTGAGTGTTCCGGTGGGTGTGCACAGCGTCGGTATGAGCAGCGTGCTGC
>Ga0194063_10000639_pt1 | contig 24915 bp, 20 predicted proteins | sample SepL3720m_MetaG_FD_155459 | JGI IMG/M metagenome (GOLD analysis project Ga0194063, IMG submission 155459) | Anoxic zone freshwater microbial communities from boreal shield lake in IISD Experimental Lakes Area, Ontario, Canada - Sep2016-L373-20m | ecosystem: Environmental > Aquatic > Freshwater...
GTCCTGGTGCTGGATCGGGGCCGTATCGCTGACGAGTTTTCTCAATCTGATGCAAACGAACACCGCTTTATGCTCGCGGCCACCGGCGCCGGGGCCAAGGAATCAAAACCATGAACCACAAAACGAGAAACGAGAACACCGCGCAGGCACGCATCCGAGCGGCCTTTGCGCTGGCCGAGCCGATCGATCCACCCGTTATGGTGTGGCCATTTCACTACATCGCCTGCGGGTGTGATCCCGCCCGCATGCCGTTGGATCTGTTTGAAAACCCGGCCGTGATGACGGAGTTTCAGACCCGGTTTTGCGACGAGCACGTGGCGGCGGTGGATGACGATTTCCAGCCGTATCTGTCCCCGTACCTCGGCACGGGGATCCTCGCCTCCGGATTCGGGTGCAAGATGCACTTCGCGCCGGGCCGCGATCCCTCGGTGGCCGGGCCCTGCGTCGAGTCGGTCGCGGATGTGGCCAAACTTAAACTCCCGGATCCGCAGCGGGATGGCCTGATGCCGCGCGTGCTGGAACTGGCGGCCTACATGCGCGACCAGGGGCGCTTCCCGGTTTCCCTCACTGATTCGCAAAGTCCGCTCGACGAACTGGCGCTCCTGTGCGGCCACGAACGCCTGTACATGTGGATGTATGACGAACCCGCTCTGGTCCACGATCTGTTCGCGATGGCCACAGAGGCGCTGATCGCCTGGGTCAAGGCGCAGAAGCAGGTGACGGGCGAGCCCTGGAATGCCTGCCACGGCGAACAGGGCGTCTGGATACCGGAGCCGTGCGGGGTCTGGATTGCGGACGACGAGGCGGTGAACCTGCCCCCCGACTTGTACGAAGAGTTCGTCGCGCCCTATTACCCCCGCCTCTTCCGGGAATTCGGCGGCGGCGTGCTTCATTTTTGCGGCTGTGGGGCGCACCTGGCCCCGATCCTGCTGAAGATGGAGGGGTTGCGGGCGATCAACACGGGACCGGTCGGGCGCCCCGGGAATTTCGCCGCCCTGCAGCGGGCGCTCGGGGGGACAATCCCCTTGATCTACCAGGAGATGAGTCCGGTCTCATGCGACCGCTACTTCTGCGATCTGCTGAGCCAGATCGACCTGCGCGGCGTGGTCTTTGCGCCGCAGGTCTGCGACCGTTTTGCCACGGGCGACCATGGCGGTCTGGTGGACATCGTGCAGGACCGGCGTGTGGCCGCCAAGGAAATCCTCGTTGCACTGCGTCGGCAGATCGCGGTAAAAATGGCGAACGGGAATGAGTGGGAGGGAAGAGGTGTCGGGAGACAGGGGACATGAATGAGTTGATTACTTTGCGGAGCCGCCAGGACTTGATGCAGCGCATCGGTGACATCTCGCAGGTTGCTGGCGCGCGGCGCTGTGTGTTGTCGGATGGCAAGGCCCAGGGCGTCGAGGCGGTGGATCTTCGCACCGGTGGCGGTCTGGCCTTCACCGTCTTGCCGGGGCGAGGCATGGATATCGCCTGGACCGAGTATCGAGGAACGCCGGTGGCCTATATGTCCAAGACCGGCGTGGCCGGTCCCGCCTATTACGAAGCCGATGGCCTGCAGTGGTTGCGGACCTTCTTCGCCGGCCTCCTGACCACCTGCGGGCTGAGCAATGTCGGCGGTCCCTGTGCCGAAGAGGAGCCCGTGGTCGGGATGCAGCGGCACGGCCTGCACGGCCGCATCTCGAACATGGCGGCGGACAACGTCTGCGTGAAGGAGGAGTGGCGGGGCGATGACTTCGTGATGTCCGTGTCCGGCCGACTGCGCGAGGCGATGCTGCACGGCGAGAACCTGACGCTACGCCGCGAGATCACGGCCACCCTCGGCGAGAAACGCTTCTTCCTCCACGACGTGGTCGAGAACGAAGGGTTCACCGCCCGTCCCCTGATGATGCTCTACCACATCAACGTCGGCTACCCGGTGCTCGATGCCGGCAGCCGGCTGATCTGCGCCTCGGATGTGATCGAACCGGTCAGTGATCTGGCCCGCTCAGAACTGGACCGCTGCCGCACGATGGGACCGCCCGAGGCCGGCTACCCCGAACGGGTCTATTTCCATGACCTTGTCTCCGGCCGCGATGGACGGGCCGGAGTGGCGCTGGTGAACGACGCGCTTGGACTGGGCGTGTATGTGCGGTTTGACAAGCGTCAATTGCCGAGATTTACCCAGTGGAAACAACTGGGCGCCGCCGAATACGTCGTGGGCCTGGAACCCGGCAACTGCTGGCCCGTGGGACGTCTGGAACAACGCAAGCGTGGCAACCTGGAGACAATCGCAGCGGGCGAGCGCCGGCTGTTCGATCTTGAAATCGGGATTCTGGACGGGCCGGCGGCCATCGCGGAGTTCACGCGGTCGGTGGGTGCGCGGGAGGAACAGGATCGCCAATGACCGGGGAACGCATGGATCTATCGGGACTCAGGGGCTTCGCCGCGGAGCGGATGGACCCGACGCAGCGTCGCGCGGTGGAAGGCCTGGCGGCGCGGGCGCGGATGGATGTGCTCGACGCCATCGCGCGGGCCGGATCGGGCCATCCCGGCGGGGCGCTGTCCTCGATGGACATCTACGCGACACTCTGGCTTTGTGCGCGCGTCGCGCCGGGCGACGAGCGCGCGCCGGAGCGTGATCGCATCGTGGTGAGCCACGGGCATACGGCCGCCGGCCTCTATGCCGTCCTTGGAAACCTGGGCTTCTTCGACATCGAGGAATTCAGGCGCGGATTCCGGACGGCTTGCAGTGCTTTCGAGGGGCATCCCGGACTGCGGGTGCCCGGCGTGGAGTGGTGTAGCGGGAGTTTGGGCCAGGGTCTTTCGGTGGGCTGCGGTTTCGCGCTGGGCCTGCGGCAACTGGGCTCGCCGGGCCGCGTGTTTGTCGTCCTGGGCGACGGCGAACAGGCGAAGGGCCAGATCGGCGAAGCGCGCGAGTTGGCGGCGAAATACAGGCTGGGCAACCTGATCGCCATTGTGGACTGTAACGGCCTGCAGGCCAGCGGAACGGTCGCGGAGATCCTGCCTCAGGGCATCGAGGCGAAGTACGCCGCCTCGGGATGGCGCGTCTGCCACGCGGACGGCCACGATCCTGCGGCCCTGTATCAGGCACTGCGATCCTGTTGCGGCGATTCGACGCAACCCACGGTGATCCTAGCCCGAACGATCATGGGCAAAGGGGTGTCGTTCCTGGAGAACCGGTTCGAGTCGCATGGCCGGGTGCTGAAGGCCGACGAGTGCGCGCGGGCGCTGGAGGAATTGCGGCCCTTGGCTGAGGCGAATCCGTGGCAGGTTCCGGAACGGGGGCCGGATCGGCAACCTCCGGAGCCAGTCGAGCGGCGGGTTCTCGCGGGCCAACCGCTGGTGTACGCGGCGGGCCGGACTCTCGACTGCCGGGCGGCCTTCGGCGCGGCCCTGAACAGTCTTGCGGCGGCCAATCGGGGGCGGCCAGGCGCGGTTCCCACGGTGCTGGATTGCGATCTGCTGGAATCGCTGCGGTTGCGTGAATTCCGCCGCGATTTCCCGGCGCACCTCATCGAGTGCGGGATTCAGGAGCACAACGCGGCCACGGTGGCGGCGGCGTTGTCGCGGGCGGGCGTGTTGACGTTCTTCGCGGATTTCGGGGTGTTCGCGGTGGATGAGACCTATGGCCAACACCGGATGAGTGATCTCAACGCGACCTCGCTGAAACTGGTGGCGACGCATTGCGGCGTGGATGTGGGCGAAGACGGCAAGACTCACCAGTGTGTGGATGCCGTCGGGTTGCTGGCCAATCTATGGGGGTTCCAGGTGCTGGCGCCCGCCGATGCGAACCAGACCGACCGGATGGTGCGTTACGCGGCTACGACACCGGGCAACGTGGCGATCCTCATGGGGCGTTCGCCCTGTCCGGTGCTGACCGACGCGGCCGGCCGCGTGTTGTTCGGCGAGGGTTATGAGTTTCGTTTCGGACAGGCCGACTGGATCCGCGCCGGGGACCAGGGAACCATCGTCAGTTTCGGTCACATGGTCTGGCGAGCCGCGCGGGCGAGCGATTCGCTTCGGCGGCGGGGTGTCCGCGTGGGCGTCCTCAACCTGGCGTGCCCGGTGGAATTGGACGCGGCGCGCCTGCGGGAGGCGGCCGCGACGGGACTGGTGATCACCTATGAAGACCACAACGAGCGGACCGGGATCGGCGCGCAGGTCGGCGCGTTCCTGGCCGAATCAGGGCTTCATTGCCGGTTCGGGAGAATGGGACTGCGGCGGTACGGTCTTTCCGCAACGCCGGACTGCCAATACGAGCAGTTGTCGTTGACCGCAGAGGCGCTGGAGGAGCGGGTTTTATTGGAGATGAGTTGAATTTAACAAGGAAGGAAGCAGACGCTATGATGACAACGAAGATCGGGTTCATTCCGTCGAACTGGGATGCCTGGGACGGCAGCGCCGCCACGGGCAAGTGGGCGGGGAAGATGCGCGACCGCTGTGTGGCGGTGATGGAAAAGGTGCCGGGACTTGAACTGGTGGTCCCGTCGAAGGAGATGACGGGCGATGGATGTGTCAGCACGGTGGAACAGGGGAAGAGGGTGCTGGAACTGTTCCGCACGGAAAATATCCAGGGGCTGATGGTCGGCAACATGACGTTCGGGATGGAGGTCGCGGTGGGCGCCATTTTGAGCGGGTTGCCGAAGACGATTCCGGTGCTGCATTTTTGCACGCGGAGCGGGCCGATCGGCGAGGATGGATCGCGCTCGACCGACACCTGGTGCGGGCAGTTCATGACGGTGTCGGCGCTCAAGCGGCGCGGGTTCACCTATATTCACGTTCCGACGTGCAATCCGGAGGAGCCGGAGTTCAAAAGCAAGGTTGAAGTGTTCACGCGGGCGGTGTGTGCGGTCAGCCGGTTCCGGGGAGCGCGGTTCGGGCAGATTGGCGCGCGGCCGACGTTGTTCGAATCGCAAGGGTGGGACGAGCAGGATTTGCAGAGGACATTCGGACAGACGGTGGTGCCGATGGATCTGGCCACGGCCTTCGCGCGGCTCGACGCCTTGCAGGCGGATGACCGGGAGGTCCAGGAGACGCTGGCGGCGATTCGCCAGGGAGCGGACGAGATTGGCGATGTCCACACGAAGACGAGCCTGGTCAACCAGGCGCGGTACGAGGTGTCGCTCAAACGGATTGCGCGGGAGCTGGATGTTCAGGCTCTGGCGGTGAGTTGCTGGACGCAGCTCCAGGAACGGTATGGCATTTCGGCCTGTTCGACATTCGGGCGGCTGAACGAACAGGGACTCATCACGGCCTGCGAGGTGGATCTGCTGGGTGCGGCGACGATGTGGGCGGTGCATTGTGCGACGTTCGGGCGGGTGGCGCCGGACTTCATTGACTGGACAGATCTGCATCCGACCGAAAAGAATGTGTGGCTGGCGTGGCATTGCGGGAATGCGGCGCCGAGCCTGGCGGCCCAGGGCTGCGCGAAGCGCCTGATGCGGAATGAGCGGATGATCCAGTGGTGTCCGCAGTGTCATGGGGCGCTGGAGTTCAGGCTCAAGACCGGGCCGGTTACGTGCTCGCGGCTGGTGGAATATGACGGGAAGTACACGTTCTTCTTCGGAACGGGCGAGATTCAGGACATCAAGCCGTTCGTGCGCGGCGCCTACGGCTGGGTGAGGGTGAAGGATTTAAATGACTGGGAGATGAAGATGACGGAGCACGGCGTGATTCATCACGGGACGATCCTTCATGACCCGGTGGTGGCGGAGGCGCTGGAGATGTTCTGCAAGTTCCTCGGAATCCAGGCGGTGCGGGGGGCATGATCATGGCCATGATGAAGCAACTGAAACTAGTGGGGCCGAAACAGTTGGTGATGGAGTCGGTTCCGGTGCCCGAGCCGGGGAAGGGCGAGGTCCTGATCAAGGTGGCGGCGGTGGGGGTGTGCGGATCGGATCTCACGATCTATCGCGGGCATCATCCATATGCCATTTCGCCGCTGGTGATGGGGCATGAGTTTGCCGGGACGATTGCCGCGTGCGGGAAGGGCGTGAAGGGGCGGGCGATCGGCGGGCGGGTGGCGGTGATTCCGCACCTGGTGTGCGGGGCGTGCAAGGCCTGCAAAGCCAAGGTGTTCAACTTTTGCGAGAGTCTGCGCTGCATGGGCGCGGAGGCGCACGGGGCGCATGCGGAGTATATTGCGGTGCCGGCCGTGATGGCGGTGCCGATGGAGGCCGGGGTCAGTTGGAACATGGCGGCGATGCTTGAACCGGCGTGCGTCGGGTATCATGGGGCCCGCCGTGAGAAGATCGGACGGAAAACCAGGGCGCTGATTGTGGGGGCGGGGCCGATCGGGAACTTCTGCATGCAGACGGTAAAGGCGATGGGCGCCGAACGGGTGCTCATGGCGGATCTGGATGATGACCGGCTGGATCTTGCGGTCAAGCTGGGCGCAGATGGAGTGATCCGGCTGAAGAAGGAAAGCCTCAAAGAGGGCGCGATCCGTTGCGATGTGCCGCTGAAGGATATGGATGTGTTTTATGACTGCGTCGGGTTGAAGGGCCAGGTGCTGGATCAGATGATCGGGCACGCCCGGCGCGGGACGGGAATCGTCGTGATCGGGGTATTGCAGAATGGATACAGCATCCCGAAATTGCCGGACTTTGTTCAGCATGAACTGCGGCTTTCGGGCTCCACCATGTACACGCCCAGGGATTACCGGGACATGATCACGCTGATGAGCCAGGGGAAGGTTCGCATTGACGGAGTGATCACGCACACGGTGACGCTGGAACAGGTTCCGGAGTTACTGGGGGCAATGGATCGGGGCGAGTTCCGGGGGTTCAAGGTGATTGTGACCCTTGGGGATGAGGAGCGACCCGCATGAGTCTGCTGGGTATGGATATCGGCTCGGGGAGTTGCAAGGGCGTGGTCTTCGCCGAGGATGGAACGATCCTGGGCCAGGCCAGTCGTGGGTACCGGATGACCACGCCGGCGCCCGGACGGGCCGAGATGGATCCTGAGGTCCTGTGGACCGCCTTTGCCGAGGTGGTCCGGGACATCGCGGCCCGGCCCGGCCAGCCGATCTCGGCGTTGGCCATCGCGTCCCACGGCGAGACCGTGATTCCCGTGGACGGGGAAGGCGTGGCGGTCGGCCCCGCCCTCATGAACGCCGACAACCGGGCCACGACGGAAGCGCTGGCCCTCGAGACGGCCCTCGGGCGCGGGGAGATCTATCGCATCACCGGACTGCCCGCCCATCCCATGTTCGCCCTCAGTAAAATCCTGTGGCTGAGGACGAACGCGCCGGACGTCTGGAGCCGCGCAAAGCGGTTCCTGAGCGTCGAGGACTATCTTCTCGGCCGCTTGGGACTGCCGCCGCTGACCGCCCATTCCCTGGCCTGCCGCACGATGGCCTTCGATGTGCGTCGGCTCGATTGGTCGGCTCCGATCCTGGCCGCCGCCGGGCTTGGGCCGGAACGCCTCGGCATTCCCGCACCCAGCGGCCAGAAAGTTGGCACGGTGTCTGCCGGTGTCGCCGCGCTGCTTGGACTGCGGACGGGAATGATCGTGGCAGTCGGCGGCCATGATCAACCCTGCGGGGCGCTGGGCGCCGGTGTCGTTCGGGCGGGCCAGGTGGCGGATTCGGCTGGAAGTTACGAGTGCCTCGCGGCGGTGACGGATACGCCGCGCAATACACCCGAGGCGCTGGCCTTTGCGCTCAACTCCTACTGCCACGTGGTCCCTGGCCAGTACGTCACGCTGGCGTTTTTCCCCGCAGGTCTGGTCGCGCAATGGGTCGTGGATCAGTTGTGCGGCGAGGATCGGGCTGAGGCGCTGCGGAGTGAGCGGCCGCTCTACGCGGTCCTGGACGAGGCGGTTTCGCAACGCTGTGCGGGACCGACCGGGGTGTGCATGACTCCGCACTGGGTGGGGGCGTGCAACCCGCATTGGGATCCCCGCGCCACCGGCGCGATGGTGGGGTTGACGCCCGGGATCACGCGGCACCACCTGTACAAGGCCGTCTATGAGGGCATCGCCTGCGAGTTGGCCCTCAACATCGAGGCCCTGGAGCAGGTCGTCGGACCGATCGGCCCGGTGCGGCTGCACGGCGGCAACGCCCGATCCGACTTCACCGTCCAACTGCGCGCGGATCTGACTGGCCGTCCCATGGAACTGATGACTGAACCCGAGGCCGTCTGCCGTGGAGCGGCCATGCTGGCCGGGGTGGGGGCAGGGGTGTTTGCGGATGCGCGCGCGGCCGCGAAGGCGTGGACGCCCGTAACTCGCGTGTTCGCGTCGGATCCGGCCGCACAACGGCTGTACCGGCGGCAGACCGCCCAATACAACCGCCTCTATCCGGTCCTGGAGGCGGTCAGAGCATGAGAAACAATCCTCCGCGTGAGAAGGAATCCTAAACATGAAACCATTACCATCCCATAGAAATCATAATCATAATCGTAATCGTAATCGTAATCCATTGCCCCAGAGAGGATTATGATTACGATTACGATTAAGATTACGAAAGGAAATTTCAACAATCACAATCTTGCAAACGATTCTAAAACACCAGCAAATACAGGGTATTGTGCTCGTGAAACATTGCCTATGGGATGACAGTAACATGAAACAAAGAAAAGTGCGATTCGGAATCATCGGATGTGGTTTGATGGGACGGGAGTTTGCCAGCGCCGCGGCGCGGTGGTGCCACCTTCTCGACATCGACGTGCGGCCGGAGATTGTGGCGATTTGCGATCGTAATCCCGCCCTGTTCCCGTGGTATCAGGATACCTTCCCCGCGATCCAACAGGCGACCGGCGACTACCGGGCGTTACTGGCCAATCCCGAAGTGGAGGCCGTCTATGTCGCGGTTCCGCACCATCTCCACCAGGAGGTCTACAGCGCGGTCATCGAGGCCGGCAAGCACCTGATGGGGGAGAAGCCGTTCGGCATTGATCGGCCGGCCTGCGATGCGATTCTCGCGACAGCGCGACGGCATCCGAAGTCGTTGGTGCGCTGTTCCTCCGAATCGCCGTTCTTCCCGGCCATGCAGCGGATTGGCGAATGGATCGAGCAACAGGCGTTCGGGCAGATCATCGAGGTCAACACCGGCTTCCTGCATTCAAGCGATCTCGATGCGAACAAGCCGATCAACTGGAAGCGGATGATCGAGTTCAACGGCGCGTACGGCGTGATGGGGGATCTGGGCCTGCACGCCTGCCACCTGCCGTTCCGCGCCGGATGGACGCCGCGCAATGTGCGCGCCATCCTCAGCGACATCGTCAAGGAGCGTCCGGACGGCAAGGGCGGCCGCGTTCCGTGCCGGACCTGGGACAACGCCACGCTGCTGTGCGAAACCGTTGATCCTGTTCTGGGGCAGTCGTTCCCGTGGACCCTCAAGACGCAACGGATTGCGCCGGGCCAGAAGAACAACTGGTACACCGAGATTTACGGAACGAAGCTTTCCGTGCGCTGGTCCAGTGTGAATGCCGACATCTTGCGCGTGATGAAGTATGACGGCGGCGAGCAGTCCTGGGCCGAGATCCAGACCGGATACGAGACGGCGTTCAAGACGGTGACGGGCGATATCTTTCAGTTCGGGTTCACCGACTCGATTCTGCAGATGTGGGCGGCCTTTCTCCACGAGATGGCGCATGGCGCTCCGCTTCGGAGGTTTGCCGGTTGCGTGACACCGGACGAGGCGCTGTTGAGTCACCGTCTCTTCACGGCCGCGCTGGATTCACAAACAAACACCCGCGTTGAAACGATTTGAGGGGGCTCTTGTCGTCCCTCGCCGCGCCTTGACAGGCTCTGTTCCGGTAGGCACAATCGTATCGTTTTATCAGAGCCAATCAGGAGAATCGTTCAGATGAATCCCAACGACCGTTCCGTCCTTCGCCGCCTGGCCGGCGAGTATTTCATTTTCTCGCAGCAGGATCGCTTCCGGGATAATCGGAAGTTGCACCGGGCGGTTAACGACCTGAAACCCATCCGCCCGGTCGTGCTCATCGACGAGTTGCCCTGGGCGGAGATGAACATCAACGATGAGATGACGTTGCGCTGCGAGGATCCGGTTCTGCGCGGAGTCGAGTGGCACCTGCGATCAACGATCTACAAGGCGAAGCATCTGCCGGCCGACATGATCATCGCCCCCTATGTCCCGGTGCACAAGGTGATCCGCTTCGCGGGAATCGGCGTCGACGTGGATGAGCGCACCATCGTGATCCAGGGCCGCGACACGATCCGCGCCCACGAATACCACGACCAACTGGCGACCGAAGCCGATCTCGATAAAATCCACAACGACGTCGTGACCTATGATCGCGAGGAAACCCTGCGGCGCCACCAACTCGTGGCGGACGCGATCGGCGACGTCCTTCCCGTGCGCCTGAAAGGAGTGGAATACGCCTCTATAGGCACATGGGACTTGATCGCCAGGTACCGCGGCGTCTCCAATCTGCTGATCGACCTGGCGGAACGACCGGAGTTCATGCACCGCATGGTGCGCAAACTCCATGATGTCAGATGGGACGTGATCCGGCAAATTGAGGAACTGGGGTTATTCGACAACGATCCCTATTCCCTGCACTGCACACCCTCCCTGGCCAGTGACCTGCCGGGCCCGGATTTTGACGGAGAGCATGTGAAACTGAAAAACGTGTGGGGGCGTGCGGTGGCCCAGATATTTGCCTCCGTTTCAGGCCCGATGCACGAGGAATTCGACATCGATTACATCAAGGAACCCCTGTTACGATGCGGGTTGGTCTACTACGGTTGCTGTGAACCGCTCGACAAGAAGATGGACATTGTGAAGAAGATTCCAAACCTGCGCAAGATATCGGTGACCCCGTGGGCGGACGTGAACGTGGCCGCCGAGGCGATTGGCGGGAACTACGTCCTCGCCTCCAAACCCAATCCCGCGTCGGTCGCTTTCGGTCGTTTGGATACCGACCTGTTGCGCAAGGAAATCCGCACGATTCTCGATGCCTGCAAACGCAACGGCTCCCCCTGCGATCTGGTTCTGAAGGACATCAGCACCTGCAATGGTCGTCCCGAGAATATTTTCGAGTGGGAGCGGACGGTCATGGAGATGGTGAAGGACTACTGATTCCTTTCATCAGCATCCCTAGAAATTCTAATCGTAATTTTAATCGTAATCCATTGCCTCAGAGAGGATTATGATTAAGAAAAAAATTTTGAACAGAAGGCCACAAAGACCACAAAGAAATCCTACTTCGCTAAAGCTACGAAGGACAGGGATGTTGCGGCATTTTTTCCCGGAGTACCTGAATTTTGCAGTTGGGAGTCCACATAATTTGTATTGTCTCGATATCAACACCGGTGCGATTGTCTGGCAACAGGATGTTGATCCGGTATCCTCGAGTAGTTCTTCCGCAACCTCAAACGCGGCCATCGGCGCCGCACCGGAAACGCCTCGTCAGGCCGTATGCTCCGGACGATCCTCGCCGAAACCCCGTTGATCCAAAACTTGCAGAACCCCCACTACATGAAAATCCTCCTCAACGGGAAAAGTTCCCTCGAAGAAGTCTTCGCTGAAATCGAGATCGCCACCCTGCGCCAGGCCTTCCGCGAAGCGCAGATCGATCCCGAGAGAATTCCCTCGAAGCTTAAGCCCATCATCGCCATGCCCGACTTCTCGGAAAGGTTCGTCAATATGGTCGAAAAGGCCGTCGCATAACCCAAAATCCAACCGGATTTTGCGCTAATAGCTCAAGGGTGGTACGCCACTTCAACTCCGTCCCCGCCATGCGAACCAGAGGGTTCCCAGGATGCCGAAGCCAAACGCGACCTTCAGGTTCAGTTCAGGTGAAATGCGCCACAGTAGCGCCCCGCCGAAGGCTGCAAAGGCGACGAGCACATCGCGAATGAGATAATACAATCCGAACATCGCCGCTTTGCGTCCCTCCGGCGCCAGATCCATGATCAGCGCCTTGCGGGTCGGTTCACCGAATTCCTTGAGTCCGCGAAGCACAAATGCCGCCAGCAAGGGGCCGAATGACTGCGAGTGCAGCAGCGCGATCGGAAAACAACTGAAGAAGGCGAAGGTAATCAGCACAAAGGGCTTCTTTCCAAAGCGGTCGGCCATGACGGCCACGGGGACGTATACCAGCACTGCGGTGATGTTCTCGATGGCGGACAGCCAGCCAAACGTGAGTTCAGAGACGGGATGCATCACGGTGCGTGTGGCCCAGATAACCACGAAAGCGTCCGGAATGCGCTCGCAGAAACGAATCAGGATGTCCGACCAGAGCAGATTGCGCAGACTGGCGGGCATCTCGCGCCACAGCCGAAACGGACTGGACTCGGCGGCCTTGGAGTCCTTCGAGTCGTCCGTGATCATCCATTGCTGCAATACGGAGGCAACCAGGGCGAGCGCCAACGCCAGCATGAACGCCGCGCGGACGCCGCGTTCGACGCCCCACACCGCGATGCACGCGCCTCCCACGACCGGCCCCAGCATCTTGGGCACGCGCCGCACCAGCGCCAATACGGATACGCCCATGGTGCGCCGGTTCCGGGGAACGATTTTGGCCAGCAGATCCATGGTCGCCGGCAGCGAGATGGCGGACCAGGAAATGAAGAACGCCGCGCCAATCAGCACGGACCACCAGGATCGAATCAGGATAACGCACAGGTAGCCGATCATGGAGAGGGCATTAAAGACGAGCAGGGCGCGTTTCGTGCCGAGTCTGTCGCTCAGATAACCACCCGGGAAAGAGTAAAGGGCGGATAGCAGATCATCCATGCCAGCCAGCAGGCCGATGGCCATGACGGCGGTCGAGGCCTGCGCCAGTTGTTGCAGGTAGAGCGGGAGGAAACGCTCCGCCATATGCTCGCCCATGCCAACGAGTACGATCATCCCAAGAAGACCGGTCATGCTGCGTCTCGCGCCCAGGAACTCCCGGATGCGGTTCCATCCCGGCCATAGTGAGGTTGATGACATGCGGTTGTTTCCCAATGAGCCTGCTGATCAAATGGTTTCGACAGGGATTGTCCTCCATGGATCGGAGATGTCAAGACGTTGAATACGGGCCATTTTTAAATGATTATCTAACACCCCGGTCATCGTTTGCTAACGCGTTTGCTGAAAAGTGGATTCAGTGGGTAACTTAAGACATGGTTGGGGAAAGTATTACAGAATGACGGGGACTCGACTCCTTGCCGTTCTGGCGATTGGGGTCTCGGCGTTGGCCGTCCAGGCCGGAGAAGGGGGTGACGCGAGCCTATTTACAGACGTGATGGGTCGATTCCGACCCGGCAAACCCACGGCTGTCATGAGTTACGATGTCAGTTACGCCTTGTTGCATATTCGTTTGAAACGCGTCGCGGGCGCCACGATTGAGGCCACCGAGGGCTTCTGGCGCAGCAGTCCCTCGAAGGAGTGGAGTCCCGCTTGCATGATCGATTTTCAGGTGGCCTCGCCCCGCACCGGCGATGGGAGCGTGAAACTGTTCAAGCGAACCTTATCCGTGATGACGATGCCGGATTTGAAGATCATCACCTATGTCAAACAAAACGATGAAGTGATCAAGCCGTTTTTCGGAAAAGTCCGGGTCATGAAATACAGGGAGCTTTACGATTTTGAATCCGGCGACCTGATCTACCGGCGCCATGATCTGATGACCGGCGCCGTTGAGACGAATCTCGCAAACAGGGCCGACCTCGCCAGGCAGAGCACGGAAGTCGCCGATGTGCTTCGATCCCTCTTTGCCTCCTACCATGATCACTCCATCCTGGAGCGGGTCGGGGCGAACAAGGTTCACTTCAACGTGGAAGGCGCCGTCCGAACGTTTGTGCTCAAAATGACGAAGGGGAGCCTGTCCGTCCCGGTTCTTTCCAGGAAATTGGTTGCTTTGTATGCGGAGGTTCACCCCGAGGAGCGAAGCGCCACCCTGAACGAGAGTTTTTCAATGTGGTGCGTTCCCTTTCGTGATTTCGCGAGGGAAACACAGGATCCGGAACTCAAGAAACTGGCCGGGATGAGTTTGGAATATTCCATGTTGCCGTTGTCAGGCGAATACGCCCTGTTTATGGGATCGCTTCAATGTTCCCTCACCAACATCTGCGCCCAATCCCGCTAAACATGTTTAACAGGATCCTCATCATCCCCAAACAGTCGGCCAATGGGCGCGTGCTAGAGTATTCAAATCAGGAGGCGTGATGGGCAAAACAACTGATTGGGTACCGACTGGGAACGGCCAACACAGTCTGGTCGCGAACCGGGAACGTGTCCGCGTGGATCACGAACGACTCTGCCGTGTACTGGGGGTGAGCGGGACGGGTGATCGCATGGCCGAAACCCTACCCTTCGGGAGGGGGGACGCCACGGCGGGCGCGGAGAACGAACTGTTGACCGTGGTAACCGGTCCGCGCGAGCAGGTTGACTTGGCGCGCTCGGTGGAGGAGTCCAACTACTTCAAGAATCTCCTGCGCCGCGCCGCCGCCGGGGATGCGTCAAGAAGTCAGGTGAGGGGCATTGAGGATTTCCTTTCGGAGAACCCGGAGTCTGCGTGGGAGAACAGTTGGGTGTATTTTCCGGCAGACCTCATGACGCCGTATGCGCGGGACGTATTTGAGGGGGATCTCTATGCCGACAAGCGGGATCGGGGTGCCCGCCGAACCGATGCCGGCCGCTTCGAGGTTCAGCGCAACGGAGTCAAGTGCGTTCGTATCCCCGTGAGTTATCTGTTGAAACTGGCCTTGGCCGACGCGATCAGTTTCGGGCGGGAACCCCATCCTGCTATTCGGGAAACGGGCGAACGGCTGATGCAGCATTTCCTGAATGATAACACCTCGCCGGAGACATTTTCCTTTCACACGGTGGGGTCAAACGAGGAACCCGGCCTGGGCCGCTCGCTGGCGGAGGAGACCTTGCGTCGCTTTCTGCTGGTGCAATTCCTGACGATGTACGGGAATGAGAAGTTTGAGTTGAGAGCGCGGGGGCAGGAAACGCTGGCCTGTCTTGCGCCGACCACCCCGATGCGCCAGAAGCAGTTGAATGAACTGGTGCCGGACTCCTTCTATCGCGATCTGTTCATGAGCCCGTGCCTGTCGGGGTGGGATCGCGGGGAAACCAAGCACCATTACATGATCCTGTGTCACGAGGTGCTCTCGCGCAGCCGCCTCAACACCATGTCCAAGTTGCGCGAATCCGGCATCCTGGCCCTGGATCTGATGACGTTGCCGACGGTTTCAAACACCAGTCTGGCCAACAACGGAACGCATATCAGTCTGGGAAGCCGACGCCTGACGGCGCTCATGGCCGGAGGGGGCGGGGAGTTCACGGCGGACGACGAGAAGGCGGTCGGCGACCTCGTTGTCAAGATCGTCGAGCATTTCCTGCCGCTCTTCGTTGGAACCTATACGGCGGCGCCTCATCGCTTCGATTTCCGCGATTTCCATCCGGAGACGGTGTTGGGTTTTCTGCCTCACGAACTGGACTTTACGCACCTGCGCATGCTGTGGCGGCGATGGAAAGGAAAGGCCGATCTCAAATGCTTCGGAATCCCCCTGACCCCTTTCGGCCCGCGCACCCTGGATCGGTTTCTGGGAACGGTTCTGGGCTTGCGTGGCGACTGGGTGCCGGATCAGCGTCTGATCGACTACCTGGTCTCTCCCCTCAGCACGGACAACAGTCCCGCGCTGGACGGAACCGTCGGCAATGATGAGCGGCTCAAGCGGGATCTCGCCGAAATGGGCGTGTTTGACACGAGAATGTCCTTCTATTCCCTGTACCGCCAGCGTCTGTTTGCCCGCATGGGATTTTGCGGTTTCGAGGGCCGCCATTACAGTCAGTTCGCGAGCATGACCCGGGATATGTCAGCGGCAACGGACTTGCAGCGGTTGATTACCGCGCTGGCCTACCAGTACGTTCTGACCGGCGCTGTGACCCATGCGGACATTCCCGACACGCCGGAGGTTGAGAGCGAGCGGCGTCAGGTGTTTTTTGGAGCGGCCATCGGGATCCCCACCTTTTTTGTCGGCGCTCGGACGCCGAACCGGTTTCTTCTGAAAATCATCAACCGGACGGCCCGCACGCGTGACAGCCAGCGTTATGCGGGGTGCACGCGGGTCTACAATGACGAGTACCGGCGCGCGCTTGTGGCTGTCATCGAGAATGACGCGGCGGGACTGGTCGAGTCGCTGGGGCTGGGCGCCATGATACAGGATTTGAAACAGCGGATCGAGCCTTCCGGCGAAGGCTCGGCGCTGGGTTCGATACTCAAGGGGATTCTCCATGAGGCCGGCGCCTCGGCGCCGCTCAAGGTTTCTTCCGAGACCTTCAACACGGCGACGGAACATTATTACCGGAACACGCAACTCAGGAATTTCGTCGGCGAGGCTATGGATCTGTTTGCCCGAGACCTGAAAGATCTGATGGTGGGCGAGGCCGCCGGGCAGGAGGCCTATGGATCCGTGCTCCGCTCCGTATTGAACGGGGAGGATCCAACCTCATTTCTGGAGGCGGTGCGGGGAACCGTGCTGGAAGGAAAAGTGTCGCAGTCGGTATTGGTAAAACTTATTCATCTGACCTTACTCGTCATCCGTCGCCACTGTGAACTCAATGGGGGCCAATCATGAAGGCGCACCAGTATGTGGAGCGGGGAACGTCGCGAGTTGTGACCGAGGCCTTCTGCGGCGACCCCGTCGTCTCGTTTCTCTATTCGCGGGTTCGGGAGGATGCCGGGTGGCTGTACCGGGCGCTCACCTCGGCCCGCCTGACCCATCTTCTGGGAGTATTGCGTTTTGATATCCGTCCCGTGAATCCGGAACGCATGCGTAATCGGCTGGCCTTGACATGCGGAGTGGATTTCGCGGAGTGTGCCGACCCGTTGGAATCCCTGGATACGGCCCGGAAGGTCTTTGAGCGAAAGATCCGCTACTGGGACACCAGACCCATGGAGACTGATCCCCGTGCGATCCTTTCGCCATCGGATGCCCGCCTTGTGCTGGGTTCGTTTCAGCAGACTTCCGCCGTGTGCCTCAAGGAAAAATTCTTTCGGTACGAGGAGTTATTGGGCGAGGACAAACCCGAATGGCAGACTGCGTTTCGGGACGGCGATTATGCCGTCTTGAGGCTGACCCCCGATAAATACCATCGCAACCACGTTCCCGTGACCGGGGTCGTGCGGGATCTCTATGAACTCGACGGGGGATTTCAGTCCTGCCACCCCGCCGTCGTCGTTGCCCAGGCCACGCCCCTCTCCAAGAACCGGCGGACGGTGACCGTGATCGATACCGATGTGGCGGGAGGATCCCGGGCCGGATTGGTGGCGATGATCGAGGTTGTGGCCCTGATGATCGGGGACATTGTGCAGTGTTACAGCCGGGAACGATATGACGATCCTCAGTCATTGAGGGTGGGTATGCCTCTTGAGCGCGGCTGCCCGAAGAGTCTGTTCAGGCCTGGAAGTTCCACGGTGGTTCTCCTGTTTCAGGCGGGACGAATCCAGTTCTGCGAGGATCTGGTGAGGAACCTTCAACGCGCCGATATCCGGAGTCTATACAATCAGGGATGGGGCCACGCTCTTGTGGAGACCGACGTGGCCGTTCGGTCAATCATCGGCCATGCGGTTCGGGGAGGAGAGGGATGAGTGTCATTGCCGTTGTGGGAATCATGGCATTATGTCTGGCGGTTCTGTTCACCTGGGCCTTTCAAGCGCTGCCCCGGGAGCACTGGCAGATACTCGCGGTGTTGCCGCGGCAGAGGGAGACGGACGATAACTGGCGTGGCACAAACCTGACCTTTTACGGCCTGTTCAACGGACTGGGGTTGGCGGTTGCCGTAGCGGTGGCGATAGTCCTGCCTGGTTCCGTCGGGTTGCCCCTTTCGCACTTGGCGTGGTGCATTCTCGCGGTTCTGGCGGTGACCGTTCCCGCCTCCAAAATCATCAATCGACTCGTGGAGGGACATTGGCACGGGTTCACGATTGGCGGCGCGTCCTTTGTCGGGATGGTGGCAGGTCCCTGGATTGTCTGGGGCCTGTCGCGCCTCACGTTGCCGACGGAGGGCGGCACCCTGGCGATCTTGTGTGTGATGGGCGCAATGGCGCCTGCCTATGCGCTGGGTGAGGGGATCGGGCGTTTGGCCTGTATCAGTTTCGGCTGTTGTTATGGCCGCCCGCTCGCGGATTGTCCGGCCTGGTTGTGGAACCTGTTCAGTCGCAGAACCGTCGCCTTCGACGGGCCGTTGAAAAAAGCCTCCTATGCGCACGGACTTGAAGGGCAGCGCCTGATTCCCGTGCAGGCCATGACGGCCACCGTTTCAAGTGTTGCCGGCCTTGCTGGCGTTGCGTTATTCCTGTGCGGCCGACCCTTGCTGGCCTATGTCTTGCCGGTCATGGTCACGCAGGTCTGGAGGTTTGTCTCGGAATTCCTCAGGGCGGATTACCGGGGGGCGGGGCGGATCACAGCCTACCAGGCCATGGCTCTCATCGGGGCCGCCTACACAGGCCTGCTGGGGATGCTATGGCCTGTTGCGCCGGATCTGACTCCGGATGTCCTGCGGGGGCTTGCCCTGTTGTGGACTCCGGAAGCGATCCTTCTCATTGAATTCATTGCGGTATTTGTCTTTTTCCGCATGGGCGTCAGTACGGTCACAACATCCCGTGTTGTATTTGGCCTGAGTTCCCCGCCTCCCAAGAAATAACTGGTTGCCGTGATGCGGACTTGGTAAATAACGCCCGTCATTCTGAAAGGAGCCATCATGAGCATGATCAAGGAATTCCGGGAGTTTGCGGTCAAGGGTAATGTGGTCGACATGGCGGTCGGTATCATCATCGGCGCGGCGTTTGGGAAAATCGTCAATTCCGCAGTGAACGATGTGTTGATGCCGCCGCTGGGCATGGCCGTTGGAGGGGTGGATTTCTCGAAGCTGTCAATTGTGCTGAAGTCGCCCCTCAATCCCGCCGCGTTACCCGTGGAAATCAAGTATGGCCTGTTTATCAATACCGTGGTGGACTTCGCCATAGTGGCCCTGGCGGTGTTCCTGCTGGTCAAGGGGATCAACGCGATCCGTCGAAAACAGGATGCCGCCGCCCCCGTGCCCGGGCCAACCCGGGAGGAAACGTTGCTTGCCGAGATCCGGGATTTGCTGAAGAGCAGGCAATAAAGCGCCGGAGCAGCCTCTCAGCCGCTCCGGCCGGAACGATCCAGGGACTGGCAGGCTTTGCTGATGAACGTGACCCCGTGTCTCCTTTAGTTCGTTCGATGGCGCATACCCTACGCCGGCGTCATTGTGAGTTGAAAAGCGTGGCGTGAAAAATTGATTAGTTTTTGACGGGGCCGGACTGCGACAGCATGGCATGCATGATCTCTTCATGGGTGGCCAGGATGCGGTCCAGTGTGTCGATGTGGGTTTGCATCAGCGGCGATCCGGCAGGGGCGGGCGTCGCCGGTGGCGTGATGGCCGGATTTGACGCCGATCCCCCGAGCGCGGTGGTGAGGCAGTCGCGCAGGTGTGCCCGGTCTGCGTCGTCGAGGGTGATCAGGGGGATATCCATTTTGAGTTTCAACGGACGCCGGCGCGGGGGGACGGCGGGGGAGGGCGCCTCGCCGTTCAGTGACACCTTCGCCGGGCGTCGGCTCGAGTACAGGCGATCCAGGTTCACCGGAACGCCGTGTGCGCACAAAAGCGCGAGGGCGTGGTGGAGTTGCAGCAAACCGCCCCGCGAGGCCAGATCGCAGGGGATGGCCGCATAGTCCTGTCCCGCCAGGATGTCATCCACGAATCCGGTGAGGTTTCCGCGCGGGCCGACTTCGAGAAAAAGGCGCACGCCATCGGCGTACATGGTTTCAATCGTTTCGCGGAACCGGATGGGTTCGGCCCATTGGTCGATCATGATCCGGCGTATTTCAGAGGGTGTCTCGGGAAGACGCCGGCCGGTCGTGGTGCAGTAAACGGGGATCTTCGGGATCCGGTCTTCGTAGGAGCCCGCCGTTTGTTCGAGCCGGTCGCAGATGGGGCGGTACATCGGGGTGTGGTAACCCCGGTCAAAGGGCAGGAACTGGCACAACGCGCCCTCGGCCTCGAGGGTGGCGCGCGCCGCGTTGATCGCCTCCGAATCGCCGCACAACACGACTTGGTTGGGGCAGTTATCCATCGCCACGTAAAGCGTTCCTCCGCTTTCCCGGGCCAGCGCCGCGATACGCGCGGGATCCGAAGCGCCGACGGACAGAAGCCGCGCCGGAGGAACAAGGTCATGCACCCATTGTTCGATCACACGATCCTCGATCACCGGTTTATCCATGACGTTATCCGAAGTCGTGTCCCCTGCGAAAGCGGCCGCCTCAAGCGCGAGATCCTGCGCCGTGCTGTGCCCGGCAATGGCCTGGGGATCCACCCCCAGCAACAAAAGCAGATGATAGAGGGCGCTGTCTGCGGTCGCGACCAGGGGGAGGGCGTACTCCATGCTCCACAGGGCCGCCTCCACGGTTTCGCGTTCGGCGGGCGTCACATGCCGCTGGGGAAACACGATCTGACTCGGCAGGGGTTCGCGTCCGCGCTCGACGAAGGCGCGGTCAAGGCGGTCGAACCAACGCCGAACCTCCTCGAAATGGAGGCAGAGTTCGCCGAGCATTCCCGCATACTGGGATCCCTCACCGGGCAAAAGAAAGGCGAGTTTCCCTTCCCGTGCCAGCGGGCGGTCATAATAGTAGATGCCTCGGCGATCCTGAATGGCAGGCCGTTCGGTATCCGCCAACGCCACCACGGCGGCATCCAATTTCACGATCAAGTCCCGGGGCGACTCCGCCACGATGGCCAGGCAGTTGGGAGCCGTGGCCTTTCCCGATCCGTTGACGCTAAAGGCGATGTCGCGGAGGGCGGCCTCAGGGTGTTCTTCGAGAGACTGGCGCAGGGCTTTCGCCTGTTCCAGGACGGCCCGGCGTGAGAGACCGCGCACCACGATCACGTCGCATGGCCAATCGCGCAGGAGCGTGTCGGCGGTTCGGTCGGGCGCATACTCCTCCAACACCACATGAGTGTTGATCCCCCCGAAACCGAAGGCGCTGACGCCCGCCCGCCGGGGATGGGGTTTGCCGTTGATCCAGGGTCTCAGGTCGGTATTGATATAGAGCGCGCTTGTCTCGAGGCCCAATTCGGGGTTCGGTTCCTCGCACAACGTTGGCGGCAACATCTTATGGTAAAGCGAAAGCGCCGTTTTGAAAAGACTCGCCATGCCCGAGGCCGGAATGGTGTGACTGATCATGGATTTTACAGAACCCACCGCACAGCGCGGCAGGTGGCCGTTCCGCTCGCCGAAGATCCGGGTCATGGCCTGAACCTCGGTACGGTCGCCCACTGCGGTTCCGGTGCCGTGGGCCTCCACCAGGTCAATGGTGGCGGGCGACAGACCGGTTGTCGTGTAGGCCCTTTCCATGGCGGCCACTTCACCCTCCAGGCGGGGAACCAGGAAAGCCTGTCCCTGCCCGTCGCTGGAGAGTCCGATGCCTTTGACCACCGCATAAATGCGGTCGCCGTCGCGTTCGGCATCGGCCAGGCGCTTGATCACCGCAAACCCGATCCCTTCGCCCAGGAGTGTGCCGTCGGCATGCTTGTCGAATGGGCGCAAGGTTCCGCGTTTCGAGAGGGCGCCCAACATGGAGAACACGATAAACACGCCGGCATTGGTATTTTCCTGCGCGCCTCCGACGAGCATCATGTCGCACCGGCCGGTCGCGAGTTCCCGCATGCCCGCATCCAGGGCGATGAGTGAGGACGCACAGGCGGCATCCACCAGGTAGTTGGGGCCCATGAGGTTCAGCCGGTTGGCGATACGGCCCGAGAGCACGTTTGAAATCAGGCCGGGACAGGTGTCGGGGGTGAACGGCGGGAGTCGGCTTTGGATCCGGCGCACGAGGGTTTCCATGGTCTCGGCAGGCAGTTCGGGAACAACCTCCCGAAGCAATTCGATAAACAGTTCAACGCCGCCATAGGCTCCGCTGGACGTCATGCCGCGGTGCGGGTAACTGCCGTGCCCGATGATCACGCCGGTGCGCTGGCGGTCAAACTGACGATCCACATAGCCGGCGTCGGCGAGCGCCTCGCGCGCCACGCGCAACGTCAGAAAATGCCCGGGATCGCTCCCGTCCACCGAACCGGGCATGATGCCGAAGTCCAGAGGGTCGAACTCGGCGAACGCCTCGATGAACCCTCCCCGCCTGCAGTAGGTATGAGTGTTGTCCTTGCCGTCGGCGCCGGGGTTGTAAAATCGCCCTGCATTCCAACTGGCCGGCGCCTCGGAAACGGATTCAATCTTATCGACGATGTTATTCCAGAACCGACCCACGGTGGCCGCCCCCGGATAGAGTCCCGCCATGCCGATGAGGGCGATGTCCTGGGGAGGAGGGTTCACGGCGCCCCGGTATAAATCCGTTTGACGCGGTAGAATGCGCCATGAGGCACGGGATTGGTGTCGGTCAGTTGGATCACCTGCCCGTTGGCCGGCGTCGCGGCCACATCGGTCCATCCGGTCGCATTCAGGAGATTGGTGCTCCGCTGAAGCACGGCTGACCCGGTTCTGACCTCGGCGGACAAAGAGGGTTTCCCTCCCGTAAATGTCAGATTCTGGATCATGGGATAGAGGGTCGCCGCGCCTGCGGGGGCCATGGCCATCCATCTGAACGGGCGATACGTTGCCCCCATGATCGGCAGACTGACGGCCAGATCAACGCCTATGAGGAGCGCGATGATCGCCGCCTGTTTCCACAATTGATAGATGATGTTTTGCATGATTCCAGATCCCCTTAACAAGAACCGTGATCATCCCCGCGAACTGTTGGCCGATCATTAGCGATCCGTTAGTTTGTTGTCCCGTTTGATCCGCGACTTTTTTTGGTGGCCTCATACTCGCGGTAGGCGCGCCGGATCAGGTCAAGTTCCGAGGCCCGGACCTGCATGAGACGCCGATCCCCCTCGGCCAGAACAACGAAACGCTTGCCTGGCATCTGATGCCGGAAAAATGACGCCGGAATGCGTGAGCCCCGTGCCAGAATACCTTGCCGACCAATCTTGATCAGACTGGGTTTTACTGTCATCTCATGTCCTCCCCTCAACTCTCCTTCCCAGTAAGCCATGTTTTCATGAGGCCGTGATTTCCGTCGTGTCAGAATTGGATGTGGGACGATGACATCCGTTCCCGTTATTCTGACCGCGTGTGAGTTCAGGGAGACGGGATGACTCGATAACACAGTCCCGCCGACACGGGGGTGACCGTGAACGTTTCCTCAAACAGGTTTGTGTTCGAGGTGTAAACCGGGCGTCCCTGGCGGTACGCCTCACGAGCCAGTTGTTCCGAACCGAGGGGGCCGACGAACACGGCGTTGATCACCCGGACGTCCGGACGCCGACGCTCGACGGCTTGAAGATAGGTGAGGATGGGTTCGTGCTCCCACACGCCGATAAAAAGCGCGTCCGGTTCCACGACGGCTAAAATCCGTTCTCCCGTGGCGCGGGCCGAGACGTCATGACTCAGATTCAAATAGGGGTAATTAAACCAGACAAGGCGCAGGATCAGCACCCCCGCAAATACTTTCAACACGCCGGCGGACGACGGGATGCGTGCTTCCAGAGCCGCCACCCCCAGACCGAAAAATAGCGCCATGATGAAGTAGCTTACCGAGAACATCCACTCGATGTCCAAGGCCCCGTAGGATAGGTAAAAGCCGGAGTGACAGACAAACATGAGCAGGCAGGCGATCAGAAAATGGTGTTGCCTGCGGGTTCCGGCCAGTTCTGCAAGCGCTCCCAGCAGGCTCACGAAGGCCACCCCAATCCCGAAGTTGGCCAGCAGTTGCAAGGTGAGCCGGCTCAGATGGTCTCCGATTTGATTGAGAGGAACACTGAAATACAGGGATTCGAACATGCCGCCGCCGATCATCCAGAGACACCCCCTGACCGAAAGTAGGTCGATTTGGGGGAAATAGTCGCGGACATAGTCCAGGGCCGGATGGGCCGCATGGCGGAGCGGCAGATACGAAAAAACGGCAAGGAACACGGTGATCGATGCGATCATCGGCCCCAGGAACCGCCCCGGGTTCCGCCACAGTGTCGGGTCGGACGAGAAGACCAACCACGCCAGACCGGGCCCGACCAGCACCAGTGACGTGTGGTTGCCCAGTCCCAGTCCGGCCAGGATACAGGCGGCCCACAGGAATCCGTCGCGCCCCGTATCCCGCCATGTCAATGCAAGCCACAGCAAGGCCGCCACAATACAGAGATGCGGCATGTAGAGTTCCGCCACGATCGCCCAGACCCAGACGTAATAGGACGATGCCAGAACCCATGCGGTCACCGCCCCGATCCAGGCGCGGCCCGTGAGTCGAAACACAGAGGCATAGACGAAGAAGGCGCCCAGCGCTCCCGCCGTGACGGAGACGAGATTCACGCGCCAACCCACATCGCCGAAGGGCAGATAACAGAACACTTTTCCCGCCATAAGAAACAAAGGCGACCCCGGGCTATGAATGATGCCGAGGGTGTAGGCGCCCGTGGTGAGTTCAGCGCTGTCGAGCCCGAACACCGTTGGCGCCATGGTGTTGAAATAGAGACAGAAGGGCGCGAGAAAAACCAGAAGCCCCAGAAACCGCGGCGCCTTCACGATCAGCCCCCGGCCCTCTGACTTCGGGCGTCTGTCCTCCGACATCCTCCTCATGGCGTCCTCTGCACGGCATACCGGGAGAAGGTCATGTTGTAGATGACGTGACGCCGGGTCAGGGATAGAGTGGATCCGGATCCGATGGCGCGTTGTACAACGTCAGGCGGGGTGTTGTAAGTCACATAGAGGAATTCGGAGGCATGCGCTCCTGCGCCCGCGAGCCAGAGGTCGATAGGCCCTCTGGAATTCAGAGTGAACAAGGGGGTGCTGACAAAGGTTGGCGCCAGGGCGGACGCCAACCACCAATGGTCGGTGACGACAGGACATCCCGAGTCCCGGATCTCCCGCTCAA
>Ga0194063_10000640_pt1 | contig 24891 bp, 26 predicted proteins | sample SepL3720m_MetaG_FD_155459 | JGI IMG/M metagenome (GOLD analysis project Ga0194063, IMG submission 155459) | Anoxic zone freshwater microbial communities from boreal shield lake in IISD Experimental Lakes Area, Ontario, Canada - Sep2016-L373-20m | ecosystem: Environmental > Aquatic > Freshwater...
TTCTCCTTCAAAAATATTTTTCTATTTTTGATTGAAGAATATATACTTGCCAACTCATTAATTCCTCATTATATTTCGGAATTATTTGGTTGGCAGAGTATAATATCGCTGAATGAAACAAAAAAATCAATGAGTATCAAGAGATAATAAATATGAAGGGACAATCGACGAGGGGTTTTTTGCTTACTTTTTTCACCTGGTAGGAAAAAAGTAAGGCCCAGCCGGCGAGGCGATAGAAAAAAAAACAAATGTAAAAAAAACTGAGCTTTCACTCAGTCTTTTTATATATGCATCAGTTTTTTTGCTTAATATTAACCATTAAGTTGACTGAGATTTTTGGTAACCGCACCCAAATCTATTTTATCATATCTTTGCATAAGCATATCAGTTTTGATCTTATTCATAATCTCTTGTACTACTCCAACGATGATGATGACTCCAGAACCCGTAACAACCACAGGAAGAGATCCAAGCGATTGGACTAATGTTTGGATAAACGGAATATAATTGAGGATATAACTATAGATACCGATAAATGCCAATCCAGCTCCTCATCGAAGACATAGATGCATCAGGATACCATTGATATATTTAGCTGTTTCTTTTCCTGGTCTAATCCCTGGAACAAATCATCCTCTTTTTTGAATATTGTCAGAGATTCTTTCTGGAGAGAAGACAATCAAGGTATAGAAGAACGTAAATACAATAATCAAAAGGAAATAGAGCACAATAGCTGGTATTCCAGGTTGTTGCGTATAGATATTGAGATTAGCTTCTATCCAATTCGCCATACCAACCAATCTAGTGTTCATAGGCTGAAATTGAGTAATAAGTTTAGATAACAAATAAGGGAACGATACAAATGCGATAGAGAAGATAATAGGCACCATACCTACAGGATTCATAGGAATGGGCAAGGAAGATGCTTCTTCTACTTTTCCTCTTCTTGCATAAATAATAGGTATTTCTTTGATAGATTTGAGAATAAATATAGAAAGTAATATCAACCCAAGCACGATAATCAACATAAAGAGAGTAACTCCTATAAAGTTATTTGAACCCGCCATACTTGAATATATTTTTTGAGTAATTCCTGCTACGATAGAGGCGAAAATCAACATAGAAACTCCATTAGATACACCTTTTTCGGTAATCAATTCACCTATCCACATAAGCAAAACCGATCCCACCGTCATAGTAAACGCAGTCACAATAAGCGTTACTGGATCTGTACTAATCACATTACCTCCAAGAAGATAATTGATAAAAAACACCATACCGATAGATTGAAGAAAAGCTAAGGGTACAGATAAATATCTCGTGTATTGTTGTATTTTTTGTTGTCCAGCTTCACCTTGTTCAGTAAGTTCTTCAAGTTGAGGAACTACAGAGCCAAGAAGTTGCATAATGATAGACGCGTTGATGAAAGGAGCTAGTCCTACAGCGATCAAAGCGAACTGATCCAATGATCCTCACAAAAGCATAATAAAGTATCCTACACCAGAATCACCCGTAGTGATTGTTTTGGCCATAAGCGCAGTGATATCAACAAATGGTACAGGAATAAACACCAAAAGTCTATACAGTGCAAGCATCACAAGAGTAAAAATAATTTTCTTTTTTATACTAGGATTTTCTCGTATTTCCTGGAGTTTTTTTAAGAATTTTTCCATCAAAAAGTAATAAGAAACGTAAAACGTAAATGATTCTTATTTAGTTTTTTTAGTTACGGTCTTTTTTGCAGCTGGTTTGTCTATACTTGCAGTTTTTTTTACTACTGGTTTGTCCAATTTTGCAGGCTTGTCTACACTAGCAGCTTTTTTCACTACTGGTTTGTCTGAAACACCAAGCTTTTTAGCTAGGGGTGGCTTTTTAGTAATAGGCTTACTAGCTGGTTTATCTATACTAGGAGATTTTTTGACTGCTACCTTAACAACAGGAACTATTTTTGCTTGTGCTACTTTTTTACCTGCTTGGAGTTTCTGAGTAGCTTGTTTTTGTGCCAAAGATTTAACCTTTAATTTTCAGACCTTAGATGTAGGATCTTTTATTACTTTGACAGGAGCTTTATTTGAAGCAGAATGGACTGTTCCAGGATGTTCCATTTTGGTTTTTGCACCAGCAGAAAACGCATCGATATCTAGAAATGTAAGATGCTTAGCATAATCGCCATGAGACAAAAGTTTAACAAAAGCTTTAGCAGATTTGATATATCATAAATCTTTTAAAATTTGTTTATTTATTTCCATAGTATCACTGATTCTAGAATCAGCATCAAGAGCACCAAGATTCACGATTGAGACATCTTTTACAAGTTTATAATATCTTGTAAATCCTCTTGCTTTAGGCAATCTTTGAACGATAGAAGTTTGTCATCCTTCAAAAAATGGTTTCATAGAATGTCAGCTTCTAGCTTTTTGTCATTTAAGTCCTCTTCCAGAATAGTTTCCTGTTCATGTAGCATTTCCTCTTCCTCTTCTTCTTGCCTTATCTTTGAGTCATTTGCTTTTTTGTAATTGATGGATTTTCATCGTAAATATAATAAGCAGTATAAAAACATCCTCTTGAGACGGTATACGTTGTCGTTATTTAGAAGCTTGTTTATTTTCTTTGGTAGGTTTTTTTGCTACTGGTGTTTTTTTTATAACAGGTTTATCTATAATAATGTCTTTCTTTTCTTTTGATACAATTTTTGCTTCAACCGATACTGCAGGGGGAGGTGTTTGTGTTTCAGCTACAAGAGTTTCTTGTTTTGCTTGTATTTCTTTTACTACAGTGGCTGTTTCTTGTTTACCTTCTGCTTTTTCTTCACTATCTTCACGTTTGGTTTTTGCTACAACACGTTTATTGAAATAATCAGCATGTTTGTAAGTAGATAACGCTCTGATGGTAGCCATAGCATTATTCAGTTTATTGTTTGATCACATAATTTTTGATAATACGTTTTCGAATCCAGCAAGTTCCAAAACAGCTCTCACAGAAGATCAAGCTTTCAAACCAGTACCAGCTGTAGCAGGCAAAAGTTTGATGACACATGCTTTATATTTTGTTGTGGTAAGATAAGGAACAGTTTGGTTTCCTGTAATAGGAACGATAAACATATTTTTATATGCTTCACGAGAAGCTTTGCTTACAGCAGCACTTACATCTGGTCATTTAGAAACACCTATACCGATTTTTCCTTTTTTGTTTCCAACCAAAATAGTAGCTCTAAAGGACATTTTTCTTCCTCCAGTAGTTACTCTCGTTACCCTTCTAACTTCCAAAAGAAGTTCATCAAACTCCTTTTTTACCTTATCTTTGCTTCAAGGTCTCATGAAAAATAATTGTTAATGTAATAAAATAAGACACGGGAATAATATTTGTAAAATATAATATTGTTGTTATATAGTGTATAAATAAAATTATATAGTGATACCTCATGTTCTAATTCAGTCGACCAATGCCTTAACTCTTCCATGATAGAGATTTCCATTTCTATCAAATGCAGCCTTTTCGATACCTTGTTTTTTCATAAGCACAGCCAAAGCTTCTCCAGCTTTTTGTGCAGTATCAGTTTTGGTTGTTCCTTTGATATCTTTGTCAGAAACATGACAAAGCACTTTACCAGTAGGATCAATAACCTGAGCCTTCATATATCTATTTGATTTATCTACAATTATTCTAAAATCAGGATAACTTGATTTTATTTTTGCATTGACTCTTTTCTTTCTACCAAGAAACTTTCTGACTCACTCTTTTATGCGTTTAGTAATTTTCAACATTATATTATAAATTAAGATGATAAATATATGTGCTTGATTCTAGATACTTAATACGTTATGTAACTTGTATAGTGCTTTGAGCTTTAGGCCTCAAGCCTTTAGCTAATATTTATTTTTTAGCTGCTTTACCAGCTTTGAGCTTGATAATTTCATCAAAATATCTGATTCCCTTTCCTTTATATGGTTCTGGTTTTTTAAGTGCCTTTACCTTAGCAGCATATTCTCCAAGATATTGTTTATCAATACCTTGCAAAGTAATAACATGATTTCCTTTTGGATCTTGTTCGACCTTTGCCTCGATACTTTGTGGAATATCAAAATTGATTTTATGAGAGAATCCTAGCGAAAAAGTGAATTTTTTTCCTTCCATCTTGACTGCATATCCTACTCCCATTACCAAAAGTTTTTTTTCATATCCATGAGTGACTCATTCGATCATATTTGCAAGCAAAGTTCTGGAAAGTCCCCAAAGATTTCGTTGTTCTTCGTTTTCTACAGTAGTGATAGCATGAGTTCATTCAATCTTTATAATAACACCTTGTACAAAAGTATGAGACAGATGTCATTTAGGACCCTTCACATCTACCACAGAACCATTGATGGTCAGTTCTACTCAGGCAGGTATTTCTATAATCTTTTTTCCAATTTTTGACATAACATTATATGAACAGATAAATATGAATTTTAAATTATTAATTTTTTATTCTATATTCTACATTCTAAATTATAAATTCATTAATATATCTCAGCTATAAGTTCTCCTCCAAGTTTTTTCTGTTTTGCTACATGTGTAGGCATAAGTCATTGATTAGTAGAAATGATTCCAATTCCTTTTCCTCCAGCTACTGAAGTAATGTTTTTGTAGCTTACGTACCATGGTCTAGAGGGTTTAGAAAAGAATTTTATATTTGGAACATCATCAACAGGATTGATAACTCTTTTGAGTGTTATATTGATATATTTTTTGATTCCATCAGCCTTAATATCAAACTTTTGAACAAATCCATATTGTTTGAGAAGCTCCAAAACATTAATCTTAAAATTAGAAAATGGAACATCTTCTACAGAAGTTTTTCTCGCCATATATGCGTTTTTGATTCTGATAAGCAAATCATGGATAGGAGCGTTAATATAAGTCATTTACGAGTATAATTTAATGATAAATGAATGTAATTCAGTGAACAATGAATAAGATATCTGTATGTATATCATCCTCTCATTGGTAATTGTTAGTTCTTCACTATTAATTTAGTTGATTTTACCAACTAGCCTTTCTCAATCACATAATAGTTCATTCTCTAGCATATTTTCTTAAACACACTCTGCAACAACCAAAATCTCTGATATATGATTTGGATCTACCACATATTCTACATCTATTGTAATATTTAGTAGGCTGTTTAAGTGCTTTTCATTGAGTAAATCTTAGTTCGTACATTTTCCATTGTTTTGCTTTTAATGAGGTTTTTGCCATTGGTGATATAATGATAAATAATAAATGATTTTTCTTGATACTTTATACTTGATACTATTTAAAAATAAATCATAAGGCTTCAAGTAATGCTTTTGCATGGAGATTATTTTTTGTGGTAGTAACGATAGTGATCTGGAGTCCCATAGTAGTGACGATATCATCCAATGAAAGTTCAGGAAAGATATTGTAGTTAGGAAGTCAGATATTAAAGTTTCCTTGTCCATCAAAAGCTTTATCAGTAAACCCAGAAAAATCTCTCAATCTAGGCATCACCAATTTCATAAATCTATCAAGGAAGTCATATGCTCTTTGTTTTCTCAATGTTGTTTGAAGCATCACAGGCATATTTTCTCTAAGCTTGAAGTTTGAGATAGCTTTTTTGGATTTCAATACACGAGATTTTTGTCCAGTAATTTTGGTAATCACTTTTTCAAATTCATCAAAATCTTTGAGTGATTTTCTCGTAGCCAAAGAACCTATACCGATAGCAACAATAACCTTATCGATTTTTGGAACAGCGTTAATATTTTTGATAGCGAGCTGTTTTTGGAGATTCTTAATGATTTTTGTATTAAACGCTTCTAATGTATTCATGAAGTCAAAAATAAAGACAATAAAAGTAAATTATTTGAGAGTAAGCTTGAATTTTGTAGCTTCTCTTGTTTTTTTTCATTTTTTATCAGTTACAATTTTGATTTTAGTAGGTTTTTTTTGGTCTTCTATATAATACATAACATTAGACACATGTACAGGAAGTGTTTTTTTGATAAATCACTTTCCCTTGACTGCTTTTTTTACTTCATTGATGCCTTTTACAAGTATACGCTCATCATCTACAAATTTTTGGATTGTAGATATTTTTCACTTATATTTTCCAGCGATCATAATCACAGGATCTCAGGCTCTCAATTTTTTCATGATAATAACAAATAAGAATAAATATGTTTGAATTCTGCATTATAAATTTTGAATTAGAATTACACTACTTCTTCTGCCATATTAGTAATAGCCTTATGTCAGAGTTGTCTAAGTTCTCTTGCCACAGGACCAAAGATTCTTTTTCCTATAGGTTTCACCTCTCATTTTGCATCTTTACTCATGAGGATAACGGCATTGTCCTGAAATCTTACATATGTACCATCCTTTCTAGCAATTTCTTTTTTAATTCTTACAACCAAAGCCTGAGAGATAGTTCATTTTTTGATAGCACTAGTAGGTAAAGACTCTTTAATAGCTATCATAACCCTATCTCCAACTGTCGCAGTTTTTGCGTTAGATCATTTCAAAATCCTAAATATTTGTCACTTTTTTGCTCAAGTGTTATCTGCTATAATTACATTTGATTCGTTCTTTAACATGAGAGAATACCTTAATATAAATAAAATTATGCCTTAGTTACTTCTATAAGTTTCCATTTTTTGAGCTTACTTACTGGTTTACACTCTCTAATCTTTACTGTATCTCATAATTTAGAAGTATTGTCTTCATCGTGAGCATAATATTTTTTTCTTACAATAAATCTCTTTTTGTACAAGGGATGCATCTTTACAGATTTCACCAAAATAGTACGAGTCTTATCTGTTTTATCACTAATGACTTCTCAGATAAATTCTTTGATACTCTTATTTCATATTACCACCATTTTGTTCTTTGATTTTATGAGTTAAAACAGTATTTATTCTAGCTATTTTAATTTTAGCTTCACCTATTTTGTGAGTTTCTTTGAGTCCTTTGATAGCATTTTTCATTTTATAAGAATAATGTTCTTGTTTGAACGTTCTTCTCATCTGGACAAGCTCTTTAATTGTCTTATCTAGTAATTCTTTCATAAAAGTAACTTTTGCTTTCATTGATAAACAAATTTAAATAGTAAATACATTGCCTCAAATTCATAATTATTTTATTTCTCATCTTTCTACAAACTTTGCTTTGACGGATAATTTTTTGGATGCTTTGATCAGGGCTTCTTTGGCAGCTTCTCTTGGAATTCACATAAGCTCAAACATCACTCTGCCCTTTCTTACTGCTGCAGTATATATGTCTACATCTCCCTTTCCAGTACCCATGGGCATTTCAAGGCCCTTCTTGGTAAATGGGACATCAGGAAATATTCTAATCCACATTTTCCCTGTTTTCTTGATAGACCTTACGATAACCTTTCTAGCAGCCTCTATTTCTCTGTTAGAAACATAAGAGCTCGTAAGTGCTTTAAGTCCATATTGTCAGAAAGCAACAGTAGACCCTCTATAACTTTTACCCTTGAGCTGTCTGATGATAGGTTTTCTATATTTCCATCTTTTTGGTGTCAATAACATCGTGGTTTGATCAAAACAAATAAAATAGTATCCGTAGAGTAAACATAACAAACTATAAACTTATTTTTTTTGTAGCGTTTGCTTGTGGTTTATTATAGAGGATTCATTTTTCTATCCAAACTTTTACACCAAGCATGCCATATTTTGTCCTTGCTTGAAGATAATAAAAATCAATATCTGATCTAAATGTTTGAAGAGATACCCTTCCTTCGATAAACTTTTCTGTTCTAGCGATATCAGTTCATCCAAGTCTTCAACCAACTTGAATTTTTATACCAGCAGCTCATTTTTCCATAACTTTCTGTAAAACATTTTTAGATACCTTTCTAAACGGCATTCTCGCCTCTAGTTGTGAGGCAATAAATTCCGCCATAATCTTTGCAGACAATTCAGGAACCTTTACTTCTTTGATGATAACTTTCATATCTTTACCAAATTTCTTTTTTAATTCTTCTTCAAATTGTTTGATCTTTTCTCAGTTTTTACCCATTAAAACACCTACCTTAGAAGAAAAAATGATGATTTCTCATTCTTTAGCTGTTTTTCTGATAACAACTTTGGAGATACCAACTCTACCAAACGTATCATCTACAAATTTTCTCATTTTAATATCTTCAACGAAAAAATCTGCTCCCGTTCTTTTATATTTAGCGAACCATTCTGCGGGTCGTGATTTCATTATTCCTACTCTCATTCCAATTGGATGGGCTTTTGATCACATAATTTTTTCTACTTAACATGTAAAAAGACTTTTACAAATGCTCTATATTTTACATAATGACTTATTCTAGATCTAGAGACAAATCTAACTCTTTGGATTTTTGGACCTCTACCAATTTCTATTTTATGAACATATAATTTATTAGCATCATAACTAGCATTGGTTGTAGCGTTTGCTTGTGCAGACTTGATGACTTTATAAAGAAATTTTGCAGCTTTTTTTGGTAATATTTGCAAAAACATCAAAGCGTCTTCTACTTTTTTCCCCTTAACCATCTGAGCCATCAATGCCATTTTTTTATCAGACACCAAAGCATATTTTAGCGTGGCAGTAAGATTATTGTCTACTGGTTTTTTTGTAGTAGTAACCATAATACTAAATTTTAAATGCTAAATATTGTATTCTAAATTATAAATTATACATTCTGAATTTAGAACGGATGTCCTCTAAACGTTCTCGTAGGAACAAACTCACCCAACCTATGACCAATCATATCTTCTGTAACATATACACTGACAAATTGCTTTCCATTATGAACAGCGAAAGTAAGTCCTATCATATCAGGAACTATATGACACGCCCTATCTCGAATTTTAATAACTTTCTTATCTCAAGCCTCATTCATTTTTTTCACTTTGATAAGTATTTTTTCGTTCACATAGAATCATTTTTTTAGCGATCTTGTCATAATAACATTAATGAATAGTTAAAAGTTAATAATGAGTAATGTTGGTTTTTTTATGAACATATATATGCCATCATTTTTCACTTTTCATTATTAATTAATTTTTAGTTCTTCTAGAGATAATAAACTTTGTTGATACTTTTCTATTTTTTCTTGTCTTGATACCTGGAGTAACCCTTTTTCCAGCAAATGATTTTTGTCATTTTTTGAGACCAATAGAAGAATGTCCTTCTCATCATCCATGTGGATGATCAACAGGATTCATATTTTTTCCAAGAACATGTGGTTTTTTTCCAAGCCGTCTTTGTCTTCAAGCCTTTCCTATAACAACATGTTGATGTTGATCGTTTCCGATTTCTCAAATAGTAGCAAAACAATTTTCATTAAATTTTCTTACTTCACCAGAAGGTAATTTGATAAATACTATTTTGAGTAAATTATCCTTACCAACGATACTGGCATATCATCATGCAGTTTTGATGAGTTTTCCAGAAGAAAATGGAGTTACCTCAAGATTGAATACATTTACTCATTCGGGAACATCCTTAAGTTGTTTTCTGTTTCCATGAGCTATAGGAGCTTGATCACCACACACAACAGCATCACCTACTTTGATTGTTTTCCATGCAAGTACATATCTTTTCTCTCCATCAGCAAAATTGAGTAATGCAATTCTTGATGTTCTGTAGGGATCATATTCTACACTTGCTACTTTTGCAGGAATATTTAGTTTATCATATCACTTGAAATCTATCAACCTATAAAGTCTTTTTGCGCCTCAAGCCTGAGACCTGGTAACAGCTTTTCCGGAATTATTTCTTCCTCAAGTCCTACCTAATGTCACAGTAAGTGATTTTTCTGGTCTTTTCTTTGTCAAATCAGAAAAGTCATATCAGATCATATAACGTCTTGATGGGGTATATGGTTTATATTTCTTAAGTGCCATCTGCTACTATACTATAAGAGGTAAAATTTTTAATATCTTAGGTCTTGATACTTATATCTATTAGGATCCTAATTCTATTTTTTCTTTCTTAGAAAGGGTGACAATAGCTTTTTTGTAAGACTTTCTCACAAGTTTTCTCTGATTTCTTCACTTATATACGACATTAACCATATTGATGCCTTCAGGATTCACTTTATACAAAAATTCTATTGCCTGTTTCACATCACTCTTGTTCGCATCCTTATGAACTTTGAACGAATATTTATTGTTTGCTTCTTGCTGTTTATGAGTTTTTTCTGTAACTATAGGTCAAAGAATAACCCCATAAGGAGAAACCTTTTTGATTACTTTTCCAGTAATATTTTTCTTGGCTCTTGCTTGAAGTATTTGCTTAAAGGTCATAGGGATACACATAAATGTAGTAAAAAAAGAATTATTTTTCACATCTTCCTTCAAATATATATTTCATATGTTTGATTAAAAAATGTGTGGTCAACAAATCAATAATTCCTTATTTCTTTTGGGAATTCTTTGGTTGTTGAACCATATTGAGAGTTGCCAATGCTGATTCCAAGAAGAGAACCGTATGATAAGACATCAAGTCCGCAGGATTAAGATAATCTGCATAAAGATATTTTACTTTAGGTAGATTTCTAAATGATTTGAGTATGTTTTCATCTTTTTCTACCAGAACCAAAAGCACTTTCTTGGTAGCTATTCAAATATTTTTGAGAATTTCTTGAGCATCTTTGGTTTTTGGGGCGCTTAATGTAATATCTTGGAGTCACATAAGTTCACCAGCTTTTGCTTTCAATGTAATAATACTATTGAGCGCTATTTTTCTTGCTTTTTTATTCATACTTTTGGTATAATTTTCTACACCTCTAGGTCAAAAAGCAACTCCTCATCATTTTCTTACAGGAGACTGTTTGTCACCAGGTCTTGCACCTCATGTTCCTTTTTGTTTATAAAGCTTTCTTCCTGATCCATGTACTTCTCATCTTCCTTTGACACAGGCTATATTATGACGAGCGTTACTTGTTTGCAACAAATAATATTCATGGATAAGATCTTTATTTACCAATGAATCATCAAAAAGCGTTGCATCAAGAGCAAAATTGGAAACTACCTTACCACTTGTATCATATATATCTATAGTGTACGCCATTGTATAGAGAGGTAAACAAACATAAAAAAACTATTTTATTGTCAATGTTAATAATGAGTTATATGCACCTGGAATTGATCCTTTGAGTACAACCAACGTTTCGTTGTCCTTTATGATTTTATCAATAATAGGAATGTTTTTGAGCGTCACTTGCTGTGTTCCCATATGTCCTGCATGCGGATGTCCTTTGAGCGTTCTTCTTGGTTTTCTATTTCCTTTTGATCAACCACTTCTTGTAAACTTGTGACCATGAGTAGCTCATCCACCTTTAATATGAAACTTTTTGACCATACCTTGAAATCATTTTCCTTTTGCATTACCCGTTACATCAACTTGAACAACACCTTCAAGTAATCCTAGATCAAGCAAACTACCAGCCTGATGAGCAGAAACAAACGAATCATCTACTTTATATTCTTGGGTTTTTTTATACTTAATTTTCTGACCCTTATCTTTTTTGAGTTCTTTTTTTTCTACACCAACCACTGCTGACACATATCCATCTTTTTCTTGGGTTTTGTATCTAACGATTTCTTGGGGAATCAATTGTACCAAAGTAACAGGCACAAAACTATCCTCAATCCACATTTTGGTCATCTCTTTTTTTGCTACGATAAGCCCACCTTTATTCATGATATTTTTTTAAGCTAATAAACTAAATGACATCATTTTGTCGCTTCAACGTTTAGTCGTTTCAACGTTTAAAACACTTTAACATCTACCAAAACTCAAACAGGTATTGCGAGATTTTGAAGATATTCCATAGTTTTTGATCCCGTTTCTATCACATCAATCATTCTAGAATAGGTAATTCTTTCAAATTGTTCTCTAGCATTTTTGAACTTAAAATTTGATTTCATAACCGTATATACCTTTCTTTGTTTAGGAAGTGGAATAGGTCCTTTGATATTGGCACCAGACTTAATCAAAAGCCCAACAACTTTACCCACAGATGATTCCAGCATCTTTATATCATAACTTTTCAACTTAATCCTCAATTTAGTTTTTTGAGTGTTTTTGTCAGCCATACTAATAAGGGTATATATAGTAAAACAATTTTTCTTACAATTTAACTCTCCACCCCAGAGTTTTCCGAGATGGAGCAATAAATAATAAAATTATAATATTTTGGTTACAACTCACGCTCAAACAGTTCTTCCTCCTTCTCTGATAGCAAACCTTAGTCCTTCTTCCATAGCCACAGGATAGATCAACTCTACATCAATCTTTGCATTATCTCCAGGCATAATCATTTCAACTCCTGCTTTGAGTGTTGCAGTTCCTGTTACATCAGTAGTTCTCAAAAAGAATTGTGGTCTGTATCATGTCATAAAAGGCGTATGTCTTCCACCTTCTTCCTTCTTTAATACATAAACTTCAGCTTCAAATTTATTATGAGCTTTAACAGTTCCTGGTTTACAAAGAACTTGTCCTCTTTCTATTTGATCTTTTTCAATACCTCTAAGAAGCAATCCAACATTCATACCAGCTTCTGCAGTATCGAATTGTTTGTGAAACATCTCTATTCCCGTAACAACAGTTTTCTTTGGATCAATTCCAAGTCCAATAATTTCAAATTCTTCGTTCATCTTGATAACTCCTCTTTCAATCCTTCCTGTTGCAACAGTTCCTCTTCCTTTGATAGAGAAAACATCTTCTACTGGCATAAGGAATGGTTTGTCATTGTCCCTTACAGGAACAGGAATATATTCATCCAATGCTTTGAGAAGATCCCAAATACATTTAGCATCTCATTCAGCATCTGTTGAATTTTCCATAGCTTTGAGTGCTGATCCTCTGATAATAGGAGCATTAGCATCAAATCCATTTTTCTTCAAAACATCTCTGATTTCTTCTTCTACAAGTTCAAGTTCATCAGGATCTGAAACCATATCGCACTTATTCAAAAATACAATAATCTTAGGAACATTTACTTGCTTAGCAAGAAGAACATGTTCTCTTGTTTGAGGCATCGGTCCATCAGTTGCAGCAACCACAAGAATAGCTCCATCCATCTGAGCAGCACCAACGATCATGTTTTTAACATAATCAGCATGTCCTGGACAGTCAATGTGTGCATAATGTCTTGTTTCACTTTCGTACTCGACATGTCTAGTATTAATAGTAATACCCCTTGCCTTCTCTTCTGGCGCATTATCAATCTTGTCAAAGTCCATAGATTGAGCGAATCATTTAGTAGCCAATGTCTTTGTAATAGCGGATGTCAATGTTGTCTTTCCATGATCTACATGACCAATGGTACCTACATTAACGTGAATTTTATTAGCCATAGGTAAATATATTTAAAAGTTAAAATAGATATACAAAAAAATCAAGTGGACAGATAAGATACAAATCTAGAGACTAATTGCAAGTGAATTTATAAAGATTTTTAACAAAATACTGATTTCGATGGACATGGTAGTCAACGATTTCCTTGAAATCGTGCTATCACTCTTTTCGAAACCATGGTGCTGTACATAATTAACCGCCGAAGAGATCATTGTATTTACAGCATATATTAAGGTTACAAGAACCTTCAGGGGATGAATCGTCAATACGGACACCTAATCATTTTAGCCATCCACCTAGCCAAAACGTACAATTGTCGAAATCTTCAAATTTCGGGGATGCGGGACTCGAACTCGCGACCTCTTGGTCCCAAACCAAGCGCTCTAGCCATCTGAGCTAATCCCCGACTAGACTTGAATTGACAACGACCAATTGTAGGTTGTTATGTATTTTGGTGGGCATGGGAGGACTCGAACCTCCGACCTCGTCCTTATCAGAGACGCGCTCTAACCAACTGAGCTACATGCCCATAACCACTCTGTATTCCTAAACTTGACTATATAATTATACTTCAAACTTCCGCCTAGGCGGACGCCTAACCAACTGAGCTACATGCTCATAGTAATGGTGCCAGGAGACAGAATTGAACTGTCGACACAAGGCTTTTCAGGCCTCTGCTCTACCACTGAGCTACCCTGGCATATTAAATTATATATCACTATTATTCACTACCGACACATCCCAATCTAGGGGGACTGCTCTACAATCAAATTACCTGAACATATACAACGATTTTAGATATTTTATCAATACAAAAAAAAGAAATCTGGTTGACTATATAACAATCCCACATCCAATTTCAAGCAAAAAAATAGAAAATTTTGCTTGTTTCAAAAAAAGAAATAGGTAAAGTGATGAGCATATCTTATTCTTCGATAATACTATGAAAGATTTTTGAATCACTCAAGCAAAAAAAAAGACCTGGAAAGGATATCTAAAGTATGTAAATGGAACATTTGTTATCCTTTTAAGTATATGTTTTATATTTTTTACGTTATTCGCGAAGATCAATAGTATGCTTTTTACCAAGAATAAGATTGATGTCTTTAGAGAAAATCTTTGACAGATAGCATTTTATTTTTGGACCTTCGACAAAGATCTCTCACATTTTTTGATTACCCTAGATGATATCATCCAAGGATATAACAAAGGAGAAAATATTTTTATCACCAAAGAAAAGGAAATTAATCTTTGCCGAGAATATATAGAACAAAATAAAGAATATCTCAAAAAAGTATGATTTGCCAATTACGATAAATTGATTACGCTGTTCTCAGACCTCAAAGCATATCAAAAAGAACTTTTTGAGCTCTTGTGAAAAAATAAGTCATTCAACTATCTGGTGATTTTACAAAACACCAACGAAAAAAGACCCAATGGCTGATTTTTTTGATCATTTGCATTTATCAACATCGATCAAGGACACATTAAAACACTGGAAATTGTAGATTCTTATTATCCCGATTTCATAGCATATAAGACACGTATCATGGCACCAGAACGGGCATCACCATTTTTGCCTGATCGCAAAATAGGATTTATCGCAGGCAATAAGTTTGGATTTAGTGATATTGATGGGAAAAATCTAAAAAACCTCTATGAATTGATGTTCAATAAAACATATGAAATGTGGAAAGTCCAACAGACCATGCAACCAGATCTCTACAACAAATTACTGAACAAAGACATCAAAGGAGTGATTTTTATTAGATCAGATTTATTGGAAAACTTTTTCACGACATTCAAAGCAAAAGCACAAGAACGACAATTTCTCAATGCATCTATCGACCTCATCAGAAAGGAAATTCGTGGAAATAAAAAAGAATTGTACATCAAAGAGATCAAACAATATTTTGACAATCAGAAAGGAAATCTTATCAAAAACGTTGTCAATAGGTTTGATGAAATAGCCAATAAACAATTTATCACCATGTATTTTTCCAATATCTCTAGTGGATTAAATGCCGTGCTCAATAAAAACAATCTAACAAATATATTTGACCCAAATTACATCTATTTTCGAGATACCAACGTAAGTTATAATAAAATCGACGGTTTCATCACCAAACACATCCAAATAAACAACGAACAAGGCATGATAGAAAAAGATAGTAAGAGCGACATCATAGATATTCGTGATCTCAAAAATGGGAAATACACTATCAATATCTACTATACATTTAGCATCCCAAGCTATTATCAGACATTTATTCAGGATCTAGAAAAAAAATACGAAATCACTATCACCAATAGAGAACTAGCAATTTTATGACTCAAACCGGGAATTTATGATGAACCAGGACAAGGCAAAGTAAAAAAACGGCGAGAAACCAAAGCCACCATATATTTTCCACAATATATCAAAGTTACGAACGTCACTGGGGATATCTACTATCAAGCACCATTTTATCCCCCATTTGCCAATGGATTATTTTACCAAATGGGCAGTATAGAAAACAACAGCACAAGAGTCATCAAAATAAACATAGAAGTGAACAAGTAGACTACTATATATATAACAAAACGGAAAGGATTGACTTAATAAAGAAAATGGATATAAGATAAAAAACATAAACAACAACGAAACATGAAAAAAATTAGCGTAATTTTTTTGCTTTCAATCATAACGATGGGAAGCAAGGCCCAATCAGTAAACTTCTCAATGGCATTGATGGGAAAGATCCACCAATCACAGCTCACCATACCAATGGTTGGATTGCAGATTGGCTTGGAATACAAAAAGAGCCGATTTGCAAGCCTGTTCTTCATTGAGGGAGATTTCGGTTGGTCACTCAAAGAAGCATATGGAAGATCAGCAAGAATTCAGGCATTCCTTGCGGGAGATAAGATGTCTTACGCAATAGGAGCCCCCGTCTATAGTTTGGATGGAAGCTACAGTAAAACATTTTGGATTGCTCCATCCCTGGAACTTGGGTATACAAACGAGAACGTATACCGAAAAATAGCAGGAGAAGATGATTCTCAGGCGACAGTAAACTATTTTTACTGCACCCCTGGAATTGACCTCAACCTTATTATTGCCAAAAAACTCAGGCTAGTAATAGCTGTCGGTGAAGGTATTCTTTTCTCTGGAAACACCTCCAGCTTCAAGGGAAGCTACTCCAAAATCGGAAACGTGGAATTTGCACCACAACTCTCGATCACCCTGAAGTACTGAACTATTAATAATAAGATTAATCCGGAGTATTGCTCCGGATTTTTTTATTTTTTAAAAAAATCAGCAAAAAAACAAGGAAAACGAAAAAGTGAGGTAGATTATGATTTTTTTTCAGCTTTTTCTAATGTTATATTTAAGTCCTCTAGTCTTTTATAACTTTCTATAATATATTTAATAATATCATATCTGAGTCTATCGGTTGGTACATTAGTAGACTTATTAAGCAATCTGAGAATACTACTATTATTCACCACAATAGCATTAATGTCTCCACTAATTTTTTGTTTATCTTTTATCTTTTTTTTGCCATTTCTCTCAACTTCTAATGTTTTAATCTCCTTAAGATTATCATTATACAATACAAATTGTCTGAGCTCATCTACAGCATTACCAACATAGACATTAGCAACCGTTGAATTATTCGTAGAGGCTCTTGTTATAAGGGCTTTAGCAAGCAAAATCACTTGAGATTCGTCTTTGAGAAGATCAATATTTATTTTAGGAACTTTGGTCTGATCCACAGGAAGATCTTTTACATGAAGATCGTCTGCAGGAATATCGTCTGCAGGAATATCGTCTGCAGGAATATCATTTGCAGGAATATCATTTGCAGGAATATCGTTTGCAGGAATATCATTTGCAGGAATATCATTTGCAGGAATATCGTTTGCAGGAATATCATTTGCAGGAATATCGTTTGCAGGAATATCATTTGCATTTGCCGTTTTTGGTTGTTTTCCTTTTTTGGTTCTGATAGGATCGAGAATAATATTTTTGTTATTCTCAATTTTTATTTTATAAGGGGTAGTAGATTCAGGGAAAGTAATCTGTTTGGTAGTGAGTTTGATTTTTTGTTTATCTCAGAATATGGTATTCCAAACATCAACTTCGAAATCCAAAGATACCGGTTGACGAGCATCATTGTACGTAAATTTTCTACTGACAGTAACAGGTCCTTGATTTTTTTCGTCAAGGAGCTTCTTCTTATCTTCTTTGGAAAGTTTTTCCAAACCATTTCCCGTATCACCTCAAGTATATTGGTCGAGGGTAACATATGTACCATTCTGATTGATTTTAATAGCCATAGCATCCAAAGTTTTGATCATAGTAAGCTTTTGCTCAAGTTTTTCGAGCGCAAGCTGTGTTTTTTCTTTGAGTTCTTTATCTTCGGAAATTTCGATACTACCATCACGTTTTTGATCAAGCTTATAATAGCTATAATATTTACCATCCGCATCAAGCACTTTGATTACCTGCCTATTTTCTAATCAAGAAGAAGGCAATCAATCCTTTTTGACTTGATCAAAAGATGTTTTCAAGATATTTTTGAAGTCATCTACGAAAATTTCTTGATCTTTACCAGCAAACCTATCTTTGACTAAATCTCTCACATCCACATTTTCACTGAGTCAATCAAGTTTTCGACTTGCCTCACCTTTTGTGTTTGTTTCTTTCAACAAAGGGATTGATGTTACAATTTGACCTTTAGCATTTTTATAGGTAAGTTTTTTATCATTCTTAGTGTTTTTATCGTCATCTTCAGTTTTACCATAGTACTTTTTGAGTTTTTCATAAGCTAAAAGTTGACTTGGCATTGCCATTCATTTGTCTGCAAAAAGTTTTGGCGTATCAGCAAGATATCATTCTTTTTTTTCTTTGTAGAGGATAATGAGAAGCTTTTTTTGAGCGTCTTGATCATTACTATTGAGAGTAAAATCATAATAATCTGTTTTACCATTGACGACAACAGGGATAGTAAAGGTTTTCACATTTTCTCCTATACCATTTCTTAGTGCAATACTCTCCTTATCGTCTTTATCATTTTTCTTGAAAGTAAAATTTAAATCAGATTTTCCATCGCCGAGAGGGAAATTATAGGTCCCTTGAAGCGCATTCAGATTCATAAGTTTTTCTCCAACGGTATATCTTAGTGTCTGTGGATCTTGTATTTTGGCGAGATTCTTGAAATAATTTACTGGCGCATTTTGGACATTGTTGAGATAGAGATAGCTTTCAGCTTTTTGTTTTTGTACTTTTTCAAGAAGTTTGGCAAGTTGTCATTTGTCAAATCCATCGAGTGTCAAAGCACGTATTCCAGGCTTGATATTTGCCAATTTAGGCATGAGATCAATACCCAAAACCTCAAGCTTAAGATTCTTGGTTTTTGCTGCATCGATATTTCCATTATTGTCGAAATATACTTTACCCAATTCACGATAAGCGCCGTTATCAGTTATTTGTATGCTTCTTGAAAATCATTTTACCTCATCATTGAGCTTTTTTGTCTCAGGATTATAGACTTCCCAAAAACTTTTTTTGATGATAGTACCATTGTCTCCCAAGACATCTATCTCAGAACCAAAACCGATATTTTGGAGAAATCCAAAATCTTTGTCATTGAGCAGATAAAGTTCTTTCTTCTTCTGAGCAAGTTGTTTATTTACATCGGGACTTTGATCATCAAGCGTATATTTGATAGTGGATGCCAAGGTAGTAAATGAATTTTTGAAAGGATAGTCCAGTCCGAGACCTGTCATTTTTTTATCAAGACTCTTGAGTGTCTCTGTAGTATTTTTCTCTATTCTGATATCGAGTGATTTTTTCTTGGTCTTATCGGTGAATATATCATAGACAGTATCTTCTGCGATGATCTGATTCTCTTTTGGTGATCATATTTGTGTATAATTTTCAAATTGGAAGCTTTTTGCAGTTCATTCATACAAATAGGTAAACGGTAATTGTACTTTTTTCACAACTTCCTTGCCATTATTATCAAACTTGAACTCAAAAGACAAAAGAAATGTATTTGCAGGCTTTTCTTTGGTCGTTCTTGCGCGTTTTTCCAAAGAAAGTTTACCGACTATTTTTGAATTACCATCAAGCTTTTCTCCATTGAGTTTTGCGATATCTTTGATAAGTTTTTCGACTTCTTCTAGTTGTTTAGCTTCAGCCTCCTTAGCATCTTTACTCAACAAAACTAAAGTATTTTTGTTGCCATCGACATATTGTTTGATAGAAAAATCGCCATTTTCTATAGACTGAGCACCTCAAATAAGTTTTCCTTCTTTATCAAAATGAAGCGTTACTCATGCACCATTAGCAAGTACATCCCGCGAAAATTCATTTCAGTTTTTTTTAGGTAAATCAGTACTGGTAATGCCATCAAGAGTAAATGATTGTATTTTTTCGATCATTTTCTTCTCATTATCAGTGAGAACAGGAAGTTTTTCTTTGGTTTTTGCAGCTTCGATTTGTTTGAGAAGCGCATCTAACTCCTGTATTTTCTTCTGTGCTTCTTTTTGGATTTTTGCTATCTCTTTTTCCATATTTGGATAGTCATTAATAACTCTGATGGTATCAGCAAGATCATTAATAGCCTTATCTAACGCATCAGCTTGTTTTTGAAGATCTGCGGCAGGAGTAAGTTTATTGATAGCATCCTTTTTAAGTTTTTTTTGTTCAACCAACAAATCAGCAGCCTTTGTTTTGAGGACATCAAGTTCTTTCTGGATTTTTTCTTTTTCAGCTGTAGGAGTCTTTGGATCATTAAGCTTTTTTGTCTTTTCCGCTATCGCATCAGTATTTTTTTTGTCTTTATCTTTAACATCTTTTACTTCCTTAGTATTTCACGTGACGATATTTTGATTCTCTTCCAAGATCTTTCTTATAGTCATAAAGGTTGCTTGTCCAGCAGACCAATCAATGTTGTAATGACCTCCTTGTTTATATGCCTCCAATACATCCTTAAGATATTGATCTTTGGCAAAAAATTGTAACTGACCCACAGCTTTGATGACATTGATATCAAAGGTATCTGTTATACACGCATCACACACTTGGACCAATTTATCTAGTTCACTCGTAGTCACATTAAGATTTGTTGCAATAGTTTTGAGATTTTCAGCACTAATCTTGCCAATCGTCTGTAAAGAACTCACAAGCGTACCCTCAACACCATTGCCTGGTGTCGGAAGCAATCCATTGATAGTTCACATCTCTTTTTTTACTCCAGCCTTATTTGCCTCTATAGCAAGATTGTCCTTTCTTGCTTGGATAAGAACATTTTCAGCTTTAGAACTATCCTTGGCAATATCGAGTTGTGTCTGAAAAAGCTTTATCTCATCATTATGTTGTTCTCGAAGTTTTTCATAATCTTGTTGGAGTGTAGGATCTGTAATCCCCTCAACATTGGCTCATGTCTTGATAATCTCATCTTTACTGATTTTTTTGTCAGAAAGAATGTTTTTTTCTTTTTTAGTCTGTTCGTCGACCTTAAAGATTTCAAAAGTTTCTAGTGCCATGGAAATAGTGTGAAAATCTAAAGTTTATTACCTTAATTATACTCCAAAAAGCTAAAGATGTCAAATTTTGAGAGCTGATCAATTACTTAGAGTTGACATTTACAAAAAAATTGAAACAAAAAATATATGTACTGAGGAGGAAGCAATACTATTGGATTTTTTGGTAGCTATGATGTGCTCAAATGTATAGAGCACTAGAGGAAAAATCATTGATTTAAAAGAATAAATATCTAAAATGAGGGTAGTTTTTACTTTTAACCACATACGCATGATTAGTTTTCTCATTTCATTATTACAAAGACTACAGAAAAAAAACACAAATCCATGAAAAGAGAAACATAAAACGCCATGGATTTTTTTTATCCTCATTATCTTATGTCTATGAGTAATATGATTGGAGACATACGCTATGATATATGCCATAAATGATGGTGAGCTAAAAAATCAACGAATATATATTTTTGTAAGTATGGTGATACAAATTATAGGTATCATAGCTCTTTTTTATCAAAGAAAACGTATGCTACAGGGTAAAGAAACCGATTTGAAAGCATATACAGTATTTATTCCTCTCTTCGTTATTAGTACAAGCTTTTTGATAGGGCTAAGCAATGGAAGCGACAACATAAGACATTTTGATTGGTCAGACCTTACATTCATAAATATGATTGCTATATTGATAGGTCAGTATGGCTATCTACGATTTAAAATATTGTTTTGACTTGTACTTACATATCCCATTGTATCTATAGCACAAATATTTTCAGTGAGACTACAAAGTTCGACAATACTCGAAAAAATAAAATCACGATGAATGACATACAATGTGTGATATTTTTTTATCTTAAGCATCATAACGAGCATATTTGTTTTTGTAAAAACTGGCACACGGACAGAGTCAATCAACGAAGGAATATGGTGAATTTTTTGGGTATTGGTACTCTTGTTGGCCTTCATCTATCCACTAATTACTTTCCAAAAATATTATCAATCAATGAGTTCCAAAAATAAAGGTTTGTACAAATCAGTCATATGGATTCTATGTGCCTACATAGTAGTAACTATAATACCCATATCCTTTGAGGGTTTTATGGAAAACCAAATAGAAAAATCTCAAAACATCATGAGAGAATGAGGAGATAATTACGGTACTTATAAGAAAGCACATACATTGTTTTTGGAGTCAGCATATCGCAAACAATTTAACGAGCGATGATATACGGCAGATGATTACTTCAAAAAACTCTTTGATGCGACACCTGAAATATATTTCTGAGATAAATTAAAAAATATCGACTTGACATCAATGGGAAGTGCAGGGACAAATGCGTCTAGGATCGGTAAAAATGCTGATGTTATACTTAAACTGGCTGAGATAGAAAATACAATTACAACGTCATCAGGGGATATAGATATAATGAAAACCGTATATAAATTTCATATGACAAATAAAACAACAACAAATCAAGAAGTAATTATATATTTTCAAACACCAAGTCAAAACAGCGTTATTTCAGATTTGAAACTATGATTAAACTGAGAATTACAATGAACCATAGCAAGTCGTTGAGCGGCAGCACAAGTCTATGCCGATAGTCTTAGAATAAATAGAGATCCTGCTCTTATCGAAAAAGTATGATTAAATAGCTATATGCTTCGTATTTTTCCCATTTTATCTAAAACGGACCAACAAACCCAAGGGAGACAACTGGTACAATTCACTATCTTGACACCATTACAAAAAGACCAGATCGTTACCTATGCTCCACAACTTTCTATCATCAATCTAAAAACAAATAAAGAAACCGCACTAATATCAAAAATATACAAGGATAATAAGCTAGCATACGAAGATAGAGTAAATAATGAAAGCATCAAGGAATACCTAGCAAAAGATCATATATTACCCCAAGACATAGTAGCAAACATTGCTCCTAAGAGATTTGCAGACTATTGTATTTCAACAAATTGGTTATCCTTGGACAATAAAAATTGAAAACTTTCTAATATAACAACTCAAACGAGCTATCTTGATGGAGATGGATTAAGACAGTTATTTACTGGAACCACAACAGAACAAGGAAAGATTAGTATATTCTTTGATAACTCACTAAGTACAGAAAGAAATAAAACCAATGAAGAGTACAAAAGCATATATGATGCTATAAAAAATTATGGTAACAAACTCCAAGATATTGATATCTTCTCATTCAATTTTGCAGTTGAAAAACTAGCATCCATAGACGATATGAAATTTCGGTGATATTCTGATATCGATGGTATATTAGCGTATTTAGAAAAAAACAATATCACTAAACAAAAAATAATCCTTGTAACAGACGATGATAACTTCAATTTTACGACCACAGAGAATAAAGATAGAAATTTCTCACTATTACTTTCAAACCAAATTGATGTCATAGTAATAGGCAACAATATCAAAACATATAAATCAGATTTTAACAGTATGGTGGCTGCGACCCAATGAAATATCCACAATATTTCAGCATGACACACAGTATCCACAACACTTCAGAATATTTTGACCACAGGCAACAAGGTAAATTTTCATCTTTGTGGGGCCTGAGAAACAATGACGCAAAATATTGATATTCAAAAAATCATTGCATGATATCTCAGCAATATAATGATGGGAACAGTAAAAAATCAAGATGATTGGACACGCGTAGCAAACACACAAAATTATTTTGCTGTATTGTATCAGATTGTAAACCAATTCAATAGCATGATAGCACTTGAAACCAATCAACAGAAACAAGATTTAGAACGCTATGAGTCACGAGACAATAAATTCGATACAACATACAATAACCTATGATGATGAGAAGAATGAGTGGTAGGAGGAGTAGTAGGATGATGACAAGAACAAGCAGATAGATGACTATTAAATGATTCTTTTGTTGATAGCAATAGGGAAGTGTCTACACAAAAATGAACTTCACCAGAAGAACTTGGGAACGTATTTAATGAGATTGATATTGCAGTTAATCCAATATGATGATGATATGAGTATTGATCAGATCAATATATATGAAACATAAACGCAAACATAGGAACCATTCTGCTTATTGCAATAATATATTTTACACAGATATATCTAGTCTGGTATATGTTTTTCATGATATACGTAGAGACAAAAAAAACTCGCACCAAAAAAACCATAACTTAATCAAAAAATAATCAAAACATTTGCTCCCATCTCCAAATAACCCCGTGAATAGATCTTACAAAAGAGAAATATTTTTAGTGTTGACATTTATGGTAATATATACAAAAGAAAGAAAAAATACAAAAATTTCCTCATATGAACAAAGTTCCAGAACCGCCCACAACCTTGGAAAAAATCGACGAAATAGTGGCAATCAAACTCCAGGGATGGTTTGATTATCTCAAGAAACTATCGCCAAGGATAGCAATCCTAACACCTACTGACAAAGATTTTGATCTGACAAGGTATGAACTACTTGCCAAGGAGCTTTGCGAATACAGTAGTGATCCTGAAGATATTATACTTGAGAATTGGCCAAGCATAGAAAAAATCGCCTTTGTTCTCTTTTTGGACTCCACACTCCCAGCTCCAAGACAATCCACAGAATGCAGAGCAAGAGATTGTTATATCTTCTGCTATGAAAATCGTGCTTTCAATCTTGGTTATTTTGAACAGGAAGGAATAAAAACGGAAGATAAAATGTCGTATAGTCTCTTGAATTGGACAGATGATTGTCTGACATGGGAACACATAACCAAAACAATAAAATACTACATTGAAATAATACAACAAACAATTTCTCCACCGCCCGAATAAGGGCGGATTTTTTAAAGTAAATATTTTAGTTAGTTTGTTTTGTAGATTCTATTTCAAATCCGCACAGTATTTTTCAAGATACTGTATAGGAGATAGATAATTCAATCTTTTTCTAGGTCTATTGTTAAGTAGATTTATATAATAATCAAGCTATTGTTGAC
>Ga0194063_10000641_pt1 | contig 24889 bp, 23 predicted proteins | sample SepL3720m_MetaG_FD_155459 | JGI IMG/M metagenome (GOLD analysis project Ga0194063, IMG submission 155459) | Anoxic zone freshwater microbial communities from boreal shield lake in IISD Experimental Lakes Area, Ontario, Canada - Sep2016-L373-20m | ecosystem: Environmental > Aquatic > Freshwater...
GGCGCATTCCGCGGGCTCGGTCAATGGGGCGCGAGGGCGAGGTTTACAAAACACTTTCCAAGTCGCAGCAACCTCCTAAGGTGCGCGCGAACTTACGAATAATGTCCTTTTCTCAAATCCTCACCCACCCCGGTGGCTCGCATAAAGACGAGTTTCTGGCTTGCTGCCTCTTATTAGCCGAACACCGGGCGCCGATCGTCCGGCGCGAACCGGCGGCGGAGGATCTGGCCGATCTTTCCACGGCGGTGGTCGATGTGGGGCACGAGCATGCGCCAGAGCGGGGAAACTTTGATCATCACCAATTTCCCAAGGATCATCCGCCGATTTGCGCGTTGAGTTTGGTGTTGCAGCACCTCGGGGTGTATGAGGATGCGCGGGAATTTTGCGACTGGTTAGAGCCTACTGAATGGTTCGACACGCGGGGGCCGATCGAGACGGCGCGCTGGCTGGGTCTGCAGCGGGAGACGTTGTTTAAGCTGAACTCGCCGATTGATACCACGCTGCTGAGGCGATTTGGTGCGGTGGCACGGTTGGAGCCGGGCGAAGCCCTGTGGGAGGTGATGCGCTGGATCGGCATGGACATGCTGGGGTACATCAAAGGGCTGCGCGAGCGGATGAATACCATCCAGAAGGTGGGCGAATTTTGGAATATTGAAACGCCCAAAGGGGTATTCCGCATTTTTTACATCCCACGCACGGAGTCGTTGCTGGATGATCCATCGGCGGGGATGTCGCGCTATATTTCCATGCAGCGGAATACAGGTGACGTGGCGGGCCTGGTTTATCCCGACCGGCGGGGGAGCGGCTTCGGTCTGTCGCGCTACAACGATCATCCAAGCCTGGATTTTACGCGCATTCAGGACTGTGAGGACGTCAACTTCGCCCATGCGCGTGGCTTTGTCGCGAAGACGTCCGCGACGGATCCAGCGAGATTGCGTGAACTTTTGAAACTTTCGTGGAAGTGAAAAAAGCGAGCCGCGGTGGATTTGGAGAAAACCCGCCCTTGCGCCGGTAGGGGAGCTGTGTGACTCGTAGCTTGTGCTTATTTAATACGTTCTCATGCATGAAACACTCTTAGTGATCGGCCTGTTTGTCCTTGCGGTCGCCCTGCGAACGGCGCGCACGGGCCACTTGCGCAAGCTAGGGGCACTGACGTTTCTGGGAGCGAGTTTCGCTCTGCTTTATTTTTTGACGGGCCACTGGTGCGGTGGTGTGTTGGGTGTGGGTCTGTGGTTTATGCTGCCGTGGGTCGAGTTAATGACACGTATCCGACCGATGCGCTTACCCTTGGACAATCGCCTCTCTCATCAGAGGGTCCCGAATCCGTCATTTTTCCCCAATGCGACCAAAGCGACTGCAGGGATGGAGGAGGCCGGCTTTGAGCATGCCACCGACTGCGGTTGGGAGTGGGCGGGGATGCAGCAGTATTTTCGGCTCTACTGGCATCCTGAGGAGCGCGCCGTCGCGGCCGTTTGTCTCTGTGAGCATGACGAGGTGGCTTTTGCATTCGTTTCGATCACCTCGCAGGGTGCCGATGGGAATCTCTGGCGCACGACCAATTTTCCGTTTTCGCCGATTTTGCGATGCTCTCCCGATGTGAAGTGGAATCATATTCCTTGCGGGCGGAGTTGTTTTCACCAGATTCTCTCCGACCACCGGAAGTACCTCTGCCGCATGAAGATCCCCGTCGAGCAGCTACGAATGCCCGATCCCGATCAAATCGAAGGGGCGATCGAGCTGGAAATGCGCAGGCAGGTGGATGAGAACCTAGCCGCAGGACTCATCCAACTGACGGGGGATGGCAACTTTCAATATTCAAGACGCGGACTGCTCTTCCTTTGGGGGCAGTTCGTCAAGGATATGGTGCGCCTTTGTTAGGCGGCGAGGGTGCCAAAGGCGATCAGCCCGCCAATGACGACGCCAAGCGAAATCCGGTACCAGCCAAAGACCGACAGGCCGTGGCTTTGCAAGTAGGAGACCAGCCATTTCACGGCCACTGCGGCGGAAACTGCTGCTGCGACAATCCCAATGAGAAGCGGGGTGCTGCCGTATTCATGTAGCATCAGCTTGGTGCCGCCGAAGAGAGTGTTGTAAACGGGGTCGAGGTCTTTCACCTTTTCAAACGCTTCTTTGGCCGTGGCGGCGGTGAGCGTGAGCACGCCTAACAGGAAAGAATATTCGACCGCGGCACGCAGCGAGAGGCCGACTAAGACGCCACCGCAAATAGTCATCAGGCTGCGACTGGTCCCCGGACACATTGCGACGCATTGGAGCAGGCCGATGACGAGGGCGAGCTGCCAAGTGAGTTCGGAAAGTTCCTTGCCGCCACCGATGGCGGGATTTTTTTTCCGCCACTGGGCAGTCAAGAGAATCCCGATCCCGCCGATGATCCAAGCGCCGACCACTGGCCACATACCGAAAAGGTGGGCCTTGATCCAATGACTTAGCAGCGCTCCGATCACGGCTGCTGGCATGAATCCGGCGATGATGGCGATTGCCAGCTTAAGGCCTTCCGCATCCATGCCCAGCATGCCGCGCAACATCTGGAGCACCCGCCGAGAATACAACCCCAGCACGGCAAGGATGGCGCCACCTTGGATGCAAACCGCGAAGGCGTCCGCGGCTGCCTTTGACTCAGGACTACCGACGCCGATGCCCATGAGTCGTTGGGCGACGATGAGATGGCCGGTGGAGCTGATAGGAAGATATTCGGTGATCCCTTCGATCACGCCGAGGACGAGTGCTTGCCAAGATTCCATGGTGAATTCTTTGCCAAACTGGAGAATGGATCGCGAAGGTGCAAGGCATTTGCCAACGGGAGCATCGCTTTAATCTGGCTTACAAGTACACTGGGATTCAAAAATCGCTATGAAGGATCCTCTTTTTTCGGATAGATCGACTATTTTTGGCGCATGGTATCGTGGATTGGCTTTGGTGGCGCGCGGTGAATTGGTCGACTAAAGTAATGGGATTAAGGAATTTGTTGATTTTTAAAAGCACTTCAAAATTATTCTTGTCGGTTAGTGTATTTAAGTGTATTTCCGATGAATGACATCGCGGTCGATTTGATTCATGAGCACTGACGTCCAACGCTACAAGGGTTTTGCCCCCTACAAGATGGACCCGAAATTTCGGGTTTCCATCCCGATGGCGTGGCGTCCAGAAGCAGGATCGGTCTTGTTTCTGTTGTTTTCGAAGACTCACGAGATGCCGATCGTCAAGGTGCTGAGCCAAGAAGCGTTCAACGAGCGCGTGGAGACTGTGAAAAACAGTGATCTTACACCCGCGAAGAAGACTGCGATGCTCGGCAGCCTCTCCATGCTTTGTCGCGAAGCGACCGTGAATGACCAAGGGAAACTGCTAGTTCCCAAAGATCTGAGCGAAAAAGCGGGGATTTTCGCGGAATCGGAAGTGGTTCTGGCGGGCCGCGGGATGCACTTCGAAGTCTGGAATAAGGAAAGCTTTGATAGCGCACTGGAGATCGAGATGAACCAAGCCGATGAGGCTGAACTAGGAATCCTTTGATCGAACCCTAGCCCATGCGATCCAACCCACCGATCACCGCCTTGGAGGCAACCCGCGAGTCCGGGTCGCTGCTGTGGTTTTTGGCCCCTTTCATGGATGAGCACCAGAGGTCTCTCGGGACGAAACCTTGGGTGCTCTTTGAAACGATGGTCCGCCCCGCTTTTTGCTGGGTGTCGGCGTGGCCATCGCAAATTCTCCCCCCAAAGCAAAAGCAACCGCTCGGGACAGTGCTTGCTTTTGCCGATCAAACGGACGTCCGTACCGCGCCTGGCTGGTTGTCGGTACGGCGTCTGTTGCTTTCGATGGCCGAGCGACTGAAGTTTTTAGGAACTTTGCTCCATTCGCGTCTGGGAGTGAAAGCCGTGCATGCACCAGGAGTGATCCAAGCGCGGCCATTTTCATCTTTTTTCGCAGGACACTTCGGCGCGCTCGGGACAGCTCGACCGATGTTCGATCAAGCGGATGGCTGCGCGGCTCCTGCCGATTTTTCAGAAGCAGCAGCTACGGCAGGCGCATACCACCTGCCGGTTTTTCCGGCCGAAACCGCCGAATGGATGGCCGCTGCGCCAGGGAAGTTCATCATCGATGGCACCCTCGGTGGTGGGGGGCACAGTGAACTTTTCCTCAAGACGGGTGCCCGGGTACTGGGCGTTGACCGCGACCCAGAGGCTTTGGCCCATGCTCGCAACCGCCTGGTGAAGTTTAGCGATCAGTTTTCGACGTGGGAGGGGAATTTTTCTCAAATTCAGGCAATTCCCGCTATCCAATCGGGAGAACGCGCCGATGGTTTGTTGATGGATCTGGGGGTATCTTCGCGGCAGCTCGACTCGGCCGCTCGTGGTTTTTCATTCATGCGGGAAGGTCCGCTGGACATGCGGATGGGACCCTCCAGCCCGCGTACGGCCGCTGACGTGGTGAACCGCTGGTCGGAGACGGATCTGGTGCGGATCTTGTTTGAATACGGCGAAGAATCAAAGGCTCGCCGAATTGCTGGCGCCATCATCAAGCAACGCACTCTCAAGCCTTTTGAAACGACGCTTGATCTGGCCAACTGCATCGAGCGGGCGATCGGTCGCCACGGCCGAACCCACCCCGCGACCAAGACATTTCAGGCGATTCGGATGGCGGTCAATGAGGAGCTCGAATCCCTAGCCCAAGCGCTGGCGGCTATCCCATCCGTTCTCAAGCCGGGTGGGCGTTTGCTCATTATCACCTTCCACAGTCTAGAAGACCGGATGGTGAAACGATTTTTAAAGCATCGCTCCACGGCGTTTCTGGATGAGGCCGGCTGGCCGGAACCCCGAAAAAATCCAGACTACCAGTTTCGGCTGTTGGCCCGTAAATCCATCGCCCCTAGTGCTGAGGAAATTTCCATGAACCCGCGTGCCCGGAGTGCCAAGCTTCGGGTCGCACAGCTTTTAGATATCCAGCCATGAATCGCCGTCGTAACGAAAATCGCACCTCTGCCATGGTGTTTTTTGCGCTCTTCATTGCCACCGCTATTGTGGCTGGGGGAGGGATTTTTCATGCCTATTGTAAAAACCAGCAGGTTCAAATCAGTCGGGAGATCGACATGATTGATCGACGCGTGGAACAATGCCGCTTGGATATCCGCACCACCGAGATGCGGATGGATCAACTTCTCAATCGTTTTACGATCCGTCAACAATTGGTACAAAGCGGCTCATCTTTGCGCCCCATCGTCATGGGCGTGACCGAAGAAATTGATGAAAAGGTATCCAGTCGCCACAGCGTGGCGTCTGCCATCCCGTAGCCTGTGAATTCTGCCTTTCAAAAACGCTGCATCATTATCTGCTCGCTCTTAGTGCTCGGGCTCAGCGTTTTGTCTTGGAGACTGGTTCAAATTCAGATCGTCGATCGCAAGCACTATGCAGAAAATTCGCGGAAGGCCTATCATCGCATTGAGAAATTGCCGGCCGTCCGCGGCATGATCGTCGATCGCCGGGAGGAACCACTCGCGAAGAGCATTCCCGTGTCTTCAATTTTTGTGGACAAGAATCACTTGTTAGATCCGAAGCTAGCAAGCTTCGGTCTTGCCTATCAGGAGGCCAGCGAAGAACCTGGTTGGTACGATCTGGATCCGGCAAAAAAGCGCCGTCGCATCAATCAGTTGCGTGGAGAGTTGTTGGCTCGGGAGTCGAAGGAAGCGATCGTCAAAAGGCATCTGGATTATGCGGTGAGTATTTTGGCGCGTCCGCTGGGAATGCCCCACAAAGAGTTGCTTGAGAAAATCGAGGGAGGCAAAGGCAAGTGGTTTGCCATCACCAAGGAACTCACGGAAGATGTCGCGGATCCGCTTCGTGAGGCCATCGATGAGCACTGGATTGCAGGATTCGAATTTGAGAGCTCGATCAAGCGTTGGTACACATCACCCAATCTCGCGACTCACCTGATTGGCTTTACTGGCGAGTCTGAGAAAGTCGACGAAGAGGGTAAGTCTCACACGCAGGTTCTTGGGCGATTTGGGATTGAGTCTTCCATGGAAAAATATCTAGCTGGCCGGGATGGTCGGCGTGAGCATTTTCGCGATGCAAGGGGGTTGGTGGTTCCCGGTAATGTGGCGAGTTTGAAGCCGCCGCGTGCAGGGTTGAATGTGAAGTTGACGATTGATATAGGCATCCAAGCCATCGTCGAGGAAGAGTTGGATGCGGATCTCGCTGAGTTCGAGTCAGTCCGTGGTGCCGTTGTGATGATGGATCCGAAGACGGGCGAGGTCATCGCGATGGCAAGCCGTCCGCATTTCGATCTAAATCACAAGCAGGACATCGCCACAAATGGCTACAACTATGCCATCCAGACGATTTACGAGCCAGGTTCAACGATTAAGATTGTGGCCACTTCGGGGGCATTGAATGAGGGGTTGGTGACTCCCAAAACCATGCTCGACTGCCATAACGGATATTTTAGTACAGGAGCGGTTGTCGTGAAAGATGAGCATCCAGCCGGAATGCTGAGTTTCGAGGAAGTCTTGCAGCATTCAAATAATATTGGGACTTATGGAATCGGCCGCAAGCTTGGAGCAAAACGTTTTTACGAGTACCTGAGCAATTATGGATTTGGTAAGAAAACAGGAATACAACTGAGCGGAGAAAGCTCAGGGATTGCGCGCAATACAGGTAATGAAGTTGATTTCTCGCGTGCTTGCTTTGGTTACGCCTCGAATGTGACGCCCTTACAGTTGGCGTGCGCTTATTCGGCGATTGCCAGTGATGGGAAACTTCGAAAGCCCCATATTATTAAATCTCTCATCGCCAATGATGGCACGGTCGTCGAAGATTACCTGCCAGAAGTCGTCAATGACGTCATCAAGCCAAAAACAGCCGTGCAAATGCGCGAGGCACTTGAAAAGGTCATCCAAACGGGTGGCACAGCGACTCGGGCTGCGGTCCCTGGCTTCCGCGTCGCGGGAAAAACCGGCACGGTCCAGAAGCACAACCCGAAGGGTGGCTATCTACCAAATAGCTACATCGTCTCGTTTGCGGGAATGATGCCTGCCCAAGATCCCGCTTTCGTCTGCATTGTGGTGATCGATGATCCCCGAACCCAAAAAATCACCCGTTTTGGTGGGACGATTGCTGCGCCCGCATTCAGCAAAATTGCATCACGTGTTGCTGCATATATGAACTTAAAACCGACTGAACCGATTTCCTCTCCGCTTGCCACCACTGCCCAATGATTCTTCGCGATCTTATTACTAGTCTTCCAAGAGTTACGGTCACTGGATCGTTAGATGCCGATATCCAAGCCCTGACCGCTTCATCGCAGGAGGTGGGCCCGGGAATGATTTTTGTTGCCATCCGTGGCACCTCTGTCGATGGCCATCGATTTATCAATGACGCCCTTGCCGCTGGAGCTTCTGCGATTTTGGCAGAGTTTGCTCCACCGGCCGATTACGCCGCGCCTGCGGCATGGCTGCATGTGGCGGACAGTCGTGCAGCGCTCTCTGTTCTCGTCTCTACGCTAGCGGGTGATCCCTGGAAAGATCTCGCCGTTGCAGGTGTCACCGGTACGAATGGTAAGACAACCACCACGTTTTTGCTTCATCGCGTGATGAAGTCCGCATGGCATCGCGCTGGAATGATCGGCACAATTCTGGTGGATGACGGTGAAACGATTCAAACGGCGAGTCACACGACACCTGGCCCGATTGAACTTGGGGCATTGCTTTCCCGGATGAGGGACCATGGCTGCCGCGGCGTGGCGATGGAAGTTTCGTCGCACGGCATTGATCAGAAGCGGGTCTCGGCGATCGGGTTCGACGCCTGTGTCTTTACCAATCTGACCCAGGACCACCTCGATTATCACGGCACGCTTGACGCCTATTTCAAGACGAAAGCAGGTTGGTTTCACGACTTAGCAGCCAACCCTCTGGGTAAAAAGCCGGTGGCGGTAATCAACATCGACGATGCCTGTGGGGCGGATCTGGCGGCTTCGCTGGAAGGAAAGATGCCCCTCATTCGATTTGGATTCGGTGTGCATTGCGATTTTCGCGCGAATAACTTCCGCCAAACTGCCCGTGGCATGGAGTTTGAACTCGCGGCGAAAGGAAAAACCTTCTTGGTCAGGGCTCCTTTAATTGGACGATTCAACGCCTATAATCTTCTCGGCGCCATCGCGGCAGCCAGTGCTTGTGGAATTCGTGTGCGAGACGCTGTCGCCTCGCTGGTCGATGTGCCGCAAGTCCCAGGCCGCATGGAAAATGTTGGAAACGCCGGCGGAGCCACGGTTTTTGTCGACTACGCGCACACGCCCGATGCTTTGGAAAACGCTTGCCGTACGCTTCGCGAGCTGAGCCCACGCCGACTGATTACGGTCTTTGGTTGTGGGGGAGATCGAGACAAGGGTAAGCGCTCTTTGATGGCAGTCGCCGCTGCCCGACACAGTGACGCCTGTGTGGTCACTTCCGACAATCCTCGCTCTGAAGACCCACTTGCGATCATTCGCGAAATCGAAGCCGGGTTGGCGGGTAAGGCGTTCCGCAGTATTCCCGACCGTGCCGAAGCTATCGACTTCGCGGTGCGAAATTCGCTTTCTGGAGACATCATTCTCATTGCTGGAAAAGGTCACGAGACGACTCAACAATTCGCAGAATTCAGCATTGATTTTGACGATCATAAACATGCAAGCAAGGCCCTGCGTGAACGTGCCCAAGCTATTTCAGACATGCGATGAATCCGATTTCTGCCCAGCAAATTGCGGATATCCTCGGCACATCAATTGCCGCAGGTGGGGGAGACGTGATGGTCACCGGGGGTGTTTCAACCGACACTCGAAAGCTCCCGCCTGCTTCGGTTTTTTTTGCGCTTCGCGGTGACAAGTTTATTGGCGATGCCTTTGCCGCGCAGGCACTGGCCGCGGGTGCCTGCGTTGTGATTGTTCGTGAGTGGTCAGGAGTGGTGCCTGAAAATGCGGCAGTGATCGTGGTGCCCGACACGCTGCTAGCTATACAGCGACTGGCGCTCTGGTGGCGGAAGCAATTGGACATCCCCGTGGTGGCGATCACTGGTTCGAATGGCAAAACGAGCACCAAGGATTTTACGGCGGCAGTTCTCTCCCAGCGCTTTAACGTTTCCGCCACCCGTGGAAATTTAAATAATCACATCGGCGTGCCCCTAACGATTCTTGAGACAACGCCACAGCATACGGCCGCTGTTTGGGAAATGGGAATGAACCATGCAGGCGAGATTGCCCCATTGTGCGAAATCGCTCAGCCAAACTACGGTATTATCACCAACATCGGCACTGCGCATATCGAGTTTTTGGGAACCCGTGAGGCGATTGCTGAGGAAAAAGGTATGCTCGCTCGCTCACTTCCATCGGATGGCATTTTGTTTTTTCCTGCGACGTGCGAGTTCGGCGATTATTTGCGCCAGCAGTCGCGGGCCACGATGGTGGTGGTCGGCAATAGTCACGGCATGGTCCGTGCCGAAAATCTGCGCTCAGACGCGGATGGGACCCGATTCACTCTCGTCATCGACGGTGCAGGTTCGGCGGAGGTTGCGCTTGCAGTGCCGGGTCGCCACATGGTGACCAACGCCTTGCTGGCTGCAGCAGTAGGATGGAAACTCGGGATTTCTCCGGTTGAAATCGCAGCTGGACTGTCCAGCGCCACTCTCACGGGTGGAAGATTGGGTCGATATGATCACGGTGGCACAACGGTCATCGATGATACCTATAATGCGAACCCCGAATCCATGGTGGCAGCCATCGAAACTTTGGCGGACACCCCCGTCGGTGACAACTCGCGAAGGATCATCGTTCTCGGTCGCATGGGTGAACTTGGTACGCACGCTCCCGCAGAGCATTTGCGCATAGGCGCCCTTGCAGCGAAGCGTCAACTCACCGTGGTCGCGGTGGGTGAAGGTTCCGAAGGCATCGCGCAGGGTGCTAAAACCGATTCCTATTTTCCGGATCTCGAACAGGCAGCCGCGTGGTTGAGGCGCGAGGTAAAACCCGGCGATGCTGTCCTATTCAAAGGCAGTCGCGCCGCCACTGTTGAACGCGTGATGAACGCAGTATTTCCCCGCAACTGATGCTCCCTGCAATTTACGATTTCTGGTATCAAACATTCGAAGCTGAGCGTGTCTCGGGTCATCAGGGGTGGGCTCATGTCTGCTCGTTTTTGAATTTGTTTCAGTACATCACCTTTCGTGCGGCGTGCGCCGGTTTGCTGGCGTTTATTTTGTCGGTGATTTTCGGGCCTCGGGTGATTCGTCGCCTGATTTCGCTCAAGGTGGGCCAACCGATTCGGACAGCGGATGAAGTGCATAAACTCGCGGAGCTTCACGGCGGCAAGGTGGGAACCCCTACCATGGGCGGTGTGCTGATTATTGGCTCGGTGATGGTTTCAACGCTCGTCTTTGCCCGTCCTCTGAATCCGTTCATCGCCGTGTGTGCCTGCACGATGGCGGCCTGTGGCTTGTTGGGATTTTGTGATGACTTCAAGAAGGTGAAGGAAAAAAAGTCGGATGGAATCAGCAGTCGTCAGAAAATCGGTTGGCAGCTTCTCATAGCCTTGTTGGCGGCCTGCTTCATTTATTTTAAAAAAGAGATCTCCGGTTTCGGGGCAGCCCCTCAGCAAATCGCCGATGGGCTCGCAGGGTATCGCCTTGGTCAAAACTCGATTGGAATTGGGGCGATTACCTTCCCGCTTTTCAAGGTCGCTATCGTCGACCTTCACTGGATGGTGATCCCATTTTTTGCCATTGTGATTGTCGGTTGCTCCAATGCAGTGAACCTGACGGATGGGCTCGATGGGCTGGCGACAGGCACCACCATCAGTGTAGCACTCTCTTATGCATTTCTGGCGTATCTGGCCGGTCATTTTTTCATGGCGACCGAGTATCTAGTAATTCCGCACAACCGCTATCTTGGCGAGTTGGCGGTATTTCTGATGGCGCTGGTGGGGGCTTGTTTTGGCTTCCTCTGGTTCAACTGCCATCCTGCGAAAGTTTTTATGGGAGACACCGGTTCCTTGGCGATCGGCGGCGCTCTTGGGACGGCTGCGATTTGCACCAAGCAAGAACTCTTGCTGGTCATTATTGGTGGAGTCTTTGTGATGGAGGCGATGTCGGTAATTCTCCAGGTTGGCAGTTTCAAACTGCGCAAAAAGCGGATCTTTAAGATGTCGCCGATTCACCATCATTTTGAGCTGCTCGGTTGGCATGAAAATCAAGTGATCATCCGTTTTTGGATTATTTCAATCATGCTGGCCCTCTTCGGCCTTGCCCTTCTCAAGATTGCCTAACTGAGCCATGAGTCTAACTAGAAAACATGTCGCCATTCTGGGTGTGGGCCGCAGCGGGCGGGCCGCTGCCGCGCTCGCCTTGCGCGATGGTGCTAGGGTTTCTGCATGGGATCTTGCAGGGCCGGAAGCATTTGTCGGTCTGCCTGAAGAGGTCGAGATTCACCCCTATGCGTCGGAGTCGGATGGCAGCGAGTTGGTGTCAGATCTTTTGGTTGTTAGTCCGGGCATCGACACTTACGGCTCCTACGTCGCGGCCTTTTCCCGTCAAGCAGGTGAGGTGGTGGGTGAAGTGGAGTTAGCCGCCCGCTATTATCAAGGCCGCATCATCGGCATCACGGGTACCAATGGGAAAACCACCACGACCGAGATTATTGAGCGTATTCTCTCCCACGCGGGCTTAGGAGGCAATGCATGCGGGAACTATGGAGTGCCTTTCGCAGAAGTCGTGCTCCAAGAAAATCAGCCTGCAGTTGTGTCCTTAGAGCTCAGCTCGTTTCAATTGGAAACGATTCGTGCCCTTCATCCGGTCGTTTCTATTTGGCTCAATTTCGCGCCCGATCACTTGGATCGTTATCCGAGCGTGGATGCCTATCGCTGTGCCAAGCTGAGGATTTTCTTAAATCAGGTGGCTGAGGATACGGCTGTGGTGCGCAGTGGAGAATGCCTACCTCAAATGGCTCCGAAGGTGGTTCATTTTTCAACCACGGATCGTGCCGCGGATTGGTATTCTGACGGGCAGACAATCCAGCACATGGATGAAACTTGGCTGGACATGGCGAGCGATACCCAATTGCGCGGTCTTCATAATGCGGAAAACCTCATGGCGGCTCTCGCGGCGTGCAAGGTGATCGGCATTTCTGCACAAGTGATGCGCGAGGCTCTCTGCAGCTACACGCCGCCGCCACACCGCTGTGAGCTGATCCGGACACTTGACGGCGTTGAATACCTCAACGATTCAAAGGCTACCAATCTTCACGCATTGGAAAGCGCTCTGCGATCCCAGACGCGTCCTGTGGTCCTCATTGCTGGCGGCAAGGACAAAGGCCTGGACTACCGGGCGTTGTTGCCGTTGCTGGCTGAAAAGGCGCTTGCCGTTATTACTTTTGGTGAGATTTCACGGCCTTTGGCAGATTTTTTCTCTTCTGTTGTGCCTTGTGAATCGGTATCTACCTTGGTCGACGCCGTTGCGGTGGCCCGCAGTCTCGCGCCAAACGGTTCAACCGTCTTGCTCTCTCCTGGAACGTCTTCATTCGATCAGTTCACTGGCTACGAACAGCGCGGCAATGTATTTCGCGATCTCATTCACCAACTTTCCTAAAACGCTATGAAACCCAATACTCTGCCTGTCAAACGTCGTCCCGTAACCAAAGGGATTTTTAAGCGTCTGAGTGCTGTCACCGGTAGCCGTAAGCAACGTGTTGCGGCTACTGCGGAGATGGATGCTGAAGACAATAGCTCAAAAATTTCCCGTGCGCTGACGATCGTATTTTTGATACATATCGTGGCGATCGGTTTGATTTTCGTACACCAGAAGTTTTTGGATGGTCGTAGACCCGATGGGTCTCAGGAAAAGGTGGAGAAAAAAGCAGACGTCATCGCCAAGGGCGCAACCCCCACGAGTTCCGATCTTCCTCGTCTGGCTGCGGGTGAAAATTCCGTCGCCGTGCGGGCGGGCGATAACTACACCCGTATTGCTGCTGCGGAAGGTGTGGATGAAAAAGATCTCCGGGCGATCAACCAGAATGTTGAAATCAGGTCCGGCATGAATCTTAAAATTCCGCCGAAGCGCATCGTCGCTGTCGACCCACCTGAAGTTGCGGCGATCCGTCAGCAAACTCCGCCAGATAAAGATCGTGGTCTCGTCGAGGCGGTTCCAGTCGATGTTAGTGGCGCGCCCCGCGCCCAGTTGGTGAGTCCTAAACGAAGTGCGACTCGAGCCGCCGCTATGGAGATCGCTCCCGTCCCGGCAGTGGCTGGCACGAAAAACTACACCACGCAACCCGGTGATAGTATCTGGCGGATCTCTAACCGTTTCAAGGTGAGTCAGGATGTGCTCATGAAAGCCAATGGCATCAGCGATGCTCGTAAGATCAAGGCTGGCATGAGCCTCATTATACCCCGTTGATTTGATATCCCAATGACTCGCCATTGTTCAATTCTGCTGTGTGCTGCCGTTGCGGCATTGGTTGCACTTGGGCTGATCATGTTGACGAGTACGGGTGCGTGGGTGAAGGGCTTTGGGCCTTATCATTTCATGTCACGTCAGGCATATATGGTGGGCTTCGGCTTGGTTGTGGCGGTTGTGGCGGCTAATACTCCCCTAGACTGGCTTCGAAAGTTCGCACCGTACCTCTTCCTTGGGTCATTCATCTTGCTGGTGCTTTGTTTTGTGCCGGGCATTGCAGCGCCACAGCTCGGTTCTCGCCGTTGGATCATGGTTCCGCTGATTGGTCAGTTTCAGCCATCGGAAGCCGTAAAAATTTTCATCGTCATCATCCTTTCGACCTGGTTCGCCAGATGGCAGACTGAAGTGCGTACCTTCTGGCGCGGCTTCGTCATCCCGGGCCTAATTGCGGGGATCTTGATTGTTCTAATCGCGATCGAGACGGATGTTGGCTCGGCTCTAACTCTTTCCGTGGTGGTGGGTACGATGATGTTTTGTGCTGGAAGCCGCCTGCTTTACGCCGTCCCAACGGCCGCTTTGGTGATATCCGGGGCTTACTTTTATGTGATGCACGACGTGGTTCGGCGGACGCGGATCGATGCGTGGCTGGATTTGGAAAATCATCAACTCGATAAGGGAATGCAGCAATGGCGAGGACTGCTTGCTCTCGGGAATGGAGGTCCATGGGGCGTTGGCCTTGGTAACGGAGTCGAGAAATTCGGGACTCTCACCTTTGCCCACATCGATTTCATTTTTCCAGTTGTGGGTGAGGAACTGGGCCTGCCATTTACCTTAGGCGTGGTGCTGTGTTACGTTTTGATTGCCGTTGCGGGTTGTGGAATCGCACTACAAGCGACCAATATGTTCAATCGTTGCATGGCGCTGGGCTTGACTTGCGTCATTGTCGTTCCTGCGATGCAGAATATCGGGGTCACCACGGCGCTGCTGCCAAACGATGGCCTGCCGTTACCGTTTGTCAGTTACGGTGGAACCAGTATTGTGTTTTGTCTGGCGGCTGTGGGCATGCTGGTTGGCATCCACCGCCGTTCACATGCCTACGCGGCCCAGGAGTTTCCCTTGTCCCGTCAAACCCGCTTAGCCGTAAAACTTTGATCGGTTGGCCACCGTCTGCCATTTTAAGCCAAAAGGCGTGAGCTTACATTTGGGATACGACCCGAAAAATATCGCGCAGTAGCGATAAAATCAATCATTCTTCGTCTGCTGCTGATTGACAAGCCAGGCGATTCTCGGTCAATCTGATCTTAGCGTCGCTGAAAAGTTGACTCAGATTCCTCATTCAGAAAATCCACCTTTAAGGACTCGTAGCCCAGTGTTTTCCAACGAAGATTATCTTGCAGAATTGCTCACCGAGGCCGGCATGGTGAGTGCTGATGAACTTGCACGGGCTCGAAAATCTCTGGTCGGGGGTGAAACGATTATCGAACATCTCTTGGCTCATAGCTCCATTACCCAGGAAGACGTCGCCAAGACTCTCGCCGTAAATGCAGGCATGCCATACGTTCGTCTTGCGGATGTGGTGATCGATCCGGGTATCACCGCTGCCATTCCCGATGATGTTGCCAGACGCTATCGGGTCATTCCGCTGCAGGACGATGGAGCTTCTCTCACAGTCGCGCTGGCAGATCCCTTGGATTTCGAGGCCTTGGACAGCCTGCCTCATGTGATTGGCCGCGAGTTGAATCTGATCTGTGTCACCCATCAGGATATCCAAGACCATCTTCGTCATTTCTATCGAACAGTTGGAATGGACGCCGCTGAATCCTCCGACTTCTCGGTGGGTGGTGGCGATACCGAGGCTGGAGCCGGTGGTGCAGACGCGCCGATCATTCGTCTCGTGATGCAGTTGCTGACAGAGGCGTTTCGTTTGCGCGCCTCGGACATCCATATCGAGCCTCTCGAAACTTCAGTCCGTGTTCGATACCGTATGGACGGCAAGTTGGTTCATGTGGATACCCATCCGAAAAAACTTCTGCCTGCGATCATTGCCCGGTTGAAGGTGATGAGTGGCACGATGTCCATTGCGGAAAAACGCCTTCCGCAAGATGGTCGCATTCAACTCAAGATGGGAGACAAGGAAGTGGATCTACGGGTTTCCTCCGTTCCTTCCAACCACGGTGAGTCCATAGTCATGCGGATTCTGGATAAGACCTCGCTTCTGCTCGGCCTTCCTGAGCTTGGATTTTTTTCGGACGACCAGTCGACTTTCGAGCAACTTCTGGGCCTTCCCGACGGGATTCTTCTCGTCACGGGGCCCACGGGCTCAGGCAAGACGACGACGCTCTACGCCTGTCTCAATGTGATCAATAAGCCAGATAAAAAGATCATCACAGTTGAGGATCCTGTGGAGTATGAGCTTCCAGGGATTAACCAAGTCATGGTTAAAACTGACATTGGCATGACCTTCGCCGCAGCGCTCCGAGCGATGCTCCGCCAGGCCCCGAATATCATAATGATTGGTGAAATTCGCGACGCGGAAACAGCGAATATCGCGATCAATGCATCACTCACGGGGCACTTGGTTTTTTCCACCTTGCACACCAATGATGCTCCATCCGCCGTTGCCCGTCTTGCCGACATTGGTGTAAAGCCATTCCTGATCGCCTCTGCCGTGCGTGCGGTTCTTGCTCAGCGGTTGGTGCGGAAACTTTGCCCGATTTGCAAGGCCCCTGCGGTGCTCACGGATAAAGAGCTGCGGGCTCTATCTCTGGATTCGTCCCGCATGGTAGACGCCACGATTTTCGCCGCCGTGGGTTGCGAAAAATGCCGCGGCAACGGCTTCAAGGGACGAATGGGGATCTTTGAAATTTTCCAAATCGATGATGAGGTTCGCACCATGATCAATACCGTACTGACGACCACCCAACTGCGCCGTCGCGCCCGCGAACTTGGCATGCGCACCCTGCGCGAAGACGGCATCCGCAAGGTGCTTTCAGGGTTAACTTCGGGTAGTGAGGTCGCCCACGCTACCATGTCAGATTTTGACTAATTAGGCCCGCCATCGATTATTTAATAACTTTCGTTTTTGCCGTCTCATGGAAAATCAACAGATCATTGAACTTTTTCAGTCACGCAGTCTGATCGACGAAGCGCTCTCCCAAGACATCCTTGCTGAGATTAGCCAAAGCGGAAAGACGATTGCGGAAGTGCTGGCTGATTTTGAAGTCATCCAGCACCGCGATGACATTTGGCCGATCATTGCTTCCGAGTTGCACACCAGCATGGTTGATCTCCGCGACTGGAATCCATCAGAGGCTCTGCTAGCGTTGGTTCCTGCAGGGACGGCTCGATTGCACGGCGCGCTGCCTGTCAATTTTAATGAAAACGGCCTTTATGTGGTTCTGGTCGATCCGTTGAATCCGCAGACTGCGGAAGACCTCCATTTCGCTTTGGGGCGCGAGATCAATGTCGTCATAGCCCCCGATTACCTAGTTGAGGCAAAGATTAACGAATGCTATGGCGGCGAGGGCAAGGCCATGGAGGATATTCTTAACCAGTTCGTCGTTGCTGGCGAATCCCTGAGCGTTACAGATCTCGAATCGGAGGCCAATTCAGCACCTATTATTCGTTATGTTGACCTAGTTCTCTACCAGGCGATCAAGGAAAAGGCCTCCGACATTCACTTCGAGCCCTTTGAAAAAGACTTCAGGATCCGCTACCGGGTCGATGGCGCACTTTATGAAATGGCACCGCCGCCGATTCATCTCGCCCTGCCCATTATTTCGCGCGTTAAGGTGATGGCCAACATGAACATCGCCGAGCGGCGTCTTCCCCAAGACGGCCGAATCGTCAAACAAGTCGGCGACAAGCAAGTGGATATGCGTGTATCCTCGCTGCCCACCCATCACGGTGAATCAATCGTGTTGCGGGTGCTCGACCGCTCTTCGGTCAATCTTTCGCTCGAAAATCTGGGCCTAACCGATCACATTTACAACTATATCACCGAAACGATTGAAAAGCCGAACGGCATCTTCATCGTCACGGGCCCTACGGGCGCGGGTAAAACCACAACCCTCTATGCCGCCCTGCGCCGGATCAATACCATCGATGCCAAACTGCTGACCGCAGAGGATCCCGTCGAATATGACATTGATGGGATCATTCAAATTCCCATCAATGAGGCGATCGGCCTCGACTTTCCCCGAATCCTCCGGGCCTTTCTACGCCAAGACCCAGACCGGATCATGATCGGGGAAATGCGCGATAAAGAAACCGCGACCATCGGGATTCAGGCCGCCCTGACAGGTCACTTGGTTCTTTCGACTCTCCATACCAACGACGCGCCTGGTGCCGTGACACGTCTGGTTGACATGGGCTGCGAGCCGTTCCTTGTCTCCGCTTCGCTCGAAGGAATTCTTGCCCAGCGTCTGGTACGCACGATCTGCAAGGATTGCAGGACGACCTACGAGCCCAACGAAGCCATTCTTAATCAACTGGGGATCTCAGCGCATGAGCTCGGCGACAAGGAGTTTTTCACAGGTGCCGGATGCGAAATCTGCGGTCAGTCAGGCTACCGCGGTCGCCGTGGGCTTTACGAATTGCTTAATATCACCGACCCGATTCGCGAACTCATCACCTCGCGGGCTCCTACCGTCGTACTCAAACAAAAAGCGATCGAACTCGGCATGAACACGCTGCGTGAGGATGGCCTGCGAAGCATTTATCTCGGCCAGACAACCATTGAGGAAGTGCTCAAATACACCTGACACTCCAGATTACAGCATGTTCTCGCGCGTAAGCCATTTTTGCTTTCCACCGACTTCCATCCTTTACTAATCAGCCTTGCCTTTCGTAAGATACACCTGCACTCATGGCCAATTATCAATATTCAGCTCTCGATCCTAAAGGTGAACAAACCACCGGTGTGATCTCTGCCACGTCTGAGTCAGAAGCGATCCAACAGCTGCGCGCCAAGAGACTCTACCCGACCCAGATCAGCGAAGAGGGTGCAGCAAAGGGTAAGGCCAAGGGCAAGGTGGCCCCGCTCAAGGCCAAGGGCAAAGCCAAGGTAAAAACGGTCTCCAAAGGTAAAGTAGGCGGCAGTGTCAAACCGAAGAGCTTGGCGATGTTTACCCGCCAACTTGCCACCTTGATCGACTCCGGCTTACCGCTCCTCCGCAGTCTCACGGTGCTCGAAAAACAGGAGTCAAATCCAGTGCTTCGAGCCACCGTCAACGCTTTGGCGGAAAACGTCCAAGGCGGAGCTACCTTTTCCGAGTCACTCGCCCAACACCCGAAGATTTTCAACAAGCTCTATGTCAATATGGTCAAAGCGGGTGAACTCGGCGGTGTTCTTGAAACCGTGCTTAACCGCCTTTCGGAGTATCAGGAGAAGGCCGAAAAGCTGAAGAGCAAGATCGTTTCCGCGATGGTCTATCCCGTGATCGTCATGATCATCGCCGTTGGTATCCTCGTCTTCCTGCTGATTTTCATCGTGCCAAAGTTCACGGAGATGTTCAGCGACACCGGCTCCGAGTTGCCGTTGATTTCCCAGATTGTCTTTGGCATGTCAGCGTTCTTTCTGGCCAACCCATTCTGGGTTCCCAACGTGGTGTTCGTGTTTATCATATTTGGCATCTTTCTCTTCCTCTTCAACCTCTGGGGCAAGACTCCTCCCGGCCGCATCATGATAGACACCATGTTGCTGAGAATCCCGATCCTCGGCGATATCCAGCGCAAGAGCGCGGTTTCCCGTTTTTCACGCACCTTGGGAACCTTGGTAACTTCCGGCGTCCCGATCCTTCAGGCCCTCAATATCACCCGTGATACAGCGGGCAATGTCATTATTTCCCGAGCGATCGAGAAAGTTCACGAAGCGGTTAAAGAAGGCGAAACCATTGTCACGCCACTGCAAGCATCTGGCGTCTTCCCCAACATGGTTATTTCCATGGTCGATGTCGGCGAAGAAACCGGCAAACTCCCTGAAATGCTCCTAAAGGTCGCCGACGTCTACGACGATGAGGTTGATAATGCCGTTACCGCCCTGACTTCGATTCTCGAGCCGATCATGATCGTGATCCTCGCCTTGATTGTTGGTGCGGTCGTGTTTGCCCTGTTCTTGCCCCTGATCAAGATGATCTCGACCATGGGTAACCAGTAATCGCTTGGCCATCATCCCCAGAAACTCAGCAACTCAATGAAGATGCCCACACGCCGCGGTAGCGCTGCATTCACCCTGATTGAGGTAATCACAGTGATTACGATTATCCTCATTCTCGCGGGACTGGTCGTCAGCGGTGCGGGATTCGTCAAGGATCGCCAGGCCAATGAAAAAGCGCGCGTCCAAATCGCCCTCATCTCCAAGGCATTGGAAGAATACAAACTCGATGCGGGTTCTTACCCACCCACCGACGATTCAACCGACGATTCTGCCAATGGCATCGGCCAGAGCAACATTCTGTTCCAGCGCCTCTATTTCGATGCGTTGAGTGACACCACCAAGAAACTCTATCTGGCCGAGCTCGACCCTGCGGTCGGCAAACAGAAGTGGACCTCAGGCACGGCTTCCATCACTACCAAGATCGTCGACCCTTGGGGGGGCGAGTACCGCTACCGCACCGCGATCAAATTGGATGGCAAAGCACACAAAAGCACCCAAAATCCGGACTTCGATCTTTGGTCATCCGGCAAAGACAAGCTAACTAAACCAGCAACGCCATCGGATACAACAAATCGCGATGACATTAAAAACTTCTAAATTCTTCTGGGTTGCTTGCAGCCGATGTGAACCTTTAATTTTTCTTACCCAATGAGTGACAAATCTCCCACCTCCCCAAAAAGATCTGCGGCAGCTGCGGCAAAACCACGGCCCAAGAAAGTCGCCAAGACGGCTCCTGCTGCTGATGAGCCGATTACTCCGGTGATGCCCGAAATCGCGTCTCGGGACGCCGAACCTGCCGAACACACTGCTGCTGTCGTCGGTGGCGATTGGCCAGAGCCAGAGGCCGAATCCGCAGGTGGCGCTGCCTCGTCCGGCGAGCCAGCCAAGCGCAAGCGCCGTCGCCGCAAGGGCAAAAGTCAGGCCAACGACACCAGCAATGAGGAAGCACAACTACCCGCTGCCAAGGATTCCGTGCCACGGCCAGCTCCTCAAGCCCAGACGCCATCGCGCCCGAAAATCGATCCCGAACTATTGACCAAGATGGCTTGGAAAATCTTCCTCGCCGAAATCAGCGAGGAAGGCGTGGCTCTCATCGGCGATAATGACGCGAAAGACCTATCGCGCCGTTGCTTCCGCCTCGCGGAAATCTTCATCGAAGAGCAATCGCGCCGCCGTTAGAATTCGCCGTCGCGAGGGCTTAAAACACCATCGGTCTCACCGCCACGCCGCGCTCTGCGAAATGGCGCTTCGCCTCGCCGACCGTGTGTTTGCCGAAGTGAAAAATGCTCGCCGCCAGGACTGCGTCCGCTTTTCCCGCATTCAACACATCCACCATGTGATCCAGATTGCCCGCACCGCCGCTGGCAATGACGGGAATCCCGACGGCCGAGGAAACTGCCGCGGTTAGCTCGATATCGTAGCCCGCCTGCGTGCCGTCCGAGTCCATGCTGGTCAAAAGGATCTCACCCGCACCGCGCCGCCAGACCTCCTTGGCCCATTCAACGGCATCCAGCCCCACGGCCGTGCGCCCGCCATGGGTGTAGACGCCCCACTTGCCGGGCCCTTCCCGTTTCGCGTCGATCGCAACGACGATGCACTGGCTACCAAATGCCTTGGCCCCGGCATCGACCAGCGAAGGATTCGTCACGGCCGAAGTATTCACTCCCACCTTATCCGCGCCTGCCAGCAGCATCTCCCGCATATTCTCCACCGTGCGGATCCCACCGCCCACGGTTAGTGGGATGAAACATTTTTCCGCCGTGCGGCGGACCACATCCACCATTGTGCGGCGATTGTCCGACGATGCGGTGATGTCCAGAAACACCAATTCATCGGCCTGTTGCTCATTGTAGGCGATGGCGCACTCCACGGGATCTCCCGCGTCAATGAGATCGACAAAGTTCACGCCTTTGACCACGCGGCCATCGGTCACATCTAGGCAGGGGATGATTCGTTTCGCGAGCACGGGGCAAACTTCGAGAATGAGGAACAAAGAGGCAAGTCCAGAGCAAACAAAACAGGGTTTCGCATGAGCCGTCTTTCGGGCAGCCCTTTTCCTCTATGGTCACGACGAATTGCGTGGTATCCTGATCCCCTTTGTTCGTTTTCCATCCCCCCCTGTAATTCGCCAAAATCATGCCCAATCTCCGCACAACTTCCCCTGGCGTGCCGCCACCTGCGGATTTCGATGAAGTGCTTCGCCTCATCCAATCCGCCCGCCAACGCGCCTTCCAAGCGGTCAATGTCGAGCTGATCGACCTCTATTGGCAGGTCGGGCAAACCATCAGCCGAAAAATCGAGGCCGCCGAATGGGGTGCGGGTGTGGTCGATCAACTTGCTGGGTTTCTCGCCCGAACCCAGCCGGGACTGAAGGGATTCTCTCGCCAAAACATGTTTCGGATGCGCCAATTTTACGAAGTCTACCGTGATCAACCAATTGTCTCAGCACTGCTGAGACAATTGCCGTGGACTCACAATCTGATCATTCTCAGTCAGTCAAAGTAGCCTGATGAGCGTGAGTTCTACTTGCGTCTGGCCGCCCGCGAAAAGTGGTCCAGCCGCGAATTGGAACGTCAATTCCGAGCTGCCCTTTTTGAGCGTACCATCCTCGATCCGCCAAAAATATCCGCTGCACTCGCGCTCACCCAGCCCGCCGCGGCCACCATCTTCAAGGACAGCTACATCCTAGAATTCCTACAACTCGACCATCATCATACCGAGGCCGACCTCCACGGCGGCTTGCTGGGCCAGCTTCGGGATCTCATCACCGAAATGGGACGCGATTTCTGCCTTGTTGGCTCAGAGTACCCGCTCCAAGTCGGCAACCGCGATTTCGCCCTCGATCTCCTCTTCTTTCACCGCGGCATGAACTGCTTGGTCGCCGTCGAACTCAAAATCGACCGCTTCGAACCCGAGCACCTCGGCAAACTCCAGTTCTACCTCGAAGCCCTCGATAGCGACGTTCGCAAACCCCACGAAAACCCCTCCATCGGCCTTCTCCTGTGCGCCTCCAAGGACAGTGAAGTCGTCGAATACGCCCTCCGCCGCTCCCTCTCGCCGGCCCTCATCGCCAACTACCAAACCTTTCTGCCCGACAAAAAACTTCTCCAGACCAAACTTCACGAGTTTTACCACCGCGCGCTCGCCAAACCCGCGCCCCGATCAACCACCACTCTCAAAAAACAAAACGCCCGGCTGCAACGAGGCGGCCAGGCGATTTGAGTGAAATTCGGGATAAATGACTGGATCAGTCGAGTTTCGGCTTCCCGACGCGGCGAACGGCACCGAAACGCTTTTGGAATTTGTCGATGCGACCTTCGGTATCGACAAACTGGGCTAGGCCAGTGAAGAACGGATGGGAATCGGAAGTGATGCCGATCGAGATCAGGCTGTGTTCCACGCCATCGATCACTTCCTTTTTGTCGGAGGCTTTGGTCGAGCGGCTGATGAAACGTTTGCCGGTGGTCATGTCAACGAAGACGACCGGATTGTATTTCGGATGAAGGTCCTTTTTCATGGGAATGGTGGTTCCTGCCACGTTACCGACGCGGCTGGGAAGGGGAGATTGGAGGAAATCGCCGACCTGTCAAGCTAGGATCCTGCCGAAACTTCGATCTTTTTTCCGCAGTCATGAGATTTCCAGCTTGAAAAATCTCCCGTTTCAACTGAGATAAACAGCCCGAAAATATTTGAGTCGCTTTTGTCACGGAAGGGTGTATAATCACCTCGTTATGGCAATTACTACGAAACGCACCCGATTCTCCCGTCGCCTTCCAGATCATGTCACCGATGAGCTTTGCAACGTTCTTGCTGAAAAAAAGATTTTCGGTTTCAACGATCTGTTTGAGCGCGTTTTTGCGAATCTGAAAGTGCGCAACGCCGTTAGCGGCGGCGAAGAAATGCTGCGCCTGCGGGCCTACGAGAAGCTCCAAAACCTCGTAACTCGTGGCCTAGTTGAGAAAATCGGCAAGGAATACAAAGGCACCTCTCGCGTGCATGAAGCCTCCAGCGCCTATGCGGCAGCTCAAGACGCCGCGGCCCAAGACGAAGAATAATCGCAATTGATTCTTTTCTGAAAAACCCGTGCCCATTTCAAGGGCGCGGGTTTTTTTTCTACCCATTTTCCGCATCGCGCCCTAGAAAGCGGTCACAGCCTCTCGATTTTATGCCCCAAGATTACCTGCCCGTCCTCTTCCAAGTGTTGATCGCACTTGGTTTCGCTGTTTCCACGCTATCGCTTAGCATCGTTTTTGGCCGTTCCGCCAAGCGCACGGCGATGAAGGACACTGCTTATGAGTGCGGCATGTTGCCGATCGGTGAGGGCTCCCCGCGCTTTTCGGTCAAATTCTATCTGGTGGCGATGTTGTTCGTGATTTTCGACATCGAGGTCGTCTTCATGTACCCATGGGCCGTTCAGTTCCGCGATCTCGCTGCCCAAGGACCGGCCGCTTTGGTCAGCATGGCTGGCTTTGCAGGCATCCTCGTTTTCGCCTATGTTTACGCCCTCAAAAAAGGCGCGCTGAACTGGAAATCCTAAACTCCGCTCGCGGGCCGCACGGAGAAAAAAGTCGCTGGAGAATCCCTTCAGCGATGCCTTTCCGCCCACTCACGGGAAATCCTCTGGGATTGGCACGAAACGGGCTTGAATCCCAGAGCCCACCTGAGCAAGTTCCGGCGCTTCCGGCTCATACTTCCGATTCATGGCATCCCCGATTCAAATTCCTAACGACGCTCCTTTCACGGCGGAGCAACGCGCATGGCTTAGCGATTTTCTGACCCAGATGTTGACGCTGGGCGGCCAGTCGACCAGTCCCAGCGGCCCTGCCGTTCCGGTCACCGTCCTTTACGCCTCACAAACGGGCACGGCCGAGGGGCTCGCTAAAAAGCTCCTTAAAACCCTGAAAAAAGGCAATTTCGCCCCCGAAATCCACGATGTCGCCAACTACGACTGTGCCAAGCTCAGCGGCGAAAAAAACCTGCTCATCATTACCTCCACCTATGGCGATGGTGAACCGCCCGACAGCGCGACCGAATTCCACGCTTGGTTGATGAGCGATGCCGCGCCCCGTCTCGAATCGCTCTCGTACTCGGTGCTCGCTCTCGGCGACACCAGTTATCCCGATTTCTGCAAGTGCGGCATCGAGATCGACACCCGTCTCGAAAGCCTGGGCGCCACCCGCATTTATGAACGGGTCGACGTGGATGTCGATCCGGACGTTCCGTACGCCACTTGGTCTGCCGGAGTCATCGCGGCGTTGTCGCCCGGCGGCAGCGGATTTCCCAGCAATGTGGAGACCGAATCCGAACCCCTCCC
>Ga0194063_10000642_pt1 | contig 24888 bp, 16 predicted proteins | sample SepL3720m_MetaG_FD_155459 | JGI IMG/M metagenome (GOLD analysis project Ga0194063, IMG submission 155459) | Anoxic zone freshwater microbial communities from boreal shield lake in IISD Experimental Lakes Area, Ontario, Canada - Sep2016-L373-20m | ecosystem: Environmental > Aquatic > Freshwater...
GGCGCGAGCCCTCTCTGAACACGGCGTACCTCATACAGCACCGAATTCCAGTCTTTCAGCCTCAGATCACGGTTCTTAACCAGCATTCGCTCGATCAGGTCGCATACCGGCGCCGGAACAGAGGGAATCACATCACGCGGATCGGGGATATACGATGATATCTGCGCCTGCATGACCTCCGCTTCCGGAAGATCAGCAAACGGCCTGCACCCCGTGACCATATGATAAAGACAACAGCCAAGAGAGTAGATGTCGGCTCGGGTGTCCAATTTAACTCCACCCAGCACCTGCTCCGGGGAGATGTAGCCCGGAGTGCCGGCCACCTCGTCGGCATGTAAGAGAGACTGCGAGTCACGAGTTAAGGAAAGCCCGAGATCAGCGACCTTGATGGTTCCGTCCTGATCCACCATCATGTTCTCAAGTTTGATGTCGCAATGGATCAATTCCGATGTTTTCCAGGCATAATGAAGGGCGTTGGCGACCGACTCCACGACAATGAGCGCATCTTTGGACTGAAGAACCTTCTTGCGCGCCACCCATTGACCAATGTTGTAACCGTCAACATATTCCATGACGAAATAGAAGGTGCCGTTTATCTCATTGGCATCATAGACCTGAACGAGGCCCTGATGCTTGAGTTTTGCGGCAATGCGGGCTTCCTGAATAATCTGCTGCACACTCTCAGGATCATGGCTAAAGCGTGGCGGCAACAGTTTGATGGCCACGGTCCGATCCAGAGAAATCTGGCGCGCCTTCCAAATGTGGCCCATCCCACCTTCGCCAATTTTTTCAAGCAACTCAAATCCAGGCAATTGCAGGTCGCTCATTACACTCCACTCGTTAGTAATACAAATCCCACAACGCGAGCCTACTTTAAGAGCACGCCGATGATCACACCCAGGACAACAAAGAACAGGTACACCAGCGAGGCAGCCGGTTTGATTACGGCATAAACCAGATTGACATGAATCGCATCCGTATTAAAAATCATCACCAAGACTGACAAAACAATTAAGGCCAAGGCTATCAGCACATTCTTCGCCATGATCGAATCCTCCCGACTTGTTTATTTTCTCAACGCCAATTTTACACACTCAACAATTCGTCCCAGATCGGCCAACCGTCCAAGCCCCTCACATCCACACGCCAGTTCTCCGGCTCCGACGTCCACAAAGATGACACCGCGGGACTGAAGCAACGCTACATTGGCCCGCGTCGCCGGATGTTCCCACATCCCCTCATTCATGGCTGGCGCCACGATGACTGGAGCCCGGGTTGCCAGTGCCGAACAGGTCAACAGATCATCCGCCATCCCATGGGCCAATTTCGCTATCACGTTGGCCGTGCACGGCGCAATGAGCATCACATCCGCACGATCCGCATATGAAATATGCTCGGGATGCCACCCATCCTTCTCGTCAAAAAGCCCCGTTCCGACAGCATTCCGGGAGAGTGTCTGAAAAGTCAATGGAGACACAAACTCACCGGCACAGGACGTCATGACGACCGAGACATCCCACGATTCGCGCCTCAACAGTCGGACTAATTCGGCCGCTTTATAGGCCGCAATGGAACCCGTGACACCCAACACGACATGCGGTCGATCATGATGTTTTTTAACAGCTGACATAATCGGGTACCATGCCAGTTTCAACGCGTGTTGTCAAATTCCCACCTCAGGATCACACCCCATTTCCAAGAAGATGCTGTCCCCCATCCATAAAAATAATTTGGCCGGTCATACCCTCAACTTTGAGACACATCATTACTCCGTCTGCAATATCCTGCGGAGTCAGCCTGGACTTCATCGGGATCGCACCCGCTCGTTCATAGAGATAGTACGATCCTTTCCCCGGAGGTGGAAGAACGGGCCCTGGCGCCACGGCATTGACCGTTATCCCTGGAGCCAGACTCAGCGCGGCTTCCTCGGTGAATGCCGCCAGACCTTTTTTGGATAGCGAATAGGGCAGACAGTCAAGATCATTGGCCTTGATGCGCCGATCCAGGAGATTGACGACAGCCCCTCTCTCGGTCTGTTCGGCAAACAGGCGCGTCAACAGGATCGGCGCAAAAAGGTTGATGCCAAACTCCAACTGCAATTTCTGCTCGCTAACCGCCTTCAGGCGGCTCTTATGGAACACCGCCGCATTATTCACCAATATATCCAGATGTCCGGCCTGTCTCAGCGCCGCAGCCATCAGGGATCGGCAGTCAGCCTCGGAATCAATCGCCTCCTTGACAACCCATGCCTTCACATCCCGACCGCGCAACCGCTTGGCCAGATTGTCTGCGGCAAGAAGCGAACGACTGCAATGGATCACCACATTGCATCCCTCGGTAGCGAGGGCCTCGCAAATGGCCCTGCCAATCCGTACTGCGCCACCCGTTATCAGGGCCGTTTTTCCTTGAAGTCTCATCATGCCTCCTTCCAGACGTGTGTATCATGACATCTGTTGCACGGTTTTCAACAATCCCTTTTTCAAGCCTTCTGTCACGTGCGGCATCACCAAAGCCAAACTGCAGCGGGCCGGACAAAGCAGGTCTTCCGCCAGTCTTTGAACGTCCTGAAAGGAAACCGCTTGCAAGGCCTGGATTCCCTCTTCGGGGGACTTGACGCGTCCATAAGACAAAATGTGTTCACCGACCCACATCATCTGGCTGGTCGTGGTCTCAAAACCCAGTTGAATCTGGCCCATTGAATAATCCCTGGCCCGATTGAACTCGAGTTTCCCAACGGGTTTATCCTTGAGTTTCCGGATTTCCCGGACAATCAATGTCAGGGCCCGCTCAAGCCGGTCACGATCTAAACCCGCCGTGACGACAAAGGCGCCGGTATCATCAAACAAGTGCCCCCCGCATTGAATTGAATAGGCCAGCCCGTGTTGCTCTCGAATCACTTGAAACAGGCGCGAACTCATGTTCTCACCCAGAATAACACTTAGAAGTTTGAGCGCATACCGCCGGGGATCATGCCGCCCGAACCCCCGGAAACCCAACGCGAGATGGGTTTGCTCTATGTCCTTGTGAAGCGCCCTGAACGGGTGCTGCGCCACCTCGCCACCCAGTGGAGAAAAGCGTCGGGACAAAATCGGGCCCCGTACGGAGAATGCCTTTTTAACGCGCTCCACGCAGGCCCGATGATCAACCTTCCCGGCGAATGCCAGCACCATGTTGGATGGCGTATAGTAACGATCTTTGTAAGCCAAGAGCGTCTCACGCGTAAACTTCCGAACCGTCTCCACCGTGCCGGCAATCGGGCGGCCCAGCGCATGGTTCTTCCACATTAATTCTCCAAGCATCTCCTCGACCTGCTGATGCGGTTGATCGCGAACCATCATGATCTCCTCGATCACCACGTCCCGCTCTTTCCTGATGTCAACCGACGCGAAGCGGGAATGGAGCATCATATCCAGTAGCACGTCCATGGCCTCCCACGTTTGAGACGTGGCAACACGCGCGTAGTAACAGGTGCTCTCCTCCTGGGTGAAGGCGTTGATATCCCCTCCGCGACCTTCTATGGTCTGCGAGATCTCCCGCGCCGAACGCCGTTTTGTCCCCTTGAACAGAAGATGCTCGACAAAGTGACTCGCCCCTGAAAGTTCCTTGGTTTCGCACCGCCCTCCCGCGCCCACCCAGACTCCCATGGACACGCTTTCCACATGGTTCATGAGGGCGGTCACCACCCGGCAACCATTGGGAAGGGTCTCCCATTGCGACCGGATCATCATGACTTGACGGCCGATCCGGACATGGCCTTCATGGCAGGTATTGTGACGGCCCCTTCGTACAAAGCTTTCCCGACGATCACGCCCTCAAGATTCGGTTGATTGAGCGAGGCCAGCGCGGCAATGTCTCCGCAGGTTGAAATCCCGCCCGAGGCAATGACATTCGATGCCACGGCATGACAGAGATTCCTGACTCCCTCAATATTGGGACCTGTCAGCATTCCATCCGTTGCCGTATCGGTGTAAATAATCGTTCTAACCCCGAGAGCCGACACACGCCTGGCTAAATCAACGGCCAGCGTGTCCGTGGTCTCCACCCAGCCTTTGACCTGGACTCGCCCGTTCCGGGCATCAATGCCGACGGCCAGTTGATCCCCGAATATCCGTACGAGCGCGGCCAGTGCATCAGGGTCGGCGCAGGCCCGGGTTCCCAGCACGACGCGACGAACACCGGCATCCAGAATCATGCGGATATCGTCATCGGTGCGCAATCCGCCCCCCAGTTCGACCGGTATTGGGATGGCGGCAACCATCGCCTTCACGATATCAACATGGACGGGGTGCCCGAGAAAGGCCCCGTCCAAATCCACCACGTGAAGCCAGTCGCCGCCGGCATCCGCCCATTGCCGCGCCATTGCCACGGGGTCTTCGGAATACACCGTCACCGCATCCGCGCGTCCCTGCCTGAGCCGAACACACTTGCCATCCTTCAAATCAATCGCCGGATAGATCTTCATGTCTCGTTAAATGGCCCCTTTGCTGGATGGAACTCCAGCGACGCGAGGGTCTCTTCGACTGGCCTCGCCAACGGATCTCGCCACGGCCTTGAATATGGCCTCATAGGCGTGGTGCGGCTCATCTCCATACAATTGGGCAATATGAAGATTCATTCGCGCCTTGACAACCATGGCCTGAAAAAATTCCCGGATCAGGATCAGGTTGAAATCCCGGATTTTCCGAGTCCGGTTGGCCACGTCATAAACGAGATAGGGTCTTCCTCCCAGATCCACCACGGCCCGGCTCAGGGCGTCATCCATGGGAACATAGGACCAGCCGTAACGGACAATCCCTTTTCGATCACCGAGCGCCTGGTCGATCGTATCCCCCAGCACCAGCCCCAGATCCTCTACCGTGTGGTGGTAATCCACCTCCAGATCGCCCGCAGCCTTGATGGTCAGGTCGATAAGTGAATGTTTTGAAAACAGTTCCAGCATGTGATTGAGGAACGGCATACCCGTCTCCACACGACTGACACCTTTCCCTTCAATCGTCAGGGATATCCGGATATCCGTCTCCCTCGTCTTGCGCTCCACCGTGGCCGTGCGATTTTTCATATCAACCCTCCCAGTGCTTCTAATAGCCGGTTTACGTCCTGATCGGTTCCCACTGTAATTCTCAGATAGTCCCCTGTCCGCTTTCCGGGAAAATAGCGAATTAAGACTCCCTGCTTCTTCAACGCTTCATACATCACCGGGGCCTGACTTCGCCCGGGATTGACCCAGAGGAAATTCGTTTCGGAAGGAAAGACGGCGAAGCCTCGTCGAATGAGTTCCTTCGAGAGCCTTTCACGAGTGGCCTTGATTCTCGCTACGTTCGCAAGCATATGCGCCTGATCCTGGATCGCCGCCGTGGCCATGGCCTGGGTCAGCCGGTTCAGATTGTAGGAATCCTTGATCTTGAAAAGGGCGGACGTCAACGCCTCCGGGCCCACCACGTAGCCGCACCGGATTCCAGCCAGAGAATAGGATTTCGACAAGGTTCTCATGACGAGAACATTCGGCAGGGTGGTGGCCAGATCCAGGCAACTCTCTCGGGCAAAATCAACATACGCCTCATCAATCAGAACGACTCCGGGAAAGGAACTGCAAAACGCCCTCACTTTAGCCTTTGGAAAGAGAAGACTGGTCGGGGCATTCGGATTCGCCAGAAAAAAAAGCGACGCAGGCCCAGGATCGCGGGCAGGCCACTCAAAGCCCTCGTCAAGGTCGCACGCCACTCCGGGAACATTCCGTATTGCAGAAAGAACCGGATACAGCGAATAGGACGGCATGAAATAGCCGATGGCGCCGTCATCCTCGACAAAAGCCCGGGTACACAGGGCCAGAATTTCATCCGACCCATTACCAGCGAAGACCTGATTCGCTCCCACATGATGAAGGCGGGCGACCGTCTCGCGCAACTCCGTGCCAAGAGGATCAGGGTAGAGGCTCAAGGTCTCCGCCGACAGGGTGGTTAATACCTCCGCCACACGGGATGACGGGGGATAAGGGTTCTCGTTCGTGTTCAACTTGACAAGACCGGGGCGTTTGGGTTGCTCACCCGGAGTATAGGCCTCAAGATCCTGAACAGAGTCTCGAATCAATGAACTCATCAGACTTCAAACCTTACCCGGGCAGCCCGCGCATGCGCATCCAATCCCTCAACCCGACCAAACGCCTCGATCACCGGCAGCGTTTCCTGTAGATCCGCACGCGTGAATGCCATAAAACTGGTCCGACGGCGGAAATCATCCACCGTCAAACCCGAGAACATGGTCGCCGTTCCTCCTGTCGGCAAAACATGACTGGGGCCGGCGACAAAATCTCCTGCGGACTCCGGTGTCCACGTGCCAAAGAACACCGCCCCGGCGGCCCTGACTTTTCGCAGCCAGTTACGGGGTTCACGAACCAGAATCTCAAGATGTTCGGGCGCAAACTGGTTGCACAGTTCCATGCCATCATCGAGTGTGTTCACCAGAACAATCAAGGTTCCCTTCTCCAGTACCTTGTAAATCGCCTGCTTACGGCTCAGGGAGTCCGACTGCGTCAGCAGTTGCTCAGATACTTTCAAGGCCAGGGCACTCGACGTGGTAACCAGGAGCGCCTTTTCCAATCCCGTGCCGTGCTCGGCCTGGGAGAGCATATCGGCCGCCACGCACTCCGCCGACGCTGTCTCGTCGGCCAGAATGGCAATCTCGCTCGGACCGGCCACCAGATCCAGGGCAACGTCGCCATAAACAAGTTTTTTGGCAGCCGTAACATACGCCCCGCCAGGCCCGACGATCTTCTGAACCTTCCTGACCAGCTTTGTGCCATAGGCCATCATCCCGATGGCCTGGATTCCGCCCACCCGGTAAATTTCCGTCGCGCCTGCCATCTCCAGGGCAAAGAGGATGTAGGGATTCACCTTTCCCTTGCTGTCTGATGGGGTACAGACCACAATTTCCTGCACGCCAGCGACCTTGGCGAGGGTCACCGTCATGAACACGGTGGAGACAAGCGGGGCCTGTCCCCCGGGGATATAGACCCCCACCCGGTCAAAGGGCACAAACTGTTCACCCATCTCGCCGCCCTTGGGGCTGAAGATCTTCCAATCTTTCTTCATGCCTGCGCGGGAAAACGCGGTGACCCGCTTGTAAGTCTCCCTTGCCGCAATCCTAAACTGAGGATCCACGAAATCGCGCGCCTCGGCCAATTCAGACACGGTCACCCGGAGATCGGTCAACTTCAGGGCAACCCCGTCAAACTCCTTGATGCACTTCAAGACGGCGGCATCCCCATTAAGGCGGATATTATCCAAGGCCTCTCGGGCGGCGTGTTCGGCCACCGTGTCAAAGGCCGGCCGCTTCAGGAATGCGGCAACGGCATTCGTTGCCGAGTCCGGCGCCCACTTTGCGATTTTGATTTCCATCTTTAGTCCTTCTCCGATACACCCGGTTTCCAGTAATACAGTCTTACGCGTCCTGACGCGAGCCCGGCGCCCAGGGTTCCGGAACCGGCTCGCAGGCTTCGCACCACCATGGCATCGATGGCGGCCACCCCGCTGGATTGCTCCAGTAAAAGATGCTGTACAAACCCGCGCGGGTCAAGCTCGACATACGCCGTCAACGCCACCGACGGAAACTCGGTCGCGCTGAGCGGAACAAGTTTGAGTCGCGGGGCGATAAACTGCCGATCCTTCAAGGATCCCGAGACTTCCATCTGTAGACCCTCTGTCCGCACCGCCTGAGTCGTCGGCAACACCGGGACAATCTCACCCTCCGCACTCAGGCCGTAGCCTCCCATCGAGACCATCGTCGGCATCACCACAGGCGATATCGTCGGGCCCTTGAGATCCAGATACGGCGGAACCGCGACACGGGGTTTCAAAACCGACACAGGACTCTTACCCGGCATTTCATTCACGGCCGCCTTCTTGCTGAACCCATCCACTGTGGGTAATGGCATCAATACCGGGGACCAGGCGGAACCGTCAAGCCCCTTTGATCCTTTTACATATCGAAACACAGTCGGCTTTCGCACGACCTCCCGGTCGGACGAAACCCGACTTACCGGCCAGGCAAGCCAGGGTAATACCCACAACGCCAGTCCACTGGCAATAACCAGCAGAAGATTCCGCCAGGACAGGGGTATGACATAGGGATTGGACACCGCCATCACCTCTCCGAGGGACGTGTTGCCAAGTTGACTTCACGAAAACCCGCATCTGCGGCCATGTCAAATAGTTTCACAATCGTCTCATGGCGAACCATCCGATCCGCCTCGACGACTAGCGGCAGGTTGGGCTTTTGCGCAAAGGCGGTCGCGAGGGCGGATCGCAACCCGTCCATTTCGGCCGACTCGCGCCCAAGATAACGCTGATCATCAAAGAAGAAGATCTCATCCCGGCCGGGGCGTCCGGCCACTGGCAGGGAAAGAACGGCAATGTTATGCCCATAATGACGCCCATCCGTGAAGGGGGCCTCCGGTAATTGAATAACCAAACCCGGCTGGAGCACATTCGGGGCCAGACCATACAAATACAGGCCCACTAGCAAGGCAACACTCACCCAGGGCGCCGAGGTCACCAAACCACTATTCAGTTTGTTCTCAGGACTGTAATGCCTGAACCCATGAACCGACCATCCGATCATCTTGGGATTCTCGCGTTTGATCATGCGTCCTTCTCCGTCTCCGGTTCATCCCGCACAATCGGTGCGCCCGACAGGAACGCAATGATATCCGAGGAGGAACGCTCCATGTCGATGACGATTTTCTCCACCTTCCCAACCAGAAAAATGAAGGCAACATAGCACGGCGCCGCCACCGCCAAACCGACTGCCGTCGTGACCAGCGCCTGCATGAGTCCGGACATCACATCCACAGGCTGAACCAGGGGCGCCGCCAATTTCATGGCCTGAAGCGACTTGATCAGGCCCAACACCGTTCCCAGAAGTCCGAAAATAGGGGCTACCTGGGCCACTGTGGCCAGGATGGAGAGACGCCGCTCCATTCGCGAGATTTCTGTTCGTCCGGCGTTTTCGATGGCCGCCAGGATCGAATCCTTGTCTCCGTGCCGATTCAAAATTGCGGCTCTCACGATCACGGCGACTGGTCCCGGCGTGTCGTCGCAGATGGCCAGAGCCTCGCTGACATTCCCCCGCCCGAGATTGTTGCAGATCCCGGCAATGAAGTCCTCCGACTTGATGCGCGCCCGGTGCAGATGGAACAGACGCTCCAGGAACAACAGCAACGCAAAGCCGCCGCACCCCGCAATAATCCAGGCAATCAGTCCACCCTGCCGTATTAAATCAAACATACTTCACTCCTCACCAGAGCCAATGCTCAGCTCGAATCTGTTCAATGCGCTTCCGGGCATCGCTAGTGGCTGGGATGCGGGCGTCAACAACCCGCTCCAGAACCGCGACGGCGCGTTTCCAATTCTTCTCCAACTCCAGAATATCCGCCGCCGCAAAAGCAGCCTTTGTGAACCAGACGGCCGCCGCCAATTCCGGCCCCTTGGCCGACAGGTAACGCACCACGACTCGGGTGTAATACTGCTCCAGGGCGTCCAACCGGCGACCCTCCTTGTCAAAGCAACGTCCGATCTTGTATTCCGCCTGGAGTTCCAAATCGAAAGAGGTGCCCGGACTGCGCGCCACGGAGCGGTATGAGGTCACGGCCTCGTCATACCGCTTGACGTCGGTGGCTCCCAGCGTAAAGAGGCAGTCCCCCCGCCTTCCCCATGCCGCGCCGACCAGGGCGCTTCCCGGATATTTGGCAATCAGGTCATCAAACACCAGAATGGCGCGCGAAAATTCCCCCAGTTCGCTGAGGGAATCGCCCTGAAGAAACCGAGCCTCATCCAGGCGCGGACTGGACGGATAGGCCTTGGCGACACGGGAGAAGATATCCACAGCCCGCAGGTACTCCTTCTGCATCATGGCCGAACGACCCGCCCAAATCAGCGCCTGGTCTGCAAGCACATCCCGAGGCGCCCGCTCCGTCAACGTGATGAACTGGGTCTCCGCATCCGCATAGGAACCATGGTTGAAGGCATACTCCCCCATCCAGAACATCACACCGGGAGTCCACTCGCTGTCGGGATAACGCTCCACAAAAGACTTACAGACCTTGAGCGACTCCTCCTCCTGTCCCCTCATATAGAGCGCCCACCCCCGCATGAAGTAGGCCTGAGGCGCCACGCGGCTTTTGGGATACTCATTCACGACCCGCGTAAAATCCTTGAGCGCCATGTCAATCTCGCCGATCTGGTAGGCGGCCAATCCATGGCGCTGCAACGCCTCGGGAAAGAGGGAACCCGCAGGATACACGTTCATGACATCCGCATACGCCGCCAGGGCCGCATGAATAAAGGCGGCCCCCTGCTCCTCTTTCATTTCCGCAATGCGCATGAGGGAGTGTTCGGCCAGCCGATGATCCGGATACCGCCTCACCACTTCCCTGAAACGCGCCTCCGCCTCAGTCCATAGGGATTGCCGGGCCAGGCAGTCCGCGCACTGGAACAGTACTTGGGGCGTGAGCGCCGTAGCACTGTACTCGGAGACGATGCGTTGATAGGCGGAAAACGCCAGTTTGTACTGGGAATTCGCATAGAGTGAATCGGCCGACTTCACCAGAAGTTCCTCGCGCTTGGCGGGATCCGCGCTTACCCCTGCCGCCTTCTCAAACATGGCGGACGCCTCCGCATAGCGTAGCAACGACCACAAGGCCAGTCCCCGCCCGGTGAACGCCTGCTGACGCCCAGCTGGATCGGAAAACGTTTCAAGATAGTATTGATACTCCTCAGCGGCTTTTTCAGGTTGTTTCTGGCCGGCATAGGTCGCCGCCAGTTCCAATTGGAGTTCGCCGGAAATCGGATCATCCGTCAATTCAGCAATCACCGGTCGTAGCATCTCCGCGCCTTCAACAATCTTGCCCGTTCGTAACAGCCAGCGTCCCCAGAGGGCGCGCCCCCTGTTTTTCAGATAGGCAGTCGGAGCCAGATCCACACTTTTTGAGGCCGCCGAGACCGCCGATTCCATATTGCTCTGAACGGCATTTACCTCGCTCAAGGTCATCCAGGCCACGGATCGCCGATCAACTCGCACCGTCTGGTCATTGGCAATCCGCGTCAAGACATTCCAGGCGGCATCGATCATTCCCTCGGCCACCAGGGCTTTCGCAAGCCACAATTTCCCCTCCTGGACAGCGGACAAGGACGGAGTGCGCTTGATCAGTTTCTCGAAAATAATCCGGGCTGTGGGCGCATCCCCGGAACTCAGCAGGGCCTGGCCCCAATCCAGTAAATTCGCCGCCCCTTCATCCGTGGCCCCAAACTGCCGATCAACCTGTTCGAAGAGTTCGAGGGCCTCGCTTCGTCGATTGTCCCGCAGATTGCACCAGGCTTCCAACCGCAAGGCACGAGACAGAAGTGGACTGCCATGGAAGCGCGTCCCGAACCCGGAAATTTCAGACAAGGCGGCCTTCGCTCTACCCGATTCAAACTGGGCCACGGCGTGCCAGTACACAAGGGCGCCCGCCTCGGATGTCGGCAGTCCGGGCGTCGTCGCATCCATCGTCTGGAGCATCTCCTTGAAGCGGTGCTGCCCGTACAGGGCGCGAACCAAAAGTACCGTGGCATCGCCCCGGGATACACCGGAAACGCCGTCCGTGCGCAACAGATCCTCGGCCTGCTTCCGCGCCAGATCATACAGGCCATCTTCCAACGCCGCACGCGTCGCAACCAGGGGGGTGACAGTTGACTCTTCGGCCGCATAAGTTAAGGAGGCCAGTCCGCACAGCCATCCCGCCATTAAAAGTTGTCTGACTCCATTCATATGACATGTTTCCGTAATGCGTGTCCCGTATGAGAAGCCTTGCACAGCGACACTTTTTCCGGAGTGCCCTCAATCAGCACCTCTCCGCCGTCATCGCCCCCTTCAGGCCCCATGTCGATAATGTAGTCGCACCGTTTTATCACGTCCAGATTATGTTCTATCACAAGAACGGTGTTCCCGCCATCACGCAACCGTTCCAGAACATGCAAAAGCCTCTCCACATCGGCGAAATGAAGCCCGGTAGTGGGTTCATCCAGGAGATACAAAGTCCTTCCGGTCGCCTGGCGACTCAGTTCGGATGCCAGTTTCATCCGCTGGGCTTCCCCTCCCGAGAGCGTCGTGGCGGCCTGACCCAGTTGAATATACCCGAGACCCACCTCTGACAACGTTCGCACCTTGCGTTCGATGGACGGGATGTTTTTGAAGAAATCAAGCGCTTCATCAATAGTCAGCGCGAGCACTTCGGCAATGTTTTTCCCCCCGTAACGAACCTCCAGGGTTTCCTTGTTATACCGCAACCCCCGGCACAATTCACAAGGGACATAGACATCCGGGAGAAAGTGCATCTCAAGCCGGATGATCCCATCGCCCTTGCACTTCTCGCACCGACCGCCCTTGACGTTGAAACTGAACCGTCCCGGACCGTAACCGCGCACTTTCGACATCGGCAGCGCGGCAAACAGATCCCGGATCGGGGCAAAGGCCCCGGTATAGGTCGAGGGATTGCTACGGGGAGTGCGCCCGATCGGGGACTGGTCAATCACGATCACCTTGTCCAATTTTTCCGCCCCGAGCAGGCGCCGATGCGCTCCGGGAATCTCCCGCGATCCATAAATTTTGCGGAACAAGGCCCGCCTGAGAATGTCATCGACCAGCGTGCTCTTGCCACTCCCTGACACCCCGGTAACGCAGACAAACAAACCCAGCGGAATCTTGACATTCACATTCTTCAGGTTGTTTTCGGTACATCCCATCAACTGAAGCCAGTCCGTGCCGGGATCCTTTCGAACCGGTGGCACTGCGATGGTCAGCTCCCCGTTCAGGTAACGGGCCGTCAGTGACTTGGGATTCGCCAGGAGTTCTGTCACCGTGCCCTCGTGCGTCACCTGTCCGCCATGTCGGCCCGCCCCGGGGCCCAGATCAATAACATAGTCCGCAGCCCGGATGGTTTCCTCATCATGTTCGACCACCACGACCGTATTACCCAAGTCGCGCAATTGCCTGAGGGTATTGATGAGGCGTTCATTGTCACGGTGATGCAACCCGATACTGGGTTCATCCAGCACATATAACACACCCACCAACCGGGATCCGATCTGGGTTGCAAGACGAATGCGCTGGGCTTCGCCACCGGACAGCGATCCGCTTTCCCGATCCAGCGTCAAGTAATCCAATCCTACATCAGCCAGAAATTGCAGGCGCTCCAAAATCTCCTTGACCACGTCATGGGCGATCTTGGACTCCTGATCTGGGAGAACCAACTCCTTGAGAAACGTCAACGCGTGACGCACCGAGAGTCGCGTCAGATCGACAATGGACTTATCCCCCACCGTACACGCGAGGATCTCCGGCCGCAACCGGGCGCCCTTGCAGGTTGGACAGCACTGCTTGCTCATATAATCCCGCAACCGCTGCCGGGTAAAATCACTGTCGGTTTCCTCATACCGGCGCGCCAGGTTCGGTAACACACCCTCAAAGGGTTTCTCGTAATGCTTGAAGGAACCGCCCCGCCAGTAACCGAAGGTCATTTCCTTCTCTCCGGATCCATTCATCAGGAGACGGCGGATTTCCAGCGAGAGATCCTTGTATGGCGTCTCCAGACTGAACTCGCACTGTTTAGCCACGGCTCTCAATAACCCCTTGTAATAGAGGATCAACCTGCGCCCCCCGCGCCGCCATGCCTGGATCGCCCCCGCTTCAATCGAAAGCTCGGGGTTCGGTACCACCAGTCCCTCATCGAAGGTTAGTTTCGTGCCCAACCCGGCACAGTCCGGGCAGGCGCCATAAGGGCTGTTGAATGAAAAATGTCTCGCGGTCAGTTTCTCGAAACTCAACGCGCAGTCCGGACAGGCAAACTTTTCCGAATACAACCGCTCGACCCAGGCGGTTTCCTGCGCCCCCTGCGTCAACGCGATCAACACCCCGTCCCCCTCCTTCATGGCCAACTCGACAGAATCATTCAGCCGCGAACGGATCGTCGGGATCAGAACCAACCGGTCGACAACCACCTCGATGGTGTGCGCCTTTTTCTTGTCCAGGATCGGAACCTTGTCGATCTCAACCAGTTCGCCATCCACGCGAACCCGGACAAAGCCCTGCTTGCGAATCTTTTCAAAAACGGCCTCGTGAACGCCCTTCTTGCCTCGAAGCCGTGGCGCGAGAAGCACAACCTTGGTCTGAGACGGGTGCTTCAGAAGTTGCTCGACAATCACCTCGGCGGACTGCCCTGCGACCGGTTTCCCGCACTGCGGACAATGAGCATGACCCACATTGGCGTAGAGCAGGCGAAGATAATCATGAATCTCCGTCGTCGTCGCCACAATGGATCGGGGATTGGATCCGGCCGTCCTCTGCTCGATTGAAATAGCCGGCGAAAGACCCTCGACATAATCCACATCCGGCTTTTGCATCTGATCGAGAAACTGACGAACGTAGGCCGACAGGCTTTCCACATACCGCCGCTGCCCCTCGGCGAAAAGGGTGTCAAAAGCAAGCGAGGATTTCCCCGACCCGCTCAACCCTGTGATGACGGTCAGACTGTTGCGCGGAATCCGGACCGTGATGTTCTGCAGGTTGTGCTCACGGGCACCGGCAATAATGATCGCATCGTGACTCATACCCGTAGACAAATCCTTGGATGATCCATGCTTTCCTCCTCTAGGGCGACTTCCAACTTGTTCTCAAGGCTCATGCCAACCGGCCCGTCACTTCACCAACAGCGACCGCCCGGCCTGATCAAGGGCCTGCACCTGCCGGTTGCGGTAATCGAAACGCAGCAGGACTGTTTGGTTGGCCTCCGTGGTCACAAGCCGCCAAACTGGATTGGTTGGCAACCCCCCTCGCCGGTAGTACTCGGTCATCGTGCCATCGAGACTGACCGTGAACGGATACTCACCCCCGTGCGGGATCACGACGACTCGTTCGAATGTGCCGTCGCCGCGCGAAAAGAGCCGACTGTAATGACTCATCGCCTCGCCGGCAATCCCGCCCAACGCCGTTTGAATCGGGCCGACGAGGTAAACCAATTCCGGCGCGTCGATTCCGTTGGCGAGAGTCGGATGCGCACGATGCGACCGGAGATTGGTGGCGTGGTAATCCGCCAACCACGCCGACTCCGGTTCCGACCACAGTGCGGCGATGGCGTCTTCGTCGCCGAACCCTTGCGGACAAGCCGGCGAAGGACGGTTTGCCTGGTAATGCCACACCGGCGCACCGGTGGAATCAGAGACCGGGGCTTCACCAAGAAGCCGACGAATTGGGATCTGGAAGTAGCCCGCCGAATCCGCAGAGCGCAACCACCGATGGGCATACTTCAAAAAATGTTGACGTACGGTTGCAGGCTGGTGGGCGAACCACGCGATGTCGTCCCATCCCCAGCGCATCGCTTGCGACCGCGCTACAAGGTCGTACCGTTTCTCGGCTGGCATCGACCATCCACCCCAATTGTCGAGCTCGAGGAGGAACGGCAAACTGGCCGTAGTCCAGCCGGCGGGCGCGATACCGCCCCGCGACGTCCCGCGATGTTGCAGGATGATTCCCTCGGGGTGCGCCAGGTCATTGGTTGCCGAGATCGGCCGGGAATGGAAATCAAACAACAGCCGACCACCGCGCACGATGCCGTGAGTGTGGGCATCCAAGAAAACCCAACCCCGCCGCGCCGCAACCGCCGCATAGTCACGCACGTGGCGAATGAGTTGATCCAGTAATGCGTAACCGTCATCGGTCGCGGCGTACAGATGCGGCTGCCCGAGATGAATCGCCTCAAATCCCGCCTCGATATAACACCGGCACCGGTAATAAAACCACCGTCGCGTCTCCGCCTGCGTCAAGTCCGGAACCCGGCACCCTTCGCCAAACTGCCGCCAATGTTCCCCATCCCCGGCGCTGGGTCGCACCATGTCGAGATACCGGAATCGGCGCCGTTCCACCGGCTCGCCCAGTGCCGTGAAGACCCACTCCGGAATCCCAATCGCGTCAACCTCGGGATAAACCGCCTCGAAGACCGCCGCCTGACATATGATACTCGGATCAACCGCATGTACCTGGGCCACAAAAGCAGCGGCCTTACGGAAATGTTCGTTGTCGTCCGGATCCGGGCTCCAAATCAAGGCCGACCGGCCGAGAAACCGCGCCCCCACTTTCGCGATCATCCGCAGGTCGTCCGGCAACGTATGGGAGGCGAATCCGCGCGCGTAGGTCACCGCCCGCGCCAAGTAAGCCCGTAGGCACGCCTCGGACGGCGGCCCGTGAAACTGATATGGATCAGTACTCATTTCCATTCTCCGATCATCAACTGCTGTTTTCGCCAGTGTCGTCCTAAAAACAAAATAGACCATATCCACCCGGTCATGGCAATACTCATCCCCTTCGTCCGTCAAGAATCCGTCAAGAACTGCCAATTACTCCCCAGAATTTCCTGAAAACCGTATGGACAGCGCCAATGGCAGGAAGTATAGTTTCAGTTCGGAAAACAGAAGGATCACATGGATTCGAAAGCGTTGAAGGAACACTCCCTGGTTTTGCTTTTCTTTGTTGCCACACTTTGTTCAGTGTCGGTCGCGCAACAACCGGCCCCGGTCTCCCCGCGCGTCGGCCAGTTCTTCGAAAACAGACAGTACGGCGATGCCATCAGGGGACTTCAGGACGAGATCAAGGGTCGGCCCGAGGAGACGTGCGGCCGTCATTTCCTGATGCTGGGCGAATGCCATTACCTCACCGGCCAGTATGCCGAGGCGCGCCCCTGGTTCTCCAAGGCCGTCCGCACTCTTCCCGAGGGTCGGGAGAAGATGATGGCCGAACACCGCCTCGCCGCCGCCTTGTTCCGTCTCGGAGACCTGGACGGCGCCTCGGAAAAAATCGCCGCCTTCTCGGCCAAATACCCGAACGACCCGATCCTCGGCAAAATGCTCGTTTACAGGATGATGATTCTGGCCCGGCGGGGCAAGGAGGGCGAGGCTGAAATCACCGCCCTGCACAAACGCATCCGGGACAACATCGGAAAATTCAATCACTCCACGGGTATGGAGGCCGACCAGGCCTTGTGCGAATACTATCGCGGAATCGGCCAGGTTGAAAAGGCGGTCGATGTGTACACCCGGATCGTCCAGAATTTCCAGAACGTGATGGCCGAACTCCGGAACGAGGGTAAACCCATTCCCGCCGGCTTCGAAAAGGCGCACGACAATGCCGCCCTCCAACTCGGCGCCCTCTACGCCGACCGAAAACAATCCGAGGAGGCGCGGCGCTGGCTCGAAAATGTGCGGTACGATGTCGAGATGAAACAGAAGGCCAGGCTCCTGCTCGCGAAACTCCAGTTCGAACGCAACGATTTCGACGGGGTCGTCCGCTCCCTGGGTGAACCGGGATTCATGGACACGGTTCCCGCCGGACCCGCCCGGTCGGATCTCTTCCTCATGCTCGGAATGGCCGAGAAGTACCGCGGAGAATCAGTCTCGAAAATAGAGGAATACCTGCGACAGGTTGAGTCGTCATCGAAGGGGTACCTGGCCGCCCAGGCGGTTCTCGCCGACCTCTACCGCGAAAAAAGTCTTTCGGACAGCGCCTTGAAAGCCTATCTCGTTATCGAGGGCGACCCCGATTACGCGGCCTCCGCCTTGTTCTACATCGGAAAAATCTACATGGATCAGGCGGACAAGGCGGGAGGCGCCGCTGCCACGGAACTCTACCGCAAAGCCTCCGACAAATTCAGCCAACTCTTCACGCGCTATCCGCTCTCGCCCCTCATCCGACAGGCCCGCGATAAGGCGGAACTGCTCGCGAAAAAGGGCATTGATGTCAGTTTCGCACACGGTGACGATGAAAATCGCGCCGCCTGGGAAAAGGCCGCTCGGGACAAGAAGGGCGCCGTCGAGGGCGCGCAGGCGCTCTTGAGCCTCATCCGCATGCATGCCAAGGGAATCGTGGACGAAAAAACGGGCCACCCCGTCAAACCTCCGAACTACGCCGCCTGTGCCTCCGCCTGCGACCAGTTCCTCGACGACAAGACCTACACGGGACTGGGCTTTGAGGCAAAAAGTTGGACGGCTCTGAAGGCGGAGGTTTTCTACCACCGGGCACAATGCGAAATCGCGAGCGTCTCGCCGCCGAAGGAAACCCAGACCGGCCAGCCCCGTCCCACCCTCCTGCCCGGCGCCTCCGCCACGCGTGCGGCGGCCTTTTTCGCCCAGGCTCGGGAGACCACCGATCCCCGCCTGCTGGATCAGGTCAAGGGCATCGAACTGGGTCTGCTGGAATCCTTGTTCAAGTCAGACAGAAAGGAGCATCGGGAGGAAGCGGAAAAAAAATTCGCGCAGCTTGAGGCCGACTACGGCGCCGACCCGCGTTTTCAAAAACTGGCGCTCGATCTTGCCCAATGGTATCAGGATCAGAAACGATACGCCGACGCCGCCCGGCAGTATGCCGCCATCGCCGACCGCGGTCGCGATTTTCCCGATGAGGACCGGTTGCGGCTCCTGTTCAGCGCAGGAAATCTCTACAGCAAGGCCGCCCAGGAAACCCTGCGCAGAAAAGATGCCGTCGAGTACGCCATCCAAATCTATCCCAAGGAAATCATTGATCTGGGTGACGATATCCGGAAAACCTATGCTCCATTCCAAAGAATGGTCGATATCGAATGGCCGACCGGTCAGCCTCTGACGGCGCGCGACGCCCTGTTAACCCTGTCGAAGGCGGCCCGTATCTCCTTCGTGTGGGCGCCGGAGGAAGGCCCCAATACGGTCGAGTCTTTCCTGAAGGGGAAAAAAGTCGCTTTGAAAGACGGTAGCGTCGTCATCGATCAGGCGCTTCAATCCATCCTCGATGTCGCGAACCACCGCCTGGTTCTGGACATCGGCGTGACCGGCGGAACCCCCACCCTGCCGCCCCCAACCCTGAACAACGACGATCCGGATGCCGAACGGTCATGGAAGGTCATCGAGATTGTCGATGTCCGACAGGCTGACAACCGGTTCAAACCGTTGACACGACCTTTCGGGGTCTGGAATCAGGTCTATTCCGGCAAGTCGGCCATGCTCTTCTCCATTCTCCAGAAGATTGAGGCGATCAGCGCCACTCGCATCGTCTGGACCGACGGCATCGAGAAAGAGGACAAACTGGCCGGTGAATACACCGCCGCGCCCGGTCTCAACCCGAACAGCGACGCCACCCTCCTCCAAGTCCTGCGGGCCGTGCTGGATCCCCGCGACCTGCGGTTCAGGGTCATCCAGCGCGAACAGGCTGCCGACCTCTACGAAAAAGCCAAGGATCAGTTCAGCAAGATACGGCAAATCGCGCCCAAGAGCGGTTTCGGCGAGAAATCACTCTTCACGCTGGCGATCAATTACTACAACCAGCAGGACTACGAGAAAATGAAACTCGTGCTCCGGGAGTATCTCAAGGTGTTTGATAATCCCAGCCACGAGTATTACCGGCAAGCCTGCTTCTGGGTCGGTTGGGCCTACGAGAACGGAAGACACTATCGGGAAGCCTGCGACTACTACTCCCGGGCCGCCGAGGAACGCCTCGTCTTCTACCAGCCGACCAACGGAGCCCCGCGCCTGTCACGCGAGACGATGAAGAACGCTCTCGCCTACGACACCCAGTTCGCCCTCATGGAGCCCGTTGCAGGCGAGTTTGTCAACCGCTCCCCTTCTGATCTGGCCGACTTCATCCGCCTGAATGCCCACGTCCAAGTCCGCCTCGACAACTCCGTCGGCGCCTGCACAAACAGCCTTCAGCGCGACGCCTTCAAGGCCGTGCCCGCCTACGAGGTGCTGTGCGACGCGCTCGACGGAATCGGGCTGGCCTTCCGGGTCGAAAACATGGATCCGGAAACCTCGGAACGCGCCTACTTCCGGCTCGCCTCGTCCTACAAGAAGGACAACCTGATGCCGCAGGCGCTTGAAAACTGCCGCGTGCTCCTGGCCCGGTACCCGGCCACAGTCCGCCGTCGCGACACGCTCACTCTGATGCTGGATATTTACAAGGGCCTCAAGGACTACCGGAACGTGCTCGCCACGCTGGAGGACTTGACGAAGACCGCCGGGGATGAAATTGAAAAGTACAAATTTGATTTCGAGATTGCCTCCATCTATTTCGACATGGCGGACTACGCCAAGGCCGCCGAGACCTTTCGCGGGGCGCTTGCCTCGGCCAAACGGGCACAGGAACGGCTCACTATCAGGGACGCCTGCGCGAAGGCCCTGTATCGGGCCGGAAAACAGGAGGAGGCGCTGGCGCAGTATGAGACGCTGGCCAGGGAGGAAACGGATCCCCTCCGGGTGTTTGAGGATCGCCTGTTGATTTTCTATCTCCGCTTCGCTCCGGGCAAGGCGGAGGAACGCGAGTTCCCGGAGGAGGCCGACCGTTTCCTGATGCAGTACGAAAAACTGGGCGAGTCGGAACGCGGGAAGGTTTCACCCGAAGTGTACGCCAAGGCCACCTGGATATATTACATCAAGGCCCTCATCGACCTGAAAAAGGGCCGGCATGCCGATGCGGTGGCGCGCCTCAATGCCGCAACGCGTTCCCCGGACGATTTTCTCGCGGCCGATGCGGCCTATACACTCGGACGGATCGCCATGAAAAACGGCGATTTCCAGAAAGCCCGGGAACTCTTTGAATACCTGCTCTTTGCCACCCGGTCACCCGAGTCCGCCGTGCGGGCCACCTTTTCCCTGGGCCAGACCCTGGAGGCCATGAACCTGCGGAAAGAGGCGGCCGAACGGTATGCCCAGTTGATCGACCGCTACCCGATCTCCCCCTTTGTCGGAGAAATCATGAAAAGCCCCGTCTATCCGGATGTCATGGCCTTGAAAGAATTGAATTTACCCCGGAAACAGAAATGACATGATGCACGCCATGAACGGGGAAACAACGACACACTTGAACGGCCGCGCCCGACTCCGAATCGCGAGCCTGGCGTTGATCGTCCTCCTTCCGATTTTCGCCCCGGCCGCCGGAACTCCTGAAGACCTCCTCCGCGATGCGGATCAACTTGAAAAGGCGGGCAGCCTCCAACAGGCGGCGGATCATTACCTGGAGTTTCTCAATAAATACCCGGATCACTCCCAAATCACCGAGGCCAATTACAGGCTCGCGAAGTGCTACGACACCATGGGCCTGGTGGACGAGTCCATGGCCGCCCTGAAGACCACCCTGGACGCGGGTTCGAAAACCTTCCGGAACCGCGCTGACGCCGCCTACATGCTGGGGAAATTCCAGGCCTCCCTGAAGAATCACGCCGACGCCGTGGCGACATTCGAAAAACTTCTCGCGGAAGGCCCCGGACTGTATGAGGATGAGGCGCTCCTGCTCTGCGGCACGTACTACACGCTTCTTGACCGCTACGACGATGCCGCCGCCAAATTGAATATTCTAAAACGCAAGAGTGATTCCCCCTTGTCCGAACAGGCGGGCTTCAGACTGGCGGCCCTGTGGCTCAAGGCGGGAAAACCCGACCGCGCCGTGGACGCCATTCAGGATTTCGTCCAGCAATACCCGAAAAACCGGCAGATCCCGGAATTGCTCCTGCGCGCGGCGGATCTTTACAGAACCCAGAAGAAACTGGACAAAACCATCGCCCTCTGCGAACAACTCAAGTCGGCCTACCCCGCTTCGCTTGAAGCCGTTGGCGCGGGATACATCCTCGGTCTCTCCTTACGCGACAACAAGGAACCCAGGAAAGCCGTGGACGCGCTGGAGAAGACGGCCCGAAACACCGATCCTCAGGGACGGGAACTCGCCGCCGAGGCCATGCTGGGCGCGGCCGAAATCACGTTAACCGACATGTCGGACACGGCCAAGGCCATGGAACGGTACGCGGAGGCCGCCAAACTCGCACGGGATTCGACGGGCGAACGCCGGGGCTCCATCATGGAACAGTGCTATTTCCATTTGGCGGAATACCATTACCAACGAAAAAATTGGAGCGTTGCCCTCGAGAACTACCTCCTGCTCCGGGCGCTCAACCCGAAACTGGATCTCGACGGACGACTCTCCCAATGCCAGTTTGAAATGAACAGGGATAAACCCAGCCCGATCGTGACCGACACCGACATCGGCCTGATCCGGGAGAAAATCAAAACCGCACCCGGCACGCGCGAAGCCGCCGAGGCCGATGTCTTTCTTGCCGACCGCTCTCTCTCGGACGCCCTGCAGCGTAATACCGGCTTCACCGAGGCCGCGGCACACTATGAGAGAATTCTCCACAGTTACTCCAACGATGTGCTCTCACCGGACTCCCTGCAGTCCTACGTCTACGCCCAAATCGGAACCGCTTATGCGCGTTGCAGCACCACCACCGAGTGGACTCGAGCCGCAACCGCATTTGAATCCGCCGCCGCCGCCGGAACCCCCGATTCCAATCCCTACCGGATCTCCTCCCTGGAAAACCTCGCCTCGGTGTCCGACCGACTCGGTGACAAACCGCGCACCATCAAGACCTACACCGCCTTGCTCGCCATCACCCGCCAGAAACTCGACGCGAATAAGGGCGATCTGAAAATGGAAGGCAGGGCCCTGGATTATCTCAGGAGTATCGTCACCCGGACGGACACCGGCGACGTGATCAAGCAGGCACTCGACTTGTGCGCGGAACTGATCGAGAAACAGGGCCAACTTTCCGAGTTATCAAGAGAGGCCCGATTCTCCATGGCCGAACTCTACTACCTCAGAAAGGATTACTCAGCTGCCGCCAAGGGATTCCAGGATTTCATCAGGATCTATGGCCCGCCCCAGACTGCCGAAGGTGACATTCGGGATTACCCGTGGCGCCCCGACCCCGTGGATGATAAGGCGGATCGACTTTACGAGGCGGCCCTCCGCATCGCCCACTGCTGGTCTATGCAGGGACACGGCCAGAACATGGTGAAGGCCTACGAATGGATGGTTCGTAACGTCCCCCACAAAAATCCCCGCATCGCCGAAGCCCGGTACTGGCTCGCGATCGAAACCGGCAAAGGGGAACACGCCTCGGACAAGGCCGGCAAAAGACGCCTGGCTGAATCGCTGTGGACCAACGTGGTCAATACCTGTGTTGACTTTGACAGCCCGGCCCTCGCCAAGTCGTATTGGTACTGGGCCGATCCCCGCGACCCCGCCTTCGTCGACTGCCAGCGTTACGTGAAACCCGCCATGCTGAAAGCCGGCCAGGCCTTCAGCGACACAGGAGACCATGTGGCGGCCGCACGAATCTTCGAACAGTTTCTCGAGCGCTATCCCCTCGCCAATGCCCAGGCCGAACACCGCAAACGGAAACGCGCGCGGGATGTGCCGTATGACGAGATGTCCGACACGGCCCGCTACGCGCTGGCCCGGGAGTTCATCGCCCTGCGGAACCTGCCGAAGGCGATCCGCACCCTGGACTTTTACCTGAACGATTTCCGGGACAGTCCGTTGCGTGTCTCGGCCTTGAAACTCCTGGGGTTCCATGCGGCCACGGACGGCCAGGTCGACGTGGCTGCCGAAGCCTACTCCACCCTGCTCGACGAATACGGCGCCACCCTGAAAAACGAACAAGGAGTTGAAATCCCCGTCCCCATGAATGAACGCCTGCGACAGGGACGCACCAACTGGGATGGTTTGCGAATGGCTCCGCCCCCGGATCTGGATGCCGGTGAAATTCGTTATTATCTCGGACACCTCTATTGGAAACAGACCCAATGGGCCAAATGCGCCAAGGCGCTGGAATCTTTCCTTGACGCCCCCGCCCTGGCCAGAAATCCGAGTCGGGATAAGGCGCTCTATATGTGCGGCCAATCCTATTACAAACTCGCCGACTTTGCCAACGGGGTCCGGCAGATCGGGGCGCTCATCCGCGAATACCCGAAATTCGAGGCCATCGAGGAAGCCTACGTCAATGCCACCCTGGGATATGCCAAAGTTCGGCGCTGGGATGACGTTGATTTTGTTTATCGGAAGTTTCTCGCCGAGTGGCCGCGCTCCGACCGCAGACCCCGTATGGATCTCTATGGCGCCCTTTCCCTGATGGCGCAGGGCCAGGACGGCAAGGGAATTGCCAACCTGAAGGGACTGATCGAAGGCGACACGTTCGAGGATGTAAAAGCCGAAGCCGCCTTCGAGGCAGGCCGGTATTATGCCGCCCTCAAGAAACCCGAGTTCGAGATCGCCGCCCGGTATTTCGAGAAAAGTGTCGCCACCCTCCCCCGCGAAGCCGCCTGCCTCGAGGCCGCACGATGCTATATTCAACTTCGGCAATGGGCCCAGGCGCGCCAGATGCTGGACCGCCTGATCCGGGACTTTCCAAAGGGCGACCAGGGCGCCATTGAGGAGGGCAGAGCCCTTATGCCCCAGGTACTGAGGGAATTTACCAAGCAACAAGGAAAGAGAGACACACAATGAAACGTGCAATAAAAGGACTGGTCAGCATGGGGTTTCTATGCATGCTGACATGTCCGGGCGCCATCCGCGCGGCCGGCGAAACCAAACTGGAACTCGACAACCTGCTCGAAAATGATCGGGAGTCCGTGATCAAAACGGACATGGAGGAAGCCGGCGTTGGGGACAATAAGGTCTTCGAGATCAAGACCGATAAGGACATGACCTCCCTGGAGACCGGCGACATCTACAGGAATGACGAAAAAACGTTTTTCAAGGTGTCCGGATTCAAATCCAAGGACTCCTCAGGAGGAGTCTTCTTTTTCCAGCGCATCAGCGGACAGGCCGACCCCGGGAAAAAATTCCACAAAATCTCCGGACAGGGACCGCAGACCATCGTGTCGCGCACGACGCTGCTCGACCTCTATATCATGGGCGGACCCTTCCTGCATCCCATCGCGGTTCTGTTTGTGGCCATGATCGTCCTGGCCATCAACAGCATCCTGCTCTACCGCCGGGAGAAACAATGTC
>Ga0194063_10000644_pt1 | contig 24853 bp, 19 predicted proteins | sample SepL3720m_MetaG_FD_155459 | JGI IMG/M metagenome (GOLD analysis project Ga0194063, IMG submission 155459) | Anoxic zone freshwater microbial communities from boreal shield lake in IISD Experimental Lakes Area, Ontario, Canada - Sep2016-L373-20m | ecosystem: Environmental > Aquatic > Freshwater...
TTTGAATTCGGGATCGTGTCTTCTTCGTTTGCCTTTCATTTTGTGTGTGTTCGGTTCGGTTTTAATGCCGCTCCCACACACCGCAATCATAGCTTAACCACTGGCCTGATTTTCCGGGTCCGGCTCAGCCAATAACGAACCCCACCCATGGACCACGTTTGGCGGAAAATTGACGAACTGCGCGTGGAGTTTGAGCTTTTGATGGAAGATCGCACACCCATCGACGTGTTCACCTTCTTCGAGGTGGATCTCGGTCTGGATGCCATCCCTTTCGACGACTTGGTCGCCAAGTATCGGGTGGAAGCGGCGATCAAGGCGGATTTCAGCGGTATCTACCTCGATGCCGAGCAATACGCGCTCATGGAGAAGGGACCGGTGTGGAAGCTGAATCGCCTCCGCTTCACCGTGGCCCATGAGTTGGCTCATTATTTCCTACATCGCGATCTTCCGCAGGCAGCCCATTTTGCCAGCTTGTCGGATTTCGCCAAGTGGACGGAAAGCTATGGGGGGCGCGAATACACGGCGGAACAGGAAGCCAATGAGTTTGCCGGGCGTTTGCTCGTGCCTGAAATGCGGCTCGGTGATTTGTTCGACGAATTCGCCGGTCCTGCAGAAAAGCTGGTGCCCAACTTCATGGAAAGCGGCGAACTCCGCGACAAGTTCTCGCAGACGATTGCGCCTCGCTTCGGAGTCAATGCGCCGGTCATCGCGATCCGCTTGGATCGGGACGGCATCTGGCCAGCGGCTTAACTAGCCACAATGCAAAAATACCCCTCTGGCGCGAATCTCTGGCCGGGGCGAATCTCTGCCCGGCAAAAACAAGGGCAAAACACTGCCCCACATTCGGCCGTCTCTGTCATACAGCGGTAGGAAGTAAACTCGGACACTTTCCATTTTTTCCACCGAGATTACCGATGTGCCAATCAAGGTGAAACAATCGATTTTCAACGAATGGCGCACGGCGAGGCGCGAGAAATTTTGAGCAATTAAATATAGCCCGTCAGAGCTTCGCGTTTATGATCCAGCATCTCACCGCTCCACTTCATTCACTCCCTCTAACGAGAATCAACACCATGACAACCGAAGCCAAGTGCCCATTCCTTCACCCCACCGGCAGCAGCAAGTCGAACCGCGACTGGTGGCCCAATCAGCTGAACCTGAAAATTCTGCACCAGCGCTCGTCAATGTCCGACCCCATGGGCAGCGATTTCAACTATGCGGAAGAATTCAAGAGCCTCGATCTGGTGGCCGTGAAAAAGGATCTGGTGGCCGTGATGACGGACTCCCAGGACTGGTGGCCGGCAGACTTCGGCCACTACGGACCTCTGTTCATTCGCATGGCATGGCACAGTGCCGGCACCTACCGCACAGGCGACGGTCGTGGCGGTGCAGGGAACGGCAGCCAGCGCTTCGCCCCCCTCAACAGTTGGCCCGACAACGTCAATTTGGATAAGGCTCGCCGACTGGTCTGGCCCGTCAAACAGAAGTATGGCCGGAAAATCTCATGGGCCGACCTGATGATTCTGACGGGCAACGTCGCCTTGGAATCGATGGGATTCAAAACCTTCGGTTTTGGCGGCGGGCGTGAGGACATCTGGGAGCCAGAGGAAGACATCTATTGGGGTTCTGAGGGCAAGTGGCTGGATGACCAGCGCTACTCGGGCGATCGCCAACTCGAAAATCCACTTGCGGCGGTGCAGATGGGCCTGATTTACGTCAACCCCGAGGGGCCAAACGGCAACCCGGACCCGATCGCGTCGGCCCGCGACATCCGCGAGACCTTCGGCCGCATGGCGATGAATGACGAAGAAACGGTGGCACTCATTGCGGGTGGCCACTCCTTCGGCAAAACCCACGGCGCGGGAGACGCAGCACTTGTCGGGCCTGACCCGGAGGCCGCCGGCATCGAGGAACAAGGCTTTGGCTGGAAGAGCAGCTTCGGCTCGGGCAAAGGCGGCGATACCATCAGCTCCGGCCTAGAGGTCACCTGGACCACCACCCCCACCCGGTGGAGCAACAATTACTTTGAAAACCTGTTTGGCTACGAATGGGAACTGACCAAGAGCCCGGCGGGCGCAAACCAGTGGCGGCCGAAAAATGGCGGTGGCGAAGGCAGTGTCCCCCATGCGCATGATGCGTCGAAGCGGATCGCCCCCTCCATGCTGACCTCGGACATCGCCCTGCGCGCTGACCCAGCGTATGAGAAGATTTCGCGCCGCTTCCTCGAAAACCCCGATCAGTTCGCCGACGCGTTCGCCCGCGCCTGGTTCAAGCTGACGCACCGCGACATGGGTCCGCGCCCGCGTTATCTCGGGTCGGAGATTCCCGCGGAAGAGCTCATTTGGCAGGACCCGATTCCCGCAGTCGATCATCCATTGGTCGATGCGCAGGACATCACCTCCCTGAAAGGCAAAATCCTCGCGTCTGGTCTGAGCGTCTCCGATCTGGTGACGACCGCTTGGGCGTCAGCCTCCACCTTCCGCGGTTCCGACAAACGCGGCGGAGCCAACGGCGCACGCATTCGTCTAACACCGCAGAAGTATTGGGCCGTCAACCAACCCGCCCAATTGGGTAAGGTGTTAGAAATCCTGACGAACATCCAGAGTGCGTTCAATAGCGCCGCGTCTGGCGGAAAGCGGGTGTCACTGGCCGACCTCATCGTACTGGCGGGTTGCGCCGGCGTTGAACAGGCGGCGAAAAATGCGGGGCAAGAAGTCACCGTCCCCTTCACCCCTGGACGAATGGACGCCTCGCAAGAGCAAACCGATGTCGACTCCTTCGCGGTGCTCGAACCCGGCGCAGATGGCTTCCGCAATTACCTCAAGAACCGATACTCGGTCTCGGCCGAAGAATTGCTGGTCGACAAGGCGCAATTGCTGACCCTCACCGCGCCGGAAATGACGGTGCTCCTGGGTGGTCTGCGCGTCTTGAACACCAACGCCGGACAGACCCCGCACGGCGTCTTCACCCAGCGGCCTGAAGCGCTGACCAACGACTTCTTCCTGAACCTGCTCGACATGAGCACCGAGTGGAAGGCGCTGTCGAAGGATGAGGACATCTTCGAAGGACGCGACCGCAAAACGGGCGAACTCAAGTGGACCGGCACCCGTGTCGATCTGGTCTTCGGTTCCAACTCCCAGCTTCGCGCCTTGGCAGAAGTCTACGGCACCGCCGACTCGCAGACCAAGTTTGTCCACGACTTCGTGGCGGCCTGGAACAAGGTGATGAACCTCGACCGCTTCGATCTGGCGTAACTCCACCATGGCCGGATTTCAGGGGCAAAGCCGACGAAGGTCTTTGCCTGGCTAGGCGTACCTGAAAAATGCGAGGGCAAGATCTGTGGATGCGGACCTAACTCACGCCTCAGGAAAGTTAACTCACTACTCAGGGAAGTTAACTCACTCCTCAGGGAAGTTAACTCACTACTCAGGGAAGTTAACTCACTACTCAGGGAAGTTAACTCACTCCTCAGGCAAGTTAACTCACACCTCGGGCAAGCTAACTCACTCCTCGGGCAAGCTAACTCACTCCTCGGGCAAGCTAACTCACTCCTTAGGCAAGCTAACTCACTCCTCAGGCAAGCTAACTCACTCCTCGGGAAAGCCAACTCACTCCTCGGGAAAGCCAACTCACTCCTCGGGCAAGCCAACTCACTCCTCTAAGAAGACGACCCACTCCGCGAAAGAGGGGTCAGGTTTGATCAAATAGATCAACGAAAGAGCGGCCGCTGGCATAAACGGCCGCGAGAACCAAGATTGTGGGAAGAGTTCATCGGTTCTTTCCCCTGCGCCAAGTCGATGCGGGCGGGAATCGAAGCTATTTCTTCGCGGGTGTTTTGACCAGTTTGGTGATGCGCCCCCACTGGTTCCAATCTTGGATGTAGAGGTCGCCATTGTAATCGATCGCGCAGCCGTGTGGGGCGGTAAAGACGCCTTCTTTCCAGTCCTGTGGTGGGACCTTGAACTTCGCGCGCTGGGCCATGACGGGGTTGTCGCCGAGGACGCTGAGGATTTTGTAATCCTTATCGAGGATCACGGCGCGGCCGGCGAGTTCGGCAACGAGCATGAGGTCGCCACGGATCGTGGCGACGCAGGGGCGGCGCAGTCCGGTGATGGGAATATTGATGACATTGCCGTTGAAGTCGAGGAGCTGGATGCGGAGGTTCTCACGGTCGCAGACGATGAGAAGCGGTCGCTCGGGATTGCGGGTGTCCACGGTGAGACCATGGCAGGTTTTAAACTGACCGGGTTCCGTGCCACGGGCACCGAATTTGCCGAGGAATTTTCCGTCTTGCGCGTATTTGTAGATGAGGTTCGTGCCGTAGCCATCAGCCACGAAAATGGTGCCGTCCGGGGCGGCATCCATCGCGGTGGCATCAGTCCAACCGAGGTCGTCGCTGCCGGGCTTGCTGTTGATCTGCAAGACGATCTTGCCGTCGAGATCGAGTTTACAGACGCGGCTGTGGCCGGCAGCGTAGAGGTATTCCTTGCCGCCTTCCTCGCGTATGGCGAGGCTGTGAAAGCTGCGCGAGGGTTCGCCCCAACTGCGGATAAAGGTGCCATCTGGCTCGTAAACGATCACGCCGTTCGGGCCGTCGGTGGAGACATAGATATGGCCGGATTTATCGACCGCCACGCCGCCATGGGTGGAGCCGATGTATTCCTGCCCGGGGATCTTCCCCCAATTAAGAACGGTCTGGTAAATCCAATCCCCTTGGCCGGTGAGCGCGCCCCCTTCGAGGGAAGGCATGGGAGCGGCGCTTGGCTTTTGATGACCTTCCGGATGGGCGGTGGCAAGGTGGGAAACGGCGAGGCCGAACGCGAGGCCAGCGAGGAGGGTTCTGTTGGGGATCATGGTTTTTCCGGTGATTGGTTGGACTTGGGATCAGGCGAGGGTGATGGCGCGGGGGTCGGCGGCGGGGCTCGGTCGGGAACGTCGATGCCGAGGACCTCGACCTTCATGGCGATGAGGCGCGAGTTAAGAGCCTTGATCTCTTCTTCGATGTGTCGCTTTTTGTTTTCGGGGAAGCGGGTCTTGACGAAGGTCTTCGCGGCGTCGGGGCTGACTGTCGTATCCCAAGCGGCGAGTTGAGTAAGGTTCGGGAATTTCGAGAAGAAATCCACCGAGCGGTCGGTGACTTCGGTGCTGTTGAGAGCGAGGATGAAGTTATCGATCGGTGTACGCGGCCAGGCCTTGTCTTTGACCTCGGGAACTGTTGGCTTCACCGGCGCGATGAAGGCCCAATGCGGCTCGTATTTTGCGCCTTGGCGAATCCACTCCGTGATGACCGCGATTTGTTCCTCATTGACGGGTGGCTTCTTCGCGGTCGGCGGCGGCATCAAAGCATTCGGATCGTGCGTGGTAATGCGCTGGAGAAGGAGGCTTTGCTCCGGCTTGCCGGGAACGATGCCAAAGCGAGGCGGATCACCCGCTTTGGCGAGGTTGGCGCGCGCGTGTTCTTCGGTGTCGAGGCGGAAGGGGCTGGACTGGTTTTGGGCGTCGGGTCCATGACAGGCGAAGCAACTGTTCGACAAGATCGGTCGCACCTGGCTACTGAAGGAAATCTTCTCTCCGCTAGATTGGGAGGCTGCGGCCGCAGGCTTGCTTGCCGCGGGTGTGGCGACCTTAGCCGATTTTTGATCATCGGAGCCGGCGGGGGAAGCTGCAGGCTCGGGGGCTTTCTTACAGGAAACCAAGGTTAGAACAGAGATCAGGATCGCAAAACCGATTTCTTTCATGATTCAATTACCTGTAAGGTTTTCTTAATTAGAAGAAAATAGGGCGAAATACTGCGCGTGCAACAGTTTTTCGGGTTAGACTTTCTATCTTATAGGATAGTGCATTGCGGCCGGGGACCTGCGCGCCGGACCGCCAATGGGGGGTGCCGTACCCCTTCAGCGCGGGATCGTAATCCATCTGGCCCTCAAGCGATATGCGGATGGCCGCCTAGCTCTGGCTGTTCCAGTTTTAGACCCACGCCTTTGATGCGGCCCCTTCCCAAGCCCTCTGACGATCGCCTTCGTGGAGTTCTCGCTGGTGTGACATGCTCAAGGCGCTTAGGCTGGGGGGTGAATGTGTGCCTGAGGCGTGATTGTCGTGCAGAGTCCGCTGGAGTTGCTTCAATCGCAATGAAAAACTTCTTCCATATCCGTCCACCATTCGCCCGGATTGCGATCGTGGAGCGGTTCTTGACAGGGCTTGCAGGCATCCCACCAGCGCTGCGTTTCTGGGTCGGATCCCATTTTTGCCATATCAGCCGCAAAATCTTCGCCTATGTATTCAAAGTAGCTGAAGAGGTAATGTGCGCCATCAGGCATCCTGCGGAAATAAATCGAAAAGTTCCGGATGTTGCAGTCGTGGATCATGCACAACACTCCAGGCCATACGGCGGCGTGCAGGCGCTTGTATTCGTCGAGCTTTTCTGGCTTTACCCCGATAATGCTTCCGTATCTTTTCATTTTATTTTTAATTTGATGGCGATTTTATCGCGGGAGCCATGATGGTTGTCAATCGGCCTTATGTTCTTCTTATTCGCGAGTCAACGTGGCTTACCCGACGAGCTGCGCGCCGCATCTGGCAGAGCCAGAGCTGGCTTGAATCAGCCTTCCGCGATTTGCGGGCTTGAGCGGGTCGGATTATCTCGACCAGGAACCACGGACGACGGGGGGCAGTCCCATGCCCACCGTGGTGTAGGATGTAGCACCGCGAGCACCAATGAGGCTGATTCCGAGCGTGCGCTTCCAAGTGACACTCATGCTTTCCGCCGTGTGACATCCCCAGCTTTTACAGTAGGCTTTGGGGGCGAAAATGGAGGCTTTCAGGCGCGGCAGGTCGCGCTCGTGAAGCAAGACGGTGGATGCGCCCATGATCCTGTTGCTGTAATCGAACATGAACGCATGCTTATTGGAATGACCATAGAAGTCGAATGTTTCGACCGAGCCGCGGGGGCGCGCGTTGAGCGCTTGGATGAAATTGGCGGAGCTGCTGAACCAGATCAAGGTGGCACGGCGTTTGGCGGCCAGTTCAGTGATCCACTTCGTATAGGGCTTGCGGTCTTCTTTGCATCGCGACAAGAAACTCGGCTGATAAACCATCCAGACCAACTGCGCATTCGGGCCGGAGGTATTTCGGATTTCATCCAATCGCAGCGTCGAGGCGCGGATAAAGTTGGCCCACCAGTGGTCGTGTCGGTCATCTGGCACACGCAGGTTCTCCCACTCGCGCAAGGCTGGCCCGCCGGTGACGACGAGATGGTCGGCACGGCCCCATGCCGAAAGCAGGAGAAAAGCGAGAGCGATGAGGCGGACGTGACCTGTCATATGGAAAGACTTTGAGCCAAGTGGTGAGGCGCGGTGGTGACCCATCGATCAAGATAAACCAAACCGAGTGACGACCGCAAATCAAATCACTCCGCGCTGCCGTTGACGATGATTTCGAAGAAGCTCTGGGGTTCCAAAGCCGCTCCGCCGATCAGCGCGCCGTCGATGTCCGGGCAAGCCATCAGCTCGGCGGCGTTGCCGGGCTTCACGCTGCCACCGTACTGGATGCGGATTCTGCCCGCCGTGTCAGCACCATAGAGTTCCGCGATGACGGAACGCACGAAGGCGTGGGCGTCTTGGGCTTGCTGGGAAGTGGCGGTGACGCCCGTGCCGATTGCCCAGACGGGCTCGTAGGCGATGACGGTTTCCGCCATATCCTTATCCGTCAGATCCTTGAGACCTTCAGTGATTTGGGTGCGCAGCACGCTTTCGAGTTTGCCGGATTCGCGTTCAGCGAGGGTTTCGCCGATGCAGAAGATGGGCTTGAGGTTCGCCTCGCGTGCTTTCTTCATCTTGGCGTTGATGATCGCGTCGGTCTCGCCGTAGATCGCGCGGCGCTCACTGTGGCCGAGGATGACGTAGTGAACGAAAAACTCGCGCAGCATCAGCACGCTGATTTCGCCGGTGTAGGCGCCGGAATCGAACTGCGAGCAGTTCTGCGCAGCGATCTGGATCGCGTGTGCGTTTTTCCCAGTGGCGGCGGTGTGCAGCAAGTCCGCCAGCTTGGGCAAGGAAACAAACGGCGGCGCGATCACGATCTCGCAGGAAAAACTCTGCCCTTGCGTCTTCGAAAGGAAGCTTTTAACGAAGTCTTCCGTTTCGGAAGCGCCCTTGTTCATTTTCCAGTTGGCGGCGAAGATTGGCTTACGATTGATGTTCATAGAATAGTTGGATTGGAGTTGGAGGGATGAATTAAATCTCGGTCAGGGCGGCCACGCCGGGAAGGACTTTTCCTTCGAGCAGTTCGAGGGAAGCACCACCGCCGGTGGAAATAAAGGTCATCTTGTCGTCCAGGCCGAATTGATTGACGGCGGTCACCGAATCTCCGCCACCGACGATCGTCACGCCGTCGCTTTTGGCCATCGCCTCGGCGATGGCGCGGGTGCCTTTGGCAAAGCTTTCAATTTCGAAGACGCCCATCGGGCCGTTCCAGATAATGGTCTTCGCCTTGGCGACTTCGGCGCAGAATTCATCGATGGCCACGTCGCCGATGTCGATGCCTTCCCAACCGTCAGGCGTCGAGCCGCCTTGTTCGTAAGGAGCGGTGACTTTCGTCTCGGCGCCTTCCTTGAATTCTTGGGTGACGCGGGTATCGGCCGGCAGCAGGAAGCGCACGCTTTTGGCCTTGGCCTTAGCGAGGATATCGAGCGCGAGGTCGAGCTTGTCGGCTTCGACGCGGCTGTTGCCGGTTTGATAGCCTTGGGCCTTGCGGAAGGTATTGGCCATCGCTCCACCGATCAGGAAGGCGTCCGCCTTTTCCATCAGGGCTGTGATGACTTGGATTTTGTCGGAAACCTTGGCGCCGCCCATGATCACGAGGAATGGTCGCTCGGGATTGCGCAGCTTGCCGTCGAGGTATTCGAGCTCGCGCTCCATCAGCAAGCCCATCGCGCTTTGTTTGACGAAGTGAGTCACACCTTCCGTGGAAGCGTGGGCGCGGTGCGCAGTGCCAAAGGCGTCGTTGACGTAAATGTCGGCGCTGCCCGCCAGTTGCTTGGCGAAATCGGTGTCGTTCGCTTCTTCAGCGGCGTAAAAACGGGTGTTTTCCAGGATCAGCACTTCGCCGGGTTGAAGCGCGCTGCGCAGGGCGGCCACTTCGGCACCGATGCAATCGGGAGCGAGCTTCACGGGCTGGCCGAGGATTTCGCTGAGGCGCGCGGCCACCGGAGCGAGCGAGAACTTCGCCTCAGGTCCGCCTTGTGGACGACCCAAGTGGGAGCAAAGGACCAGTTTGGCGCCGCCGGCAATCAGTTGGCGAATCGAAGGCACTGCGCCTTGGATACGGTTTTCGTCGGTGATGACGCCGTCCTTGAGAGGGACGTTGAAATCCACGCGCATGAGGACTTCTTTGGAGGAAACATCGAGATTGCGAATTGAAAGTTTGGCCATGTCACGGGAATCCCGCCTCAGCAGAGCGCTAGTGTCAAGTTCATCAACGATTATGACGCTTCTTCATGGACCCAATGCCGAAAAATCGGCGAAACTGATCCCAGATGTTTCAGTAATTTCAAAAATAATGAAATAAATCTGTGCGCAGTAGCGTTGATGATTTATAAATGAGTTGTAAGTAAACTCTCTCCCGACCATGGCCTACGAATCTGACAGCAGCCTGAAATTCTATTTGCAGGAAATTTCCAAGACTCCCCTGCTCACCGTCGAGCAGGAAAACGAACTCGCGGAACGCATCAAAGCGGGCGACGAGGCGGCTCGCACCCAGATGATTCAGGCCAATCTGCGGCTGGTTGTGAAAATCGCGCACGACTACTCCGGCTATGGCCTGTCGCTGAGCGATCTGATTTCCGAAGGCAACATCGGCCTAATGAGCGCCGTCGAACGCTTTGACCCGGAAAAGGGCGGCAAACTTTCAACCTACGGTGCGTGGTGGATCAAGCAGTCGATCAAGCGCGCCCTGGCCAACCAGTCGAAGACCATCCGCCTGCCGATCCACATGGTGGATAAAATCGCCCGCATGCGCCGGATCGCGTCGACCCTCGGCGAATCGCTGGGCCGCGAACCGACGAACGAGGAACTGGCCGAAGAGCTGGGTCTGCCACAGCAAAAAATCGCGATGCTGAAGCAAGCCGCGCTGCGTCCGCAGTCGCTCGATGCTCCAATCAACGAAAGCGAGGCCACGGAATTCGGCGAAATTGTCAGCGACGAGTCGGCCTCCGACCCGCTCGAAATGCTCTCTGACAAAGATCTTCACGCCGAGATTGGCGGTTTGCTTTCGATCCTGAACGAACGTGAGAGGCGGATCATCGACGAGCGCTTTGGCCTTACCGGGCTGAAGCCGATGCTGTTGGAGGATGTCGGCCGCGAGTTCGGCGTGTCGCGCGAGCGGATCCGTCAGCTTCAGAACTCCGCGCTCACCAAGATGCGCAATGCGCTGATGAAAAAGGACCGCCCAACGCCGCAGCCTTATCAGCGCGGCATTGCTCGGGCCTAATTATTCAGCGGCGCTTATAGCAGAAGCGGGCGCGTATCCCCAGCATAGGAATCGGTGATTCCCCTGCTGGGAAAGCAAATCACTCCCACTCAATGCTGGCGGGCGGCTTGGTCGAGATGTCGTAGAGCACGCGGTTGATGCCTTTGACCTCGTTGAGGATGCGGTGGCTGGTTTCGCGCAGCAGGATCGGCGGCAATTCCACCCAGTCGGCGGTCATGGCATCTTCCGAAACCACGGCGCGGAGAGTGATGGCCCACTCGTAGCTGCGCTCGTCACCTTTGACTCCGACGGTTTTGACGGGGATCAGGCCGGCGTAGGCTTGCCAAACTTTGTCGTACCAGCCGTGCTCCTTGAGCTTACCGATGAAGATGGCGTCGCACTCGCGGATGATACGGAGGCGGTCTTCGGTGATGATGCCGGGGCAGCGCACCGCCAGGCCCGGGCCAGGAAACGGGTGGCGCTGGAGGATGTCTTGCGGGATGCCGAGCGCAGTGCCGAGCTCGCGGACTTCGTCTTTGAAAAGTTCGGCGAGCGGCTCGAGGACTTTGCCTTGGGCCTGAAGCTCGAGGATGCGATCGACGCGGTTGTGGTGGGTCTTGATCTTCGACGCCTTCGACTTGGCGTTGGACGCGCTTTCGATGACGTCGGGGTAGAGCGTGCCTTGGGCGAGCATTTCAGCGTCGCCGACCGAATCCCAGAAAACATCGATGAACAGATTGCCGATGATGACCCGCTTCTTTTCGGGATCGTCCACGCCTTCGAGCGCGGTGAGGAAACGCTCGGCGCAATCGACCGTCTCGATCGGCACGCCCATGCGCTCAAAATTGCGGCGCACTTCGATGCCTTCATCCATCCGCATCAAACCGTGGTCGACGAAGATCGCGCGGACGTTGGCACCCGCTTCGTGCAGCAGGACCGCCAGCACCGTGCTATCGACACCACCGGAAACGCCGCAAACGACTTGCTTGTTGCCGACGGTTTGGCGGATGCCTTCGATGATCTCGCGTTTGAAATCGTCGATGCGGAACGGCAGCAGGTTGTTCGAGTGGTCGAGGAAGTTCTTGAGGATCTGAAGGCCTTGGTGGCTGTGCGTGACTTCCGGGTGGAACTGGATGCCGAAAAACAGCTCGTTCCATTGCAGCGAAACAGGCGTGCCGTGCTGGTTCTTGGCGATCACCTTCGCACCTTCGGGCAGTACTTTCACGGTGTCCGAATGGCTCATCCAGACTTGCGACGATTCAGAAATGCTGGCGTAAAGACCCGTGAGTTCGGTCGGGAACAAGCTGGCGGGACCGTATTCGCGGCGGTTGCTGGCTTCCACGCTGCCGCCGAACTTAATGTTCAGCAGCTGCATGCCATAACACACGCCAAGCACCGGCACGTTGAACGCCTTGAGTGCCTCAAAATCGAGATCCGGTGCGTCGGCTTCGCTGGTACTTTTCGGGCCGCCTGACAGGATGATCGCGCCGGGTTTGCCGATGTCGGGGAAATCCTCGATCGCGTAAAGTTTGGCAAAGTAGCCGAGCTCGCGCACGCGGCGGACGATGAGCTGAGTGTATTGGGAGCCGAAATCGAGGACGGCGACGTGATTTGAGTCGTGCATGGTTAAATCGGGAAGAGGTTTACCGCAAAGGCGCTGAGATCGCGAAGGGACGCAAAGGAAGAATGATTGGGTAGAGTCTTCTTTGCGTTCCTTGGCGGCCTTTGCGGCTTTGCGGTGAAAAATAAATCAGCTAAGCGGTTGGTAGTTCGTTGGCTCCTCGGTCATGACGATGTCGTGGACGTGGCTTTCGCGCAGGCCGCCGGCGGTGATGCGGACGAAGTTGGCGCGCTCGCGGAGTTCCTGGAGGTTGGAGGCGCCGGTGTATCCCATGCCCGACTTGAGGCCGCCCATGAGTTGGAAGATAACGTCGGACAGGGGGCCTTTGTAGGGCACACGGCCTTCGACGCCTTCCGCCACCAACTTGCCAGAGCTGTTCTGGCCGTAGCGGTCGCCCGCGCCTTTTTGCATCGCGCCGATGGAACCCATGCCGCGGTAGGTTTTGAAGCGGCGGCCCTGCGATTGGACCGTTTGGCCGGGGCTTTCGCGGGTTCCCGCCAGCAGCGAACCGAGCATCACCAGGTCAGCGCCAGCGGCCAGCGCCTTGACGATGTCGCCCGAGTAGCGGATGCCGCCGTCGGCGATGACTTTCACGCCGTGCTCACGGCAAATGTTGGCGACATTGCGGATCGCAGTGAACTGTGGCATGCCCACGCCAGAGATGACCCGCGTCGTGCAGATCGACCCCGGACCGACGCCGACTTTCACCGCGCTGGCACCTGCGGCAACGAGATCGCGTGCGCCTTGTTCGGTGACGACGTTGCCAGCAACCACCGGCACGTTCGACAGCGAGCGCAGTTGGCCGATCACTTCCAAGACGTGGCGGGTGTGGCCGGTGGCGGCGTCGATGAAGAGTGCATCTGCACCCGCGTCGATCAGCACGCGGCCGCGGTCGATGCAATCCGGACCCACACCGACGGCCGCGCCGCAGCGGAGTTGGCCGTTCGCGTCTTTGGCGGCGTTGGTGAAGGTGATCCGCTTTTCGATATCCGATCCGGTGATGAGTCCGACCAAGCGGTCGCTTTCATCGACGAGCGGAAGTTTCTCGATGCGGTTCTGATAGAGAATGCGGCGCGCTTCTTCGAGGCTAGTGTTGCCCGGCGCGGTGATCAGCCGGTCGCGCGGCGTCATCACGTCCGAGACACGGGCGTCGGTGCGGTCCAAGTAGCGGACGTCGCGGCCGGTGACCATGCCTTCGAGCCGGCCTTCGGCGTCGATGACCGGGAAGCCGGAGAAGCCGTTTTTGGCCATTACCGCGCGAACGTGATCGACCGTGTCCTCTTTGCGAACGGTGTGGGGTTTTTGAATCACCGCATTTTCCGAGCGCTTGACCCGGGAAACCATCGACGCCTGCTCGTCGATCGGGCACGCGCGGTGGATCACGCCCATGCCGCCTTCGCGGGCCAGTGCGATCGCCAAATCGTGTTCGGAAACCGTGTCCATCGCCGCCGAAACGACGGGAAGAAAGAGCGGGATACCCGCCGTGACGTGCGTGGAAAGATCTGCCTCACCGGGCAGCACCGAGCTGAAAGCCGGCACCAAAAGCACGTCGTCAAATGAAAGTCCTAGAGAAATCTCTGCCATGAGGGATTCAATAGAAGAGCCCCCTCGCTTGCAAGTCCGAATCTGAAAAATGAATTTGAGGCCGGTTCAATCCTCGATCTGAAGGGTCTTGGGGTCCCAACTGATGAGTGGAAACTCCATGTTCAGCTTCTTCAGGGTGTCGAGCATGATGCGGGCGACGCAGAGGTTGCGGTACCACTTGCGATCGGCGGGCACGACATACCACGGCGCGAACTCGGTTGAGGTCTTTTCCATCACGTCCTCATAGGAAGTCATGAATTCATCCCAGTGAGCGCGGTCGATAAGGTCGTCGGGGTTGATTTTCCAGTGCTTGACCGGATCATCGAGCCGCGACTGGAGGCGGCGCTTTTGTTCGTCTTTGGAAATGTGCAGGAAAATTTTGACGATGGTCGTGCCTTCCTCGGCGAGCATGCGTTCAAAATCGACAATGTGGCGCTGGCGGCGTTTCCAGACGGCATCGGGGAAGATTTTTTTCACCCGCACGGCGATGACGTCCTCGTAGTGGCTGCGGTTGAAGATGACCAACTGGCCACGGTGCGGAACCTTGGAATGCACCCGCCACAGGAAATCATAGGACATTTCCTCCTCGCTGGGTTTTTTGAATGAGCGGACGTGGATGCCTTGTGGGTCGATGCGGGAAAAGACGTGTTTGATGCAGCCATCCTTGCCGCCGGTGTCCATCGCCTGCATCACCACCAGGATGCGGTGCTTGTTTTGGGCGTAGAGTTTTTTCTGAAGCTCTTGGAGCTCGTCCTGGAGTTGGTCGAACTGGGCCGCGTAATCCTCCTTCTCGCCTTTGAAGAGCAGCTTTTCGCCGCCGTCAATTTTCACGAGATCCGGTTTGGTCCCAGGTTGCACCCAATATCGTTCCAACGCTCCAGAAACTGGCATGCCACCGTTATCAAGAGCCAACACCCGCCTGACAAGTCCTGACTGATGCGAAAACCGATTGTCACATATTCGAGATTGTATGGGCCGACAATGCGGCAGATTCTTTTCGGGATGCCGAAAGACCGCCAATCCGCGAAAAACACCCCTGTCGCCGAGAATCTCCTGACCGCTCTGCACATCGGGGCGAGTTCGGTCTCCATGATGGTGGCGGAACGCGATCCGGATGGATTTCTCTCCCCGATCGATTTCTTGGAACAACCGGCACCAGTCGCTCGCGATATTTTCCGCAACGGCAGTGTCAGCGCCTCGACCACCGAGCGAGTCGTCTCAATCATCAGGGGCTATCAGAAATCTCTCTCCGAGCTGGGACTCGACCCTCATGCCGTAACCCGCGCGGTGGCAACCAATATTCTCAGCGAAGCCGCCAACCACGAAACGGTGATGAACCGCATCCGCATCGCCTGCGGCCTAAGGATCGGCACCATCGATGACGGAGAAATGACGCGCTTGATCTATCTGAAGACCCGCCGGCGCCTGCTCCATCTGCCAGCGATGCGCAAGGACACGACCCTGGTGCTGCACGTCGGTCCGGGAAACACGCGGGCACTGCTCTTTCAGAATGGCTTGATCACCCGCTACACCAGCTACCGCATGGGTACCCACCGCACGCGCGAGGCGGTCGAGGCCTCCCACGCCGAAGGCCCTACCCTGCTGCGCGTGATCCGCGAACACGCCTACGGCAACCTCGCGCAGATCCGCTTCGACTACTCGGACGTCACCATCGATGGTCTCGTCCTGATCGGCTACGAGCTGCAATCCGTCGCTGAGACCCTGACGAAATCCAGCCAAGTCTGCTCACTCAAGAACTTGCGCCAGTTCACGGCCGATTCCTCAAACCTCAGCGATGTGGAGTTGGTGAAACGCTTCCAACTCGACTACCAGACCGCCGACGCGCTGATCCCAGCTCTGGAAATCAACCTCGCCATCGCAGAAACCCTGAAGCTGCGCGAAGTCCACATTCCCACCAGCGAGTACGAACAAGGACTGCTGCACGACCTGCTCGTATCACAGGAACTCACAGGCGTATTTGCCGACGAGGTGCTGCGCTCCGCCCGGATTCTAGCAGAACGCTACCAGTCCGATCCCAGCCACGGCGAACACGTGGGCAATCTCTGCACGCGGTTTTTCGAATCTCTGGCCGATCTCCATCAACTAACAGACCACGACGCACTGCTGTTGCAAGTCGCTGCCATCCTCCACGAGGTAGGCACCTATGTCAGCCCGCGCGCGCACCACAAGCATTCGGAATACTTGATTCTGAACTCGGAAATTTTCGGACTCGATCGTCTCGATGTCACCATTGTCGCACTCGTCGCACGCTACCACCGCCATTCCGGGCCACGCCTCGTCCACCCGAGCTACGCCGCGCTGACGACTGACGACCGCATACGAGTGTGCAAGCTGGCTGCACTGCTGCGTGTGGCCGACGCATTGGAGCGCACACACGCCCAACGCGTCGCCAAGCTCGAAATCCGCCGCGACGGAGGAAAGCTCCGTATTCGCCTGCCCGGTCTGGCCGACGCCGCTGTCGAGCGACTCGCCATGGCGTCCAAAGCGGATCTTTTTGAACAGGTCTTCGGTCTGAGTGTCGTGATCGATGAAGATAACTGATAACAAACGCTCAACCCTTTCCCCATGTCCATCCCTTACCTCAACCGTGAACTTTCCTGGATCGAATTCAATCAACGGGTTCTGAATGAAGCGCTGCGCGATGATTTACCATTGTTAGAGCGCGTCAAATTCCTGGCGATCACGGCGTCAAACCTCGACGAATTTTTCCAAGTCCGCATCGGCGGGCTGATGTTGCTACGCCGCAGCGGTCGCAAAACGCCGGATGCCTCGGGCCTCACGCCTGCAAAGAATCTGGCCGCCCTACGCCAGCGCATCCTGAAGATGAGTGCGGAACAATACCACCTACTCACCGACACGATCGTGCCGGCCTTGATCAAGGCGGGCATCCATCCGCTACAGCCACAAGACCTCTCCGTCGCACAGGCCGCACAAGTTGCAGCAACTTTCGAGGATTCCATTTTCCCACTACTGACCCCCTTGGCAATCGAGCCGACCGGAGCGCCACCCGCTGTCCCCGCGTTACAAGTCATCGTCGCCTGTCGCCTGCTCGATCCTGAAACACAAGGCGTGCGCCAGACCCTCATTCCCATTCCGGAAATTCTCGGCCGCCGCGTCAGCGTCGCCAACGAGGACCAAGGGCACAGCTTCATCCTCATCGAAGACCTGGTTGCCCTGCACGCGGGTCAACTTTTCCCCGGCGAGACCGTCACGGCCACCACTGCCTTTCGGGTCACCCGCAATGGCGACATCGCGGTGCAGGAAGAGGACGCCATCGATCTGGCTGACGAAATGGAGGACGTCCTGTCCGCCCGCCGCTTTGCCGATACGGTGCGCCTTGAACTTCGCTCCGATGCCCCGCGCGATCTGATTCGCATCATTCAAAACGTCACCGGTGCGACGCCTCAGGAAGTTTACCGAGTCGATGGCCCGCCGGGGCTGGCGTCGTTCATGGAGCTCGCGTTTCTCTCCGGATTTGATCACCTGCGCGATACGGATTGGCCGGCACAAAACTCCCCCGCCATCACCCCCGGCTCGTCGATGTTTGAAACCATCGCCTCCAACGACGTCCTGCTTTTCCACCCGTATGAGTCATTCGAGCCAGTGCTGCGTCTGATCGAAGAGGCCGCCGAAGACCCCGACGTCATCGCGATCAAGCAAGTGCTCTATCGGACCGCGCGCAAATCCCGCATCATCGACGCCTTGATCAAGGCTGCCGAAAACGGCAAGCACGTCACGGCCCTCGTCGAACTCAAAGCCCGCTTCGACGAAGCGCGCAACCTCGACCGCGCGGACGAACTCCAGCGCGCCGGTGCCCAGATCGTTTACGGCGTCAAAGGCCTCAAGACCCACGCCAAGATCTGCCTCATTGTTCGCCGCGAGTCAGGCCATTTGCGCCGCTACGTCCACCTCGGCACCGGCAACTACAACGAGACAACATCCAAACTTTACACCGATCTTTCTTACCTCACTTGTAAGCCGGAGTACGGAAACGATGCGTCGCTGTTTTTCAACGCCGTCACGGGCCGCTCGAAGCTGCTGCGCTTTCAGCGCCTGATCCCCGCCCCCACCGCCATGAAACCGAGCCTTCTCGACCTGATCGCGGGCGAAGCCGAGCGTGCAAAGCAAGGCCTGCCCGCCCGCATCATTGCCAAGGTCAACTCACTGCAAGACCCGGACATCATCACTGCCCTCTACAAGGCATCGCAGGCCGGCGTCGAAATCCGCCTCAATGTCCGCGGCATCTGCTGCCTCAAGCCGGGAGATTCGAAGTATTCGAAAAACATCGAAGTCGTCTCCGTGATCGACCGTTTTCTCGAACACGCCCGACTCTTCTACTTCCACCAAGGCGGCGATGCGGAGGTCTATATTTCCTCGGCCGACTGGATGACGCGCAACCTCGAAAAGCGCGTCGAGCTCATGATCCCGATCGAAGAAGCACCGCTCAAGCGCCGTCTCGTCCGCATTTTAGAAGCCTACTTCCAAGACAACACGCAAGCCTCACGCCTGTTGCCCGATGGCAGCTCGCAACGAATCATCCGCGCGAAAGGCCAAAAGGCGTTCCGCGTCCAAGACTATTTCTATCAGCAGGCCAAGAAATCCGCCAAGGCCCGCGAGCATGAGCGTGCGATGACCTTCGAGCCACACGTGCCTGCCGAATAACAGACGCTCCCATCTCCATGCATTTGCTCTTCGACCTCGATGGCACGCTCACGGATTCCCACCTCGGCATCGTCCGCTCGATCCGTCACGCGCTCACCGAATCCGGTCTCACCGCACCGCCCGAAGACAGCCTCCGCTGGTGCATCGGGCCGCCGATCTTCAAGAGCTTCTCCATCCTGTTAGGACAAGAATCCGGCGATTTTTTTGATTCGGCGATTCGGATCTACCGCGAGCGCTACAGCCGGATCGGATTGTTTGAGAATGAGGTTTATCCCGAGATTGAAGCGGCCCTCATCGCCCTTTCTAACCAAGGCCACGTGCTGCACGTCGCCACCTCCAAGGCGGCAGTGTACGCGAAGCGAATCATCGACCACTTTGGATTAGCATCCTACTTTCACTCGGTCGACGGCAGCGAACTGGACGGCACCCGCGCCGACAAATCCCACCTAATCGCCCACATCCTAGAGCGCGAGAATATCGCCGCCGCCACCGCGATCATGATCGGCGACCGGGAACACGACATGATTGGTGCGCAGGCCAACGCCGTCGCCCGGATCGGCGTGCTGTGGGGCTACGGTTCGCAGGAGGAGCTCAAGGCGGCGGGTGCGGGCGCCTGCATCGCTTACCCGCGCGATTTATTGACCGCCGTTCAAGAAATTTGCCCAACATAGAATCAGGGACTTAATGCCGGGGCCCAACTCCGCTCTCGCCACCGCGGCCGCTTCCCGCTTCCATCGGCTCGCCGATGGCCAATGCTTTTTCTTTTGACTCCCTGAACAACGCCCAACGTGAAGCCGTGGGTGCGCTCGATGGCCCGGTGATGCTTCTCGCGGGCGCCGGCACGGGCAAGACCCGCACCGTCACCTGCCGGATCGCCCACATGTTGGAGAAGCGGATCGCGCCGTCGGAGATCCTCGCGGTGACCTTCACCAACAAGGCCGCCAGCGAAATGCGCGAGCGCATCGGCGGCATGGTCTCCAAAAAAGCGGCAGAGGAAATGACCGTCTGCACCTTCCATTCGCTCTGCGTCCGCATCCTGCGCGGCGGCATCGACAAGCTCGGCTACAAGAAAAACTTCTCGATCTGCTCGCACTCCGACCAAGTCGGAATGATGAAACAGCTGCTCGTCCGCAAGGGCGGCTCCGCGGAAAAAGTGAAGCCCGATGAGGTGCTATCCGCGATCTCGAAAGCCAAGAACAAGGGCATCGATCCCCAAGATCTGGAAGACGATTATTTCGCGATGCTCGCCGTGGCCTATCAGAACGAACTGCGCGCCCAAAACGCGGTGGACTTCGACGATCTCCTCCTACTCGCCGAACAAATCCTGCGCGAACACGCCGACGTCCGCGAGGTTTTCCGCCAGCGCTACACCCGCGTCACGGTGGATGAGTTCCAGGACACCAACGCCCTCCAAATGCAGTTGCTCCAGCAGCTCGTCGGCGCGCCTTACCACGTCTGCGTCGTTGGCGACGATGACCAGTCGATCTACGGCTGGCGCGGCGCCGAAGTGGCCAACATCCTTCAGTTCGAGAAATTCTTTCCTAACCCGAAAATCATCCGCCTGGAGGAAAACTACCGCTCCACCCACGCCGTCCTCCACACCGCAAACAGCCTGATCCGACACAACATCGGCCGCCGCGAGAAAGTTCTTCGTTCCACCCGCAAAGGCGGCGATCCCGTCCGAATCATCGCCATGCCGGGCGACGATGAGGAGGCCGAGTTCATTGCCGAGGAAATCATGGCGGAGAAGGGTGCCGTCGGCCGCGTCTGGGAAGACTTCGCCGTGCTTTTCCGCACCAATGGCCAGAGCCGCAAACTCGAACTCGCGTTGCGCGAGCGCAAGATCCCCTACCGCATGGTCGGCGCCCAAAGTTTTTACGACCGCCGGGAAGTCCGCGACGTGCTGGCCTACGCCCAACTGGTCGCCTCGCCCGATGCCGATGTCCCACTCCTGCGCGTGCTCAATGCGCCCAATCGCGGCATCGGCCAATCCACCGCGGTGCTCGCCACCGACTGGAGCCGCGAAAACCACCAGTCCGTCTGGCAAGCACTTTGCGACCCAAATTTCACCGACCAGCTCGGCCCCAAGTCCGCCACCGCGGTGCAGGAGTTCGTCGCCACCATCGCCGGTGCTAAAAACCGCATCGAGATCGCCAAGGAAAATCCCGCCGACGTCCTCGACGGCCTGATCAAGGAAATCGAATACCTGCCGTGGATCGAGCGCGGCTGCAAAACCGATACTGAGCGCCAGCAGCGCGGTGATGGAGTCTTCAGCGTCATCGACAGCCTGCGCAAACACGCCGAAAAGGGCAAAAGCCTCCAATCCTTCATCGACCACAGCGCCCTAGCCTCCGAGCGCGAAGACGACGATCTGGAGAAGAAACAAGGAGCCACGCTCATCACCCTCCACGCCTCCAAAGGTCTGGAATTTCCCATCGTTTTCCTCGTCGGCCTGGAAGAAGGATTCCTCCCCCACACCCGCAGCATCGCCGAAGGCACCAAGGACGAAGAGCGCCGCCTGCTCTATGTCGGCATCACCCGCGCCCAGGACCAGTTGACGATGACCTACTGCTCCACCCGCATCAAATGGGGCCAGGAAACCGGCTGCCAACCCAGCTCATTCATCGGCGAGCTCGACGACGAGCATCTCACCCACACCACCTACGACGACATTCTCGGCGCCGAACCCAGCACCGACGAACTCGACAACTTCTTCGGCGGCCTCAAGGGCTTGCTCGACGATACTTGATGGCGGAAAAACCGAGCTGCGTGCGACCGCGTTTCCCTACTGCCATCGACCGCACAAGTCCTCCCATCGACCGCACAAGTCCGGCCTGCTGGCGATACCCCGTGCAATTCGTGCGTTGGCACTCGTAATTCGTGCGTTGGCACTCGTAATTCGTGCGATGCCCCGTGTAATTCGTGCGATGCCCCGCGTAATTCGTGCGATCACCCTCCAAATGAATTTGAGATTCTTCCGAAATGCGCTTAGACTGACGGTTGATGAAATGGTCATTGAAACTGGGCAGCGTGCGCGGCATCGGCGTCTATCTCCACTGGACGTTTGCCTTGTTGGTCGGGTGGATTTTTTTCGCGCACCTCGGCGCGGGCCAAACTACCGGCCAAGCGCTCGTCGGCGTGGGATTCATTCTCGCCCTGTTCACCTGCATCGTGCTCCATGAGTTCGGCCATGCCCTGACCGCCAAGCATTACGGCATCATGACGCGCGACATCACCTTGCTGCCCATCGGCGGGGTCGCCCGTTTGGAAAGCATCCCGGAAAAACCGATGCAGGAATTCTGGGTCGCCTTGGCCGGACCGGCCGTCAATGCCGTGATCGCCGGGTTGCTGTTTGTCGTTTTAAAAGGATTCAATCACCCCCTCCAGGCACTGGATGTGGGCGACTTCAAGGGCGGCTTTCTGGAACAATTGATGTGGGTCAACCTCTTCATCGGCGCTTTCAACCTGCTACCGGCCTTTCCGATGGATGGCGGCCGGGTGCTGCGTTCGCTGCTGGCCATGCGGACCAACCGCCGCCGCGCGACGATCATCGCCGCCAATATCGGCCAAATGATGGCCATCCTCTTTGGGGTGATCGGCTTTTTCCACAACCCGATTCTGATCTTCATCGCCATTTTTGTCTATCTCGGGGCACAGGGTGAGGTGGATCACATTGAAACGCAGTCGGCGCTGGAAGGATTGTGCGTCAAGGATGCGATGATGACGCGCTTCCGCTCCCTGTCGGCTCGCGACAGCCTCGACACCGCCGTCGAGGAACTGCTCGCGGGCGCCCAGCAGGATTTTCCTGTCCTTGAGGATGGGAAAATCATGGGGATTCTGCGCCGCAACGATTTGGTCAAAGCCCTCAGCGATGGGCGGCGCGATGCGGATGTCGGCGAAGTCATGTGCCGTGAGTGCAAGCCTGTCGACGAATCGGATGTCCTCACCGCCACCCTTGAATCCATGGGCAACAGCCAAAACACCAGTTTGCCTGTGCTTGGCAGCGGGCGCTTTGTGGGGCTTCTGACCCTCGAAAACATCGGCGAATTGCTCATGATCCAAGCGGCCACCGCCACGCAACGCAGTTAATCATCGCCGATCTGCGAATCGCGCTTCAAAATGAAAACGCGCGGTATCCCAGCTTTGACTTGCTTGCTACTGGCTCGGAACTCAAGGATAGCGCATGGACCGTTGGTTTCTGATTGCCGCCACTCTACTCGCTGCTGCGGGAGGGATTTGGGGCATGATTTCAGTTCACCATGGCAAACGTAGCCCGTGGACCTTGGCGTGGATGTTCGGCGTATTCCTCTGCCAAATCGGCTTTCTGGGGGTGCGTGGGCAACTGCGCGCCGCTTGTCCACTGATGGACCATGGCGAAATCCTCACCTTTCTGGCGTGGTCGCTGACTTTGTTCTACCTATTGATCGGGCCAGCGTACCGTATCTCATTGCTGGGCGTTTTCACGGCACCACTGGTGGTTCTTTTCCAAGCACTGGCACTCACCCCGGGTACGCTGACGGCCAATCCCGCGAGATTGGTGGGCAGCAATCCGTGGCATGAGACGCACTCGGCCACGTCTGTCCTGGCCTACGGTGCTCTCGCACTGGCCGCAGTCGCAGGGGTGATGTTTCTGGTGCTGGACCGGCAGCTCAAAGAGCAGCACTTGAAAAGCGGTTTATTCCGGAATCTTCCGCCGGTGCGCGAGTTACTCATCTCCTTAGAGCGCCTGCTGTGGCTGGGCAGCGGCTTGCTGACGGTAGGAATTTCGGCGGGTCTTCTGATGCCACGCACCGCAGCAGCTTGGGGGCATCTAATCGCCGCGATGGCCGTGTGGTTCGCCTACGCGCTTTTGTTAGGAATCAAACAAGTGCGTGGCGTGACGGGTCGTCGGCTCTCCTTGTCGGCGGTCATTTTATTTTTGCTCTCGCTAGCAGTCTTCGCGTTTATCTGATGGAACTCATTTGTCTCGGCCTCAATCACCGCACAGCCCCTGTGGAAGTGCGGGAGCGTTTTGCCGTGGGCACGACGCTGTTGGGCAAGGCCGCCAACGAGTTGATCGCGCTGGCTGAAGCCACGGAAGGCGTGGTCATCTCCACCTGCAACCGCACGGAATTTTACCTCGCCGCCACCGATGCGGAGGCCTCCTTTGGCCTCATCGAAAAACGATTGGCCGAGAAGATCCAGGTGGACTCAAGCGTGTCCGCCCACTTCTACCGCAAAGCAAAGACCGCCGCCGCCCAGCACCTCTGTCGCGTCGTCAGCGGGCTGGATTCCATGATGATCGGCGAAACGGAGATTTTCGGTCAGGTCAAACAAGCCTACCAATCCGCGCTGGAAGCCGGATCGACCGGAGCCGTGCTCAATCGCGTCTTCCAACGCGCCTTCAGCATCGGCAAAAAAGTCCGCACCGAAACCTCAATTCAAGAAGGGGCAACCTCCGTCGGTAATGTGGCCGTCGACCTCGCCGAAAAAATCTTCGGCCATCTCAAAAACAGCGAAGTCATGATCCTAGGCGCCGGTGAAATGAGCCGGACGACCGCGCAAAGCCTGGTCTCCAGAGGAGCCAAGTCGATCTTCGTGGCCAACCGTTCCTTTGACCGCGCCGAAGAACTCGCGACGGAGATGAACGGCACCGCCGTGCGCTTCGACGACTGGCAGAAGGTGCTGCAGCGGGTGGACGTGGTCATTTCCTCCACCGGTGCGCCCCACGCCATCGTCCACCGTCAGGATGTCGAACAGGCCCGCCGCGCCCGAAAGTACCGCCCATTGTTCTTCATCGACATCGCCGTGCCCCGCGACGTCGACCCTGCCGTGGGAGAAATCGAAGAAGTCTATCTTTACGACATCGACACGCTCGAGCAATTGGCCGAAGAAGCACGCACCCGCCGACAGCTCCAAATCGAGCAATGCGAGCGGATCATCGATCTCGAGTTAGAAAAACTGAATTTACCCGGTACTTGAGACCCCAGTATTGCCGCTGACCCGAATACGTCCAACCGCAATGGCAGCGCCGCATCGAATGTGGAGAAAAGACATGATTGTCGTTTCCTCCTCAGCTCTCAATCAACGGCTAGGGGATTCCATACTCGCCTGAAGCCAAATTCGCGAAAATCCTTTTCGTTGACGGTGGCGAAATCAGTGACGCCTTGTTGGATCAGGATCAGCGCGGCTCTCCAGTCGTAGGCCCGACGGCGGGCGAACTCGTCTTCGCGGAGTTTCGGCCAGAGAGCGTCATGAAAGGCCCGGCTATCGGGCGGAAAGCCAATGACTTGCCAGCGTGGGTGCTGGCGAAAGGCCTCGCAAATATCGGTGGCGGCAGAGCTGCCAAGAGGCCTAGCCAGTACCGCAGGGTTCCGCAAGAGCACATAAAGTTCGAGCAGGATGAATTCGCAAATCGCAACATCATGGCGATCTTGCAGGGATTCCAGAAACGCCGCCGCCCTCGGGTGCATGGCGTTGCCAGATTCGACTGCGGGCAAAAGAATGTTGGTGTCCAGCGCG
>Ga0194063_10000645_pt1 | contig 24802 bp, 27 predicted proteins | sample SepL3720m_MetaG_FD_155459 | JGI IMG/M metagenome (GOLD analysis project Ga0194063, IMG submission 155459) | Anoxic zone freshwater microbial communities from boreal shield lake in IISD Experimental Lakes Area, Ontario, Canada - Sep2016-L373-20m | ecosystem: Environmental > Aquatic > Freshwater...
CGATGATTTAGGTCGCCGTCAGACCTCCGCACTGCTCCCACCGCGTTTTTCGCGACGTCAGCGCGAAAAAATCCACGGCGTCAGCCGAATCGGGCGAAACCGAATTTTGTTTTTGCGCCCGCATCTTTTCACATGGGTAAAATCACCCAGTCGGAGAAGCTGTCGAAAAATTATCCGTAAATTGTCCCTGGTGGGTGAAAATGAATTCACGTCTCCCAGTCGCCGGTGGACTTCAGACAGAATTTCATTGGAATGCCGTGGAGGCCGCTGTGTGTCATCCTGCCCGCCCAAGGCATAAAGCTGACAACAGGTGGTGCGGATTACCTCCGCAACCCACGGCCAATACGCCACATAATTACTGCCTTCAATCGTAAATTGCCCGTCATTCATCGAGGCAACTCGATAACCGGGCGGCGAGTCCCGCGTCTGCCTGGCATAAAGCGGACTCACCATTCAGAACTTCCGCTATTTCGGGGCGGGAGAGTCGCGGCAACAGCCAGTATTTCAGAAACAGCTCCTTCACGCGGGGCGGCTCACATCCTGCGGATTTCAATGCCGCGCAGTATTTCCGCGCCATCAGGAGCAAAAATGAATTTTGAAAGAACCCGATATTTGCGGACGGCTGGGGAAACATTTCCTCGAATTCGCCAGGTTTTATCGGCGTGATTGCAACGGAACTGCGGGCCGAGAACGGCCTAATCGTTGGCGGTTTCGGTGCATCGGCAAAATTAAAGAAATCTGGCCCGATGCATGGGCCTGTCGGCAGCGGTTGCTCGATAACCAGTCCTTCAGTGCCGTCCAAGGTGAGCACAGCATCGATTGTAGAGGGAACGCCACCCATATTCTGCTTGAGTAGAGGTAAGCGAAAGGCCGCGAGAACCAAATTGTAGTCAGAGCGATTTGCCCCATGAAACAAAAGCCCCACCGGCCCTTGGAACTTCTCAACAGGACGAGGAATCGCCTCGAGCAACCCGGCCGGAACCTCGCACGCCCAATATGTGGAGTGCCCGCCACCAAAAAGGAGCGCCTCTGCGAATAATGCTGCCAGAGGACACTTAATGCTGACTGCTTGGCCCGCGATAAAGGCGGCTAGTGCGACTGTTGCCACATCATGAGCGCACCGGATCGAAAGGCCGGCATCCAGGAGACCCTGAACAATCGCCTCTCCGCTTGCGGCGGCCGCGCTCCCGGTCGGCACCGCTATCTCCGTCCACGGTGAAGTCCCTGATGTTTGGAGCGGAACAGGTGTGGGCGGTCGGGATAAGAGCGAGGAAAGAATGGCAATCTGCGATGGGTCAGCCGACAGCCGCGAGATTTCGGCTTGGAATGCATCGTGTGCCACCGTTTTCTGGCTGGCGATTGAGGCTTGGAGGTCTTCAGACTGCTGAACAAGCTCCGCAGTCGTTTTGACGAGGAGGTCATGTTCGGCAGTTGCCTTCTGAAGCGCTTCTTCCGCCAGTTTCAGCTTGGATTCCTCCTGCTCCACCTTTTCCAGGTGTGCTTTACGCCAACGGGCTTCCAGCAAATCTCCAATCGCCTGATTGCCGAGAAGCTCGCGAGCCAATTCATCGCTGGCCTCCAGTGTCTCCTGAAAAGCGGGCAAAAGTTGATTCATGCCGGCCACAAACCACGAGAGTTCGTCCTCCGCTGAGAGCTTGGCCATTTCCTCGGCCAGTTCACCGATGTGCTGTCGCGACAGGAACGAGCAACGCCCCTTCTTGGAAATCAATTTGAGGGTGCGCCTGATGGCATCCTGCAAAGTGGGAGGGAAGGTGGTTCCGGCGCTCAGCGACCGCGACGAAATAAAACAAAAATCGGACTCACCCGAATGAAACAGGTCGAGGGTGGTTTGTTTCCATCGCAGCGTTCTTTCCGTCGCCGCGGTTATCATCCCGTTTTTCGTGACATACGGCCCGATAACCCAGCCATCCTGAGTGAGCAGAAAGAACCTTCCATTTCCGCAAAATGCGTGCGCAAAGCGGCCCAGTTTTCCGGCTTCCACTTCGGCGTAAAAATCAAGCGGCCTCTCAAGCGACGAGGTTATCGGAACAACCTGACAGATTGAATCATCTGTCCTCGATACTTCCCACGCCGCGCTCCCTGGGCGCTCTGACTGCTGACACTCGAAGATACCGTAATGGTCGGGTAGCGGATTGGAGTCGAAGGCAGCATGTGCATGCAAATAAACTGTGCCCGAATCTGGAAAAGTTGCAGGGATAGGGAGTGCGACCACATTGCCTGGCTCCATGAGCCAGGCCCTTACCTCTGGGAATGCAATTTCGGGTTTGCCGGAAATCGAATGCCGAATGTAACCGAGGATTGTGCGCTTCTCTTTCATCTTAGGCCGAAGACGGAATAGCGGGAGCCAACGCCCAGACTGAAGGCCCTGGCGTGCCGACACCGTGAAGCGATGGGGCGTTTTCCATCATACCTTTTTGGCAACGCTTTTGCGATGCGGGGAGCGGCTTGTCGGAGCACGACTATTGGCGGGTAGCCATGAGCATCAATGGACACGGCATCCGGTGATTCTCTCAATACCGTGGTGAGAACCTCACCTGCGGTCTGGCGCGTTACCGAGACCCGCTTAGTGCCGTCGACAACGTCAATTTTGAGGCACGCCGGAAATTCAATCGAATCGACTGCCAACAAACGTTCCCTCACTCCTGCCAGTTTTTCGGGCAGCGCCCAGGATGAGCAGCAAAGGTGGAAGGTTGCCCCCGTTTTCTCGTCCCGGAATTTGAACCGAAAACGTGTGGTGGCCGGCTCTGGCAGGGCCTCCAGATAGCGCAATTCCGTCACGAACTGAATGGGATTCCCAATCCCAATACGAACGAGAGGCTTTTGTTTCCCCATCGCGAAACGCAGGAGCAGAGGAGTCTCGGTGAAGGTTATCGGCTGTTCATGCGTAAACAGCCGGGCCTTATCCCGATATTGGACTGTGAGCTTAGTTGTGGTTCCCACTCTGGTTTTGGAGCCAACCAGGACTTCGGTGTCCCCTTCCTCGCTCGTCGTCCAAATATCAGGAGTGTCCTCGGTCACCGCCAAGGGCGCGATGATCGCGCAATTGAAGTCCTTCACCCTTACGGCCATTCCGAATGTGTCGCGGCAGAAAGAAATGACCCTGCCATTCAAATTCGCGGGAATCGTGAACGAGACCACGTTGATGTTCAGCGCGCAGTGCACCGGCTCTGCCTCGCAGACCAGCGGGAACTGGATGGATTTATCTGCGGCGAAACAAGCGATATACCGCCCAGGGTGCAGGAGACGATTATCCGGCACCCGAACGGCCTGTGTCGCGGTGTGCCGAAACAGCACCGGCTTTTCTCCAAATGCCTTGGTAGTTCTCCGAAAAACGACGTGTCCTGAAACTGCTGCCGAAATGAAGAAATTTTCGGCCGCCACCGATACAGGGACGTCAATTTCTCTCCGCCCGTGGAGTTGGTAACCGATATTGCGCTCTCCCATGCGGACGCTGATGGAGTCGATTTCATACCCCGGCCTGTAGCGGAGGACAAATGAGCATGCTCTCTGCCCCCTAGTGCTGGTGAACAATGCGACCAAAGTTGCATCACGCGGCTCGGCCTCGATGTCCGAGAAAGGCCCGTGAGACATCCCGGCAACGCGGTTTTCACATTCGGGCGCGCTTGCACGATGTTTGAAGTGGGCGGACTGAATATCCCCCTGCGCAAAAATCAGGGTCTCTTCGCAGCAGGGGCAAACGAATCTGTCTGGGAAATAGTCGCTGCGCTCGCAGTCCGAGGCAAAAGCCAACTGATTCTGGAATGTATCAAAGGCTCGTTCCATTTTTTACTCGAAGCGCCGCCTGTGCTTCATGGCCGTTGATTTGGGTAAGGATGCTGTCTTTTGACCATGCCCGCCATTCGTGCCGGCTCAAAGAGCGCGGGATGAGCCATCGATCTACGGCCAGCTTGCCTACCTCGGCGACCGATGGAAGGCCCGCCCACGATGCGCGTTGCTGCGTCCCTTGCAGAATTTCCCGGTAGTTTGACGCGAGCGGGCAGATAAAGACCTCCCGCTTCAAATTGTGCTGGAGGATGTTTGAATTGAAGCCGATTTCATCGAGACAGGCGCGGACAGTGCGGAGTCGCCAGTTCGGGCCGGTTCCAAACCGATTCCCGTCTGCGTAGGGATGCTCGATTGATTTGAGGTAACGCCGCATATCCTCAAACAGGCCCTGAGGAATCTGGAAATGCCCAAACCCCTCGGTGTAACCAATAGACCGGAAGTAGGTCTGGCCAGCGAGCTTGAGGCGATTGTAAACAGACGACCTTCCCAGCGACGAACTCGTTGTCACGGCCAGCAGGCGAGAGTGTCTGGCTTCTTGGGAAATTATCCCGATGCTGCCGGCATATTTCTTTCGGAACATCTCGCGGACGTCAGTGCTCCGGAGAAGGCATGATACCAACTTGCCACCCAACAGCTGATTGTAGGGTTGGAGCGCCCCAAGAATGTGGGCATCCAGCATGCACGTAAGCCGCGCCTGCCTGTCCACGGATGTCCATCCGATGTCTGCATCCCGAGCACGCAGATTGAATACAGGGTCGGTCAGGCCGATGACGCCCATCAATTTCCCGTTCGACTCATCCCACACCAAAAAGCGCATTCGCCGCCCGTAGCCATTTGATACGGGGACGCTCCAGGTCAGGGTCGCCAGCCGGAAAAGCTCGGATTGCCAGCTTTCGCTGCCGACCAGTTCGAGAACCGGCCGAACCCCCGCTGGATTGACCTCACTACCATCCGCAAAATACTGCCGATACAGCGGCCATTTCTGCTCAATAAAAGCGGCATTCAGCTTGAGCTTGTCCTCCCGTTGCGATGAGTGGCAGTTTCGGAAAGCCTCTTTACCCGCTTCTGCCAATGAGAGGGTGCCGTTGGCGTCTCGCGTGAAGCCCAAAGTCCTCAAGTGGTTGCGAAGCGCCCGCTTGATTCGCGATGGATGCTCGAAAGCTGGGGCGACTTTTACTCTCATCAGCCCGACATCGTATCGCCCAGATTCAGAAACTCCAGACTTTCGGTTGAATCTCGAAGAAAATTTGAGCCCCTCCGATTTCTCCTCCGAACCGATTGAATCGCTGCCGCTACCTGATTCTTTCGACATGGCCTTTACTGCTCTGGTCGGATTTCATTTTCCTTCCTCCAACTCCGCCCGCACGATGTCGGCGAGCTGTTTGTGTGTGGGGAGTTTCCCTTTCAGATCCGTGGGGAGTTTCGATTGGAGCTGGTAGGTCGCGACGCCGATGGGGTTCGCCTTGCTGCGGAGGGCGTATTCGACCTCGATATCGTCCTTCTCGGCGCAGAGAATGATCCCGATGGAGGGCTGGTCGTCCGGGCCGCGCTCCCTGTCGTTTAGGACGTTCAGGTAGAAATCCATCTTGCCGGCGAATTCGGGCTCGAACGGGCTGACCTTGAGGTCGAAGGCGACGAGGGCCTTGAGGAACCGGTGGTAGAACAGGAGGTCGATGAAGTATTCCTTTTTCCCTGCCGCGATCCGGTATTGGCGCCCGACGAAGCAGAACCCGTAGCCCAGCTCGAGTAGAAACGCCTGAAGGCGGGAGATCAGGCGGGACTCCAGTTCCCGCTCCCTGACGGCCCGGCGGATCCCGAGAAATTCCAGGCTGTAGGAACTCTTGAGCATCTCATCGGCCTGCTCGGCAAGGTGCTCCGGAAGGGCGAGGCCGAAGTTGTGGGATTTCTTGTCGGTGACAGAACGCTCGTAGGCACCGGCCTTGATCTGGTTGAGAAGGACGTTGCGCGACCACCCGAAGCAGGCGGTGGAATTCAGGTAATAGAGGCGGGCTGCCGGATCGGTAACCTTATTGAGAATGACTAGGTTCTGGCCCCATGGGACTTCTGCGACGAGCTGTCGCAGAAATTCGATGGTTTCCGGGCGCTTGGATTTTGAGCCCGCTCCTGCCGGTTCCCCTTCCTTCATTTCTGCGACAGCCTGCCGCAGAATTAACCTTGCCCCGAGCTTCGGCCCCTCGCGCGCAGCTTGGGGAAGGACGGCGGCATCTGTGCAGGCGACGTAGAGCCGGCGCATGTCCCAAACATTCCGCGCCGAAAAGCCGGTTGCTCCCGGGAATTCTCTACGCAGGTCGGCCGCGACAAGCTCAACCACCGACTCGCCCCATCCGAGCGCCCGCTGCCTCTCGACGATTCCCCGACCAATATCCCAGTAGAGCAGGATGATTTCGGAGTTCACCGCCCGTGCAGCGGAAATCCGGGCGGCCCGAACCCTCGACTTCAGGCCAGCGATGAAGTCGCGGTATTCCGGGCTGACCAGCAGGGTGGCGTCGGAGCTTTCAAGGAGTTTGAAGCGTGGTTTTGACGATGCCATGGCTTGGGATTCTGTCAGAAAATGATCCGCTTGAAACCTGATTTATGTTGAAAATGCGATGCTCGAATAGCGCATTGCTGAGGCTTGCCGCCCCCAACCATGGGCGAAAACAAAACCGAAGGCTCCGTGCGGAGGCAGGCATCTATCATTCCTCCTCCTCGCGTTCCGAGAGCTCGCTGATATGGCTTTCGAATTCAACCTCCGCGTAGCGGCGGGCTTCATCGCGAGAAGGAAAATACCCGATATCGTCAAACTCGTTGGCCCGGATCCAGAAGACGGGGCCGGTTGACCAGATTTCTATACCGAAAACATCGTCGTCCGGCGCGGCGGCGTCGATGACCTCCACGGGAGAGCCGGAAATCTCCTGCTTGTTGTCCTCAATCAGGTCCCAGAGGTCGCCGTCGTCCCCTGACCGGAAGCGCCCGATGGCGGCATCGGCCTCCGGGCCGTATTCCCCGGCGATGAGTTTTTGGATGTCCTCGGACTGGAGAAGTTGGTCTTTGAAGGTGCTGAGCGGTTGCTTCATTTTTCAATAATTTGGAATTTGGAATGCGGAATGGAGAATGGGGTGATGGGAACGTCAGTTGTCTGCGGGTGGCTCTTCCTCCGGGGCGTCCGTTTTTTCGCCTTTGTTCCAGAAGGCCTCGAGAGCGGCTTCGGCCTGGTCGGCGGCGAAATCCGGGGTCATCCGGCCCGACAGGACGCTGGTCAAGTAGGGGAACGTCACGTCCGCAGTGCTCGTCACCGCGTTGAAGATAGAACGGAAGAGGCCCTCGGTGAGGGGGCCGGTGATGGTGTCGGTGTAGGCGACGAGCCGGATCTCCCCGTCGCTGAAGTCCATCTCCCAGAATTTCCGCTTCGCGACGTAGTTGAGCCGGTGGAGGAACTCGCCGGTCCTGGCGCGGAACTCCTCGGTCGCACGGATCGGGAGCCGGACGATGATGCTCGCGACATCGCCGGCATGCCCCCAGCAGATGACGGTGACGTCCAGGTTCTTGAGCCCGAGGCGAAGCGTCAGCCTGCCCTCGTCCTCTTCGAAATGGAACTCCGCGTCCTGATACACCTTCCGCATCACATCGAGAGGTTCGGGCGCTTCGGTCGTCGGCTGCGGATCTTTTTCGTCTTTCATGGCCAACTTATATCACATCATAATAGACAACGGCTGTCCTACCCCACAAAAAGTTCGAAGTTTGAAGGAGGAATTATGAAGGGGGGAGTGTTCCGTTCCGATGGCGGTTTTCATACGAATCCTCCTCCTTGCATCGATTGATGATCGTCGTGCGTTCAATGGGTGCCCCCATCGTCCAGTAGAGGAGTCCGCCTTCGGCAAAGTAGGTGATGCCCATTTGATAAAAGAGCCCCTCGAAACGGTGGATGCGGATGTGGCGGACCAGATCCTCGAAGTCATTCCCGTCAACCCGGTCCCGAACCAGGTATTCGTGGGGCCACGCCGGCATGGTCTTCGCAAAAGTCCACTGGGCAGACTCGACGAAATTCCGCACAGTGTCGGGAAATGGGAGCGAAGCACTCATCTCAGCTCCCGGGCGGTTTGGAAGGCCAGCATCTGCGACCAGAGGCGCGAGTAGGCGGGCAGCTTGTCCTCCTGGTCGGGCAAGTCGTGGATGCGGTCCTTGAAGTTGGAATAGTCGATGGAGGTCGCAAGCGCGGCCATGATCGCGCTGACCTCCGCTTGGCCGACGAGGATCCGCCAGGCGTAATCGCCGTCGGTCGTGTGATGCAGGTTGGCCTCGATGGCTGTGAGGGCGATCAGGTTTTCAAGATCCTGCTTGCACCGGGTCCGGACATGGAACTGGCCGGCGGGTTTTTGAACGATGGAGTAGAATCCGTGTTGGGTAGCGAGCCACATAATTACTGCGCGAGGATGCTGAGGTGGATCGGCTTCGCCTGCTCCTCCTCGACCGAGGCCCAGACCTCGCCCTGGCTTTTGCTCGTGCGGAGCGCGGCGCGGAGCTTCTTTGAAGACGCATAATCGCTGGATTTCGAGAAATGCGCGTCCGACTCACTCCGACGCTTGTGCCAGCGTGCCGCCTCCACGCAGAAAACGGGAATGGGAACTTTTCCGGATTTTGCGGGCACGATGAAATCGGCGCCGAGCGTGCGGTCCTGCCGGCCGCCTTTGACAATGTCCCCGGCTTGGATAAAGAGGTCGTGATCGCCAGGATTCTCGATCAGGAGTTCGTTCACGTCCCCGGTCTCGTGGAGGAGTCCGGCTTGTTTTTCCATGGCCTCTTCAAGGACGGTGTAGTCCGGGATTTCCTTCCCCGGGGGAACGGAGACAAACCAAGCGGTGAGGTTCTGGGCAGTGGTGGGCGGAGTGAGAGTTTTCATAACGCGGGCAATCATCGCACCTCAACCCGGTCAACGAGTGTCCTACCCTGAAAGTTTTCGGACTTTTCTGCTCAACGTCACAGGCTGGCGTCAACGCTTCTGCACACTGCGCACGGAAACCTCCCTTTTCGAGGCGAGGCAAATTCATCCAGGCTGATCACTGGAATTTGTGTAAAAAATACTGCTATGACGGTAAATTGTTGTTGATTTATCTGGATTCTCATCATATTCACAGAAGGAACGCGGAAATTACCGCGATAACGGTAATATGGAAGCCTTGAATGAAATCCTAAAAAAGCACAGACGCCTCAGCGGCCTTTCTCAGGCCGGTTTGGCGAAACTGGCTGGTGTCGGAAAGACGGTGGTCTTCGACTTGGAGCACGGGAAGCAGTCGATCCGATACGACACACTGAGAAAAATCCTCTCTGTGCTCAACATCACAATATCGTTTAAGAGTCCGTTGATGGATGGCTGCGGCGACAACGGCGGCAACACGGGAGATCAAACAAAGTGAGGAAGGCCGGGATTTATCAACGGGGCGAGATTTCCGGAATTCTCGAGGAGCTCGAAAACGGGCGCTGGCGATTCACCTATTCAGCGGGCTATTCGGGCCTGCCCGTATCCCTGACAATGCCGGTCTCGCAGACGGTTTACGAATTCGACGGCTTCCCCCCGGTCTTCGAGGGGTTGTTGCCGGAGGGCGGGCAACTGGAAGCGATGCTGCGGCGCTACAAACTCGACCGTCAGGACATGTTCGCCCAGTTGATGTTGGCAGGCGAGGATCTCGTCGGCTCGCTCACCATGAAGGAGGCGGGATGAATCGCTGCCCGATCACTTACGATGCAATTGGCGAAGGGGCCGATTACTCGGCTCGCGGGCTGAAGCTCCTGGACCGCAATCTGCGCTCTTTGGCACCGCTGGGCTACACGGCAGCCGAGCAGAGGCAGGAGGCGCTGAATCGTGCGGGGAAAATGTCGATCCAAGGGATCCAGCCGAAATTGAGCGCTGTGCTCAGAGCAAAGGATGGCCGTTTCGATATTGTGGATCGCCATGGCAAATTCATCCTCAAGCCTCCCAGCCTCGATTTTCCGGAGTTGCCGGAAAATGAAAGCCTGACGATGCACCTTGCCGGTGCGCTCGGGATAGAAGTTCCGCTGCATGGACTTGTTTACGCGAGCGACGGGTCGCTCACGTATTTCATTAAACGTTTCGACCGCAGGGGCCGGGAGCGGATTCCCGTGGAGGATTTCGCGCAGCTTTCCGCCGCAAGCCGGGAAACAAAATATGAATCCTCGATGGAAAAAGTCGCTGCCGTCGTGGATCGCTTTTGCACATTTCCCGCCATCGAGCGCGTCAAACTCTTCGAGCGAACGCTCTTCAGTTTTCTCGTGGGCAACGAGGACATGCACCTGAAGAACTTTTCGTTGATCACACGGAACGGACGCACGGATCTGGCTCCGGCTTACGACCTGCTGAACACGACCATCGCGCTCGCGAAACCGGCCGAGGAGATGGCCCTGCCGATCCGCGGGAAGAAGTCCAGTCTGACGCGAAACGACATCGTCAACTATTTTGCCGGCGAACGTCTCCGACTCAACGAACGGGTCCTCGTGGAAATGCTCGAACGGTTTTCGGCGGCATTCCCGCTCTGGGAGGAACTCATCGCCAACAGTTTTCTCTCTCCGGAGAAGAAGGTTTCCTACGCCGCTGTGGTCAATGAGCGCAAGGCCCGGCTCGGCCTTGGCTGATCCTCAAATAATTTGGGCGTAGGCGACGAAAAGCTGTCGGAGTGTCAGGAATTCCGCGTTGGAGTGGTTGTTCATCGCGTGCATCCTCGCACGGGAATCCGGTCAAAGAGTGTCCTACCCTTAGAATATATGCCTGAAAGAAAACCGGAAATCATGCCGCCCTCCAGATGTTGTTTCGGACGTATATGTCGATGCTGACGGGCGGCAGGCGCGGCATCATTTCTCGCAATAGAGCCTTCGAGGATCAGTCCCGTCAAGGCCGTGAAGGGTCGTTTTTATTACCTCCAATAGGGATATTCCTGGCTTTGGAGGGGCGATCAACTCACGCCACTTGTTCTTTTCGGAGCACCTCGGTCCGAAATGCCAATGCTTTCGTCTTCGCCCGCGAATGCGGGGCTGTCCTTCTGAAGGAATTCTGTCGAACGGGAGCCCGTGTTTTTGCTTCTGCATCATTTGAGGAGGCCGGGGACGTCAACGCCCGGTGGTGTGAGTTGCGGTTGTCCTGCTGTGCCAATTGCGTGCGTGCGGGGCTGCTGTGTGCATTTTTGCGCCGCCCTGAAGCGCATATTTGACCAGTTTCTCCCCATTCCGGGGAGCAGCACGGCTAGGCTGCTTGTGTGGCGTTCGCCCGGTTCCCCGGCCTCCAAATTGGTTTACTCCGCGAGATCCACCTCCCAGTTGAGGCGCTGGACGAGCATGTTGAGCTCGCGGAGCTGTGTGTTGACGACCTCCAACCGCTTGCGCAGGCCCACGATATCCATCGTCGGGACATAGCGCAGCTCTTGGCGGCCATAGACGTCCTCCTTCTGTGTGGCCTGCTGATAGGCCTCTGTGAGAATGCTCTGTCGCGCGCGGAGCGCATCGCGCTCGGCGAGAAGTTCGGTCATGGAGCGCCCGCGCTCGTCCTTCACCGAAATGTTTGTCCGGTTGATCGCGGCGACGAGATTTTGGAATTCCGTGGCGCGGGTTTCCATGCGCTCAAGCATCTCCTGCGGATCCTCGCCCGGCTTGCTGCCCTCCGGGACGCGTGAGATTTTTGAGAATTGGTCTTTGATCCAGGCGAGGTCTTTTTGGAGACCGCTCCTGCTTGAGAGTGCTTCGGCAAGTTTCATGAGGTCAAAGTAGTTGGCAGCGAAAAATCCAACCAGATGTGAAAATGCAGCGTAGCTGACTATTGAGTCAGGATTGACCGCGAGCATGGCCAGGAATTGTAGCGCCGAAAAACCTGATCTGCCGTGCCTGACTATTGAGTCATCCACATGTCAATCCGAGCGGTGGCTGAGAAATCGAAGGTGCCCGAGGCTGCCCCGCATGATCACCATTCACTTTTCAAAAAGCGTCATCCGCACATCCATGCCAACGAAAGGAACCCGCAAAATGCTTCTGGGCATCGAGACGCCTCTTGACGCAGCCATGTTTCTCGCCCGGAATGACAAACTTGGGGATGCCCGAAGAATCCATCTGACTCCGAAACAAAGCAGGGCATTCGAGCGGTGGTGGACCGCTTGGAATACGCGGTAGCGGCATCTCCCGCCTTCACAACACGCCACTTCCGGATAACCTGACCAATGATGTTCGAAAAACTCTTTGAGCACTCCGGCCTCTCGATGGACAGGCTGAGGACGCTGTGCGAGGTGGTCGAGGTCGGCGGGATCGCGAATGCCGCCCCCGGTGACCCTGCCCGCCAGAGCCTCTACAGCCGTCAAATCCGCGAGCTGGAAAGCTTTTTCGGTGTGGAACTGCTTCGCCGGAGAGGAAAGGGAATCGAGATCACCGTTGCTGGCAATGATCTCGCCATCGCGGCACGCGACCACTTTTCGCGTCTCGGGGACTTTCTCACAACCAGCACGTCACAACCCGTGGAGTTTCATGTGGCAGCGGGGGGCAGCCTGCTCGAATGGCTGGTGATTCCCTTCCTGGCCTCGCAACGCGACCGCCTCAAAAGGGTCTCGTTCCGGTTTTCCGACATGCGGTCCCAGGAAATTGTGGCGGCGCTTCGTGAGCATCGTGTGGATTTCGGGATCCTGCGAACCAATGCCGTTTCCCACCCTCTAAAAAAGCTCATCATCCGGAAGATGGGTTACAGGGTTTTTGCTCCTGAAGGCTGGGCAACCAGGATTCAGAAGAACCTCTCCTCGGTGCCGATGGCGATTCTGAGCGGGGGGGAGTTTCGAGATCGCATGCTCGGGGCGGCCCAGAGCGCCGGGATGAATTTGCAGGAAACCTACTGCTGCCAGAGCTTTGCCCAGTGCGCTCAGCTTGTTAAGCTGCAGGCGGCCGCTGCAATCCTTCCGGACATTGCCATTGTTGAAAACTCAATTAGCCATCAGCCGAAGTGGCTCACTGCTTACCGGCGCGACATTGCCCTAGCCTGGCACGGAAGGATCGTAGATTTTCGTCCAATGGCCGCGGAGGTCACCACTGTGTTCTCCGATTTGGCGAAGGCAAAATAGAGCCCCTGCTTGACAACCGAACCGCACGGTAATAGCAGGGAGACAAGTTCAATGACGCTATCGCTCCATCGCAGTCCCGTTTCATCATGGATAAAAACATCCATGCTGGGGGGCTATTGCGTCGCGGAAGCCCGGCAATTCGGCGGCATCGACACCCCAGCAAACCCGCGAGCGAGCAGGTAGAATCCAGAACCCATTTTCGATTTTCCAACCCTGCTCGCCGAAAGACGAGCAGGGTTTTTTCGTTTCCACCCAAACCACCGATATGAAAACCAAAATCCAATCCGAACTGAGCCGCATCGAGAACGAACGCGGCGTGCAGGTGCTATATGCCGTCGAATCCGGCAGCCGCGCATGGGGATTCGCATCGACCGACAGCGACTACGACGTGCGGTTCATCTACCTGCGTGCCCCGGAGTGGTATCTTTCCGTCGAGCAGAAACGCGATGTTATCGAGGAGCCGGTCAGCGGCGACCTCGACATCAGCGGATGGGATCTGCGCAAGGCGCTCGGCTTGCTGCGGAAGTCGAACCCGCCCCTGCTGGAGTGGCTGAAATCGGCCATCGTGTATCGGGAGGACGTGGGATTCTCCACGGGCTTTCGTGCCTTGGCAGAACAATACTACAGCCCGGCGAAATGCTTCCTTCACTACCTGCACATGGCCGAGGGAAATTTCCGCGATTACCTGCGCGGCGATGTTGTCTGGCTGAAGAAATACCTCTACGTGCTCCGGCCCATCTGCGCGTGCCGGTGGATCGAGCGCGGGCTCGGCCCGGTGCCGATGGAGTTTTCCAAGCTTGTGAACAAGACGATTGACGACGTGATGCTCCGCTTCACCATCGCCGACCTCGTCGTGCGCAAGCGCAACGGGGAGGAATTGGACCGCGCCCCACGCGTGCCGGTGATCAGCGAGTTTGTCGAAACCGAACTCGCCAGGCTGGCTGACATCGCGCCGGTGAAAACCGATCCGCCGCCGGTCACTGAACTCGACGCATTCTTCCGAAGCACCCTTCTCAAAGCCGCATGAAAACCAAAGACATCCTCAAACTGGGCGTTCCTCTCGGGAAACCGATGGACGAAACCTTCAAATTTATCTCCGCCTTCTGCACGGGAGGCGGAGACAAGGAGAACCTCGGAGCCGAGATCTCCGCGATCGTTGCCGCACCCGCCAACTTCGCGGATGACTTGCTGCGCGGTCCCCTTGCGTCCGCGCTCCAAGCCCCGGACCTCTACATGCCGGGAAAACCGCCGGCCCCGTGGAAGCAGTGGGGAACCGACATCGACGATATGGCGCTCAAGCAGATTGAGGCTGCCAGCCTGCTGCCGATTTCCGTCGTCGCTGCCTTGATGCCCGACGCCCACGTCGGCTACGGGCTGCCGATCGGTGGCGTGCTGGCCACTGAGAATGCGGTCATCCCCTATGCCGTCGGCGTAGACATCGCGTGTCGAATGAAGATGAGCGTCCTCGACCTGCCGACGGGCTGGCTCAACGACAGAGAGGACCGGCTGGCCGAAGCCATCGAGAAAGAAGCCAGGTTCGGGGTCGGTTCCACGTTCAGGGATCGCCGGACACACGCCGTTCTCGACGAGGATTGGTCGGTAAGCCCGGTCACCGCAAAAAACAAGGAACGCGCCTGGGCGCAGCTCGGGACGAGCGGGAGCGGAAACCACTTCGTGGAATTCGGCATCCTCACCGTGACTAACAACGCTTGTGGGCTCGAACCCGGCGAATACGTGGCGCTCCTCTCCCACAGCGGAAGCCGTGGGACCGGGGCGGCCGTCTGCGACCATTACAGCAAGCTCGCTACGGCCCAGCACCGGGAGCTGCCGAAGGAATTGTCGCGCCTTGCCTGGCTCTCCCTCGACAGCGCGGACGGTCAGGAATACTGGGCGGCCATGAACCTGATGGGCCAGTATGCGGCGGCCAACCATTCACTCATCCACAAACACATCACCGGAAACCTCGGGGTCGAGGTTCTCCTCGATGTGGAGAACCACCACAACTTTGCGTGGAAGGAAGTCCATTTCGGGAAAGAGGTCATCGTTCACCGCAAGGGGGCAACCCCGGCAGGCGAGGGAATTCTCGGAATCATTCCGGGGTCGATGGCAACGCCCGGATTCCTCGTGAGCGGAAAAGGCAACGCAGACTCGCTCAACTCGGCCTCGCACGGCGCGGGTCGCGCGATGAGCCGCACCCGCGCCAACGAGACGCTTTCCTGGCACGATGCCAATGCGTTCCTGCGGGATCGTGGCGTCACGTTGATCTCTGCCGGCCTCGACGAGGTTCCGTTTGCTTACAAAGACATCGAGACCGTGATGGCGGCACAAACCGATCTTGTCGACATCCTCGCCCGCTTCGACCCGAGACTCGTCAAAATGTGCCCGAGCGGGGAACGTCCGGAGGATTGAAAAACACCCATCCGCTGAATGGATATTTATGCGGCCATACGACCGGCCATTTAATTATGAAAATATAATCTTTTTCGCTGAATGATAACTATTTGACACCGGCCAATTAACCGGCCATATTAGCGGCAGATCCATGCCAGAAACCCGCGAGCTTTACGACAATCCCCGAGCCTTTGAGCCGCTCTTTCCGACGGACCACTCCGAGGAACTGCGGGAGATTGCCGCCGAGCTTTTGCGGAAATCCGCGGGGCTGGGGGGAGCGCTTCACGAAGTCACGCGGCGCAGCGTGGTCGAATTGCTGCGGTCGATGAACAGCTACTACTCGAATCTCATCGAGGGGCACAACACCCACCCGTTGGCGATAGAAAAAGCGTTGAAGAACGACTTCTCGTCCGATCCGGCCTTGCGGGCGCTGCAGATGGAAAGCAAAGCGCATATCGAAGTTCAGTTGCTGATCGAGGAACGGCAGCAGGCCGATGTGTGTTCGCAGGAATTTCTCGACTGGATACACAAGGAGTTTTACGAGCGGCTGCCCGAGGAATTTCGCGTCGTGAAAACCCGGAGTGGCGGAGAGGATCGCGTCATCCCGGGCGAGCTTCGTCGGTGCGAGGTCGAGGTGGGGCGGCATATCCCACCGCCGCATTCCAGCCTACCGCGTTTTCTGGCCCGCTTTGCTGAAGCCTACCAACCGGATCGCCTCGACCCGCTTGATCGGATCATCGCGGCGGCTGCCTCGCACCACCGGCTTGCGTGGGTTCATCCTTACCTCGACGGCAATGGCCGGGTGACGCGGCTGTTTACGCACGCCTATCTCAACCGGATCAAGATCGACGGGCATCGGCTCTGGATGGTCACGCGGGGGCTTGCCCGGCGGCGGGATGACTACATGAGCGCACTCTCGCTGGCCGATGCCGGACGGCGGAACGATCTCGACGGGCGCGGGAATCTTTCCAATGAAGGGCTGGCAAAGTTCTGCCGGTTTTTTCTCGATACGGCCATCGACCAGGTGGAGTTCATGAGCTCCCTGCTTGACCTTGATGCGATGCAGGAGCGGATTCTTTTTGCCGCCGAGCGCCGGGTTTCCGAGAAGCGGGCGGCAAAAGAAATTCCCCGCCTCTTGTGCGATGTGTTCCTGCGGGGGGAGGTCCAGCGCGGCGAGGCTGCCCGCATCCTCCAGAAACCCGAAAGAACGGCGCGGCGCATTCTCGGCACATTGCTTGATGACGGGCTCCTCGTCTCGAACGGCTCCGGCGAGCCTGTGCGCATCGGATTTCCTGCGGCCCTGGTCGGCTACTACTTTCCCCGGCTTTATCCCGAGGGCGTGGAATTTGATTTACGAAACGTCGGATATTATTTATAAGTATTGACGTTTCATAAATGAATTCACCAATCACAAAGCGCCTGCTGGCCAAAATTTCTGCCGATGGAGTTCTGCGCGCCCGCGATGCCGTGCGCGAGGGAATCGCACGGACCTACATCCAGAAAGCCGTCAAGAGCGGCCAGATTGAGCGGATCGGACGTGGACTTTATACGATGCCTGGGAAGGTCATTGGCGAGAACCAGACACTCCTCGAAGCGACGAAGCGGGTTCCCAACGGCGTCATCTGTCTTCTGTCCGCGCTCCGCGTGCATGATCTGACAACTCAGAATCCGCATGAAGTCTGGATTTGCATCGACGGAAAGGCTCGAAAACCAAACATCGATTTTCCAAAACTTCGCGTGATCCGTTGCTCGAAAGCACTGCTCGCTGAAGGTGTCGTGGAAATGCGGGTTGGTTCACTCTCCATCCGTCTCTACAATCCTGCGCGAACGGTCGCGGACTGCTTTCGATACCGGAATAAAATCGGTCTCGATGTCGCGGTGGAGGCGCTCCGCGAATGTGTCCGAAAACGGCGCTCCAAAATGGACGAGATCTGGAAATACGCGAAGCTATGCCGCGTGGCGAATGTCATGAGGCCATACCTGGAGGTGATTGCTGGATGAGCACGAAGAACATGGCGGCTTCGGTCGCAACACGACTCCTCAATCGCGCACGGGCACGGAATGAGGATTATCAGTTCCTGCTGACACGCTATGCTTTGGAGCGTCTCATGTGGCGACTGGCGCAGTCCCAATACACGGACGCGTTTGTTCTGAAAGGCGCAATGGTGTTTCTGGTGTGGACGGGTGAAGTCTATCGCCCGACCAAGGATCTCGACCTGCTCGCTCAGTCCACACAGACAGCGGAACATCTGAGAGCCGTGTTTGCGGAGATATGCAACATTGGGGTTGAAGATGACGGTCTGGTGTTTGTTGCCGACAGCATCGAGGCGGGACAAATCCGCGACGACCAAGCCTACGGAGGCGTTCGCCTGACGATGAGATCACTCCTTGGCAAGATGCGCATCCCGGTTCAAATCGACGTCGGATTCGGCGATGCCGTCACTCCCGCTGCGGTCAAATCCGTGTTTCCGGTGCTCCTGGAACATTCAAGCGCACCCATCCTGAGTGTTTATCCGAAGGAAGTATCCATCGCTGAAAAGCTTGATGCAGTGGTGTCCCTGGGAATGGCGAACAGCCGGATGAAGGACTACTACGACATCTCCATCCTGCTTGGATCATTCGCGTTTGAGGGCAAGGCCATGTCGTCTGCTATCCGGGCGACTTTCACTCGTCGGGGAACGGAGTTTCCGGCTGAGACACCACTGGGATTGTCTGATGAGTTTGCACTCGATCCCACCAAGGTTACGCAATGGAAGGCATTCCGAAGCAAAGGCGGATTCAAGTCGCTGCCACCCGAACTGCCGGAGGTTGTGAGTATAGCGCGCCGTTTTCTTCTTCCACCGCTCATGGCGGCCGCGACAGGGAAATCTTTCGTTGCCTCATGGCCCCCAGGCGGTCCGTGGAAGGACATTTAAGGTCGTGTTCAGCGGGCGGGGCCACGGGTGAACCGCTCCAACGCCTGGTCGATGGCCGCTTTGCGATAGCGGAGAGCCTTCCCGATCCGGATGTAGGGGATCAGCCCGGAAACCCGCCAGTTGTAGAGCTGGCGGACTTTGATCCGGAGGTATTCGGCGGCCTCCTTCTCGGTCATCAGTCGGTCATCGATTGCAGAGGATTGCGCGTTCATTCCGGGGGAGGGTTGTCAATCCCACCCCCGGTAGGTGAATGTCAGGCTGCCGCCCCGATAGGAACAATGTTTTCCGGCATGTCGGGCATGATCGCGAACCATGCGGCCGCTTGGCTCTTGGTGACGACCTTCCGGTAGTTGCTGAATATCTTCTGCGGCGAGTTGCCCATTTCCAGAGACACCTTCGCCACGTCCTCGATCATCGCCAGCCGGTAGCTGGCATAGGAATGGCGCAGGCCGTTCGCCTTCCACCGCAGATCCGGGGCATCGGGATCGCGGTCCTTCCGGGCTTTGTCCGCTTTCCTGGCCGTCGTCGCGAATGCTTCCGCGAGGCAGACCGGCAGGCTGTAGTTTAAGACCGCCCTCTCTTTCTTCACGAATGGCGCGATCCATGCCCGCAGGGTGTCGAGGATGGGGGCCAGTCGCCGGGAGGCGGTCTTCGTCTGGTCGCATCCGAGATCAATGACGCCCTCCTCCCAATTGAAGTTCTCCCACCGTAGCCGGAGCATTTCTGCGGAGCGAATCCCGGTGAACGCTCCGAGAGCGATGGCGAGCCGGGGCTGTCCCTCCGAGGCGGCGAGCAGTTCGTCGATTTCCTGCGGTGAAAAGATTTGGATCGGCTTGGATTTGATCTTGGGTTTTTCCAGCCAGCGCGCCTCGGTCTCCCGGTCGCGGGGGAGGTAACCGCGCCGCCGGGCGAAGTTGAACAGCGTGATGATCAGCCGCCGGAAATCATTCCGCGTGACAAGACTCGTGCTCCTCTTGCAGAGCCAGTCCTCAATATCCCGCGTGCAGATGTGGGCGATGGACATCTGGAAGTCGGCAGCGAACCTCCGCAGCCGCCAGGTGCAATCCTCGATGTAGGGCCTGCTGCACCCGTTGGCCTTTTTGGAGGAGACAAACTCCTCCGCCACCTGGGCGACCGTGCGCTGCATCTCGGGCCGGATCGAGTTGTGGAGGAAGAACTCGACCGCCTGCCGGAGTGTGCCGGTGCCGCCGAGCTGGTTCACGACATCGGCATATTCGCCGGCCACGACGTGAACCGGAGTCCCAAGCGGACCGATCCGCCGGAGCGCCTCCTTCATGTCCTCCGCTTGCGCGATCGTGACGGTGGGGGAGTTCACCTGCCCGGCGGCCAGTTCTTCGGCCCGGTCGCGGGCGAACTTTTTCGCAGCCTCGAATGCCTTGAAGTTTTGCCGGTTGCGCTTGGGTCCGGTGTGCCAGGAGACCGTGAAATATGCGCCCTTCTCGCGGCTGAGCTTGTAGATTTTGACGGCGACCGAGCCGCATCGGATGAGGGTCGGTTCGCCGCTCGATTGGGGTCTTTTCGGAGGCCGGGGAGACGCAGGATTTGTCATCCTTTTGTCATCCCCGTCAACCCGACTTGCGTAAGTCGCTGATAATGATGGCGACCCTAACGGGATTCGAACCCGTGTTATTTACTATGGTAAATACCCGAAAATAGTCCTTGCGTGACAAATGCGTGACAAATATACTTTTCCCATGTCACGCACAGCCGAAAAATCGACGAGAGGGCCGGTTGAAATCGTTGAAGGTAAGGGCGTCAAGATTCCGGTATACTACAGCCCCTATCGGGACACGAAAAGCTATCTCCTTGCCTACTACAGCGATGGGAAGAGAACCCGCGAACGGTTTGCATCGATCCCTGCGGCCCGGAAAAGGGCCAGAAAATTGATTGAAGAGCTGTCAAAGGGCACGGCCCATGTGGCGACGTTCACAGCCAAAGAGGCTGCGGCTGTAAACACCGCCGTGGACATTCTGCAGCCTCACGACATCGGCCTTACTGAGGCCGCCCGGCAGGTGGCCGCCGCCAAGGAAATCTTGGGCGGATTTGGCACCATTGAGGAAGCCGCCCGGTTGCTCGTTGCGGAGCGCCAACGTCAGCATATCCCCGCGAAGCCATTTGGTGAGGTTGTGCAGGAATTTCTGGAGGAGGTAAAACCACCAGCCCGCTCGTATCGTCACTGGTCTGATTGTTCTGGACGGTTGAGCCTGGCCGCCGAAAAGTTCGCCACAGTGCCGATCATGGATATTCGGACAATTGATCTTGAAGAACACCTGAACTGCCTCAAGCGTCGCGTTCGCACCAAGACGGGTATGCGGACGCTTCCTGGTCCCGGCAAAAAGGCCACAGGCCGCAATCGGAACAATTACCGTGGGGTTTTCTGCAATTTATTTTCCTTTGCCCAACGTTTGGGATACCTGCCCCGCAACGTCGAAACAGAGGCCGATCATCTCCGGGAGGCCCCAGACCGGGACGCCAATGTGGAAATTTATCAGCCGGAGGAGATGCAGCAGATTCTGGACGCCCTTCCCAACAAGTGGATTCCCTTTGCGGCCATCGGTGCGTTTGCGGGCTGTCGGGGCGCGGAAATTCATCGTTTGGATTGGAAGGACATTGATCTGGAAGAACGGCACATCACGGTTGAAAGCTCCAAATCCAAAACCGGAAAACGCCGGGTTGTGCCGATCTCGGTCAATCTTTTTGTCTATCTGGCTCCCTACGCGCAAAAATCCGGCTGGGTGTGCCCGCACTACAGCCACGATTCCACCCTGGCTCAAGAGTTCGCTCAGGCATGGGAAAAGTCCGGCATCAAAGTCAAAAAGGTCAACAATGGCTTCCGTCACAGCTACGCGAGCTATCGGATCGAAGAGGTCAAATCCCTGCCTCAAGTTGCTTGGGAAATGAATACCTCCGAGCGGAAATTGCGGGACAATTACCTTGAATTGGTGAGCGCGAAAAAACTGGCCCTGTGGAAAAAAATCATGCCTTCATGCCCACTGCCGAAGGTTTCAAAAATACTGCCACAGGCCGCGTAACGCCACGGAATGGCTTTTTGTAGGTTGTGGGAATCGTAGCAAACTTACCGAGTTATACTTGATTTCGGATATACATAGCTATAAACATCAATAAATCGCTAAACATGGATCCTCTACTGAACCCCTTTTCTCCCGGTGCAGGAGCACCGCCGCCCGAGTTGGTTGGTCGCGACCCCATCTTGCAAACCGCCCGCATTTTGCTCGGACGCATCCGGCTGAAACGTCCAGAAAAGAGCATGCTCCTTACCGGGTTGCGGGGCGTTGGAAAGACGGTTCTGCTTAATGAAATCGAGCGCATGGCCAAGGCGGACGGCTATCGCGCCATTCCCATCGAAGCGAGGGAAGACACCTCGCTTGCGGAACTTTTGGTCCCGCAGTTGCGCACGCTGCTTTACGATTTAGATCGGGCGGCCGGAGCCGCCGAAAAGGTCAAACGCGGTCTGCGTGTCCTCCGTAGCTTCATTGGGGCGATCAAGGTGGGGTACGGCGACATTTCCATTGGCCTCGACGTTGATCCGGAAAAAGGGACCGCCGACAGCGGGAATCTCGAAGCCGATCTGACCAATCTGTTGGTGGCTGTGGCAGAAGCGGCAGCCGATCAGAAGGAACCCGTGGCATTGATCATCGACGAAATTCAGTATTTCAGTGAGAAGGAACTGGGAGCCTTGATTATGGCTATGCACCGGCTCCAACAACTTCAGCTTCCGTTGGTTTTGGTCGGGGCGGGCCTGCCGATTCTTCCCGCCCTCGCTGGCAATGCCAAATCGTATGCGGAACGGCTTTTCAATTTCCCTCACATCGGCGAACTTTCACACGAGGATGCTTTCCGCGCCCTCCGGGAACCGGCACGAGCCGCCTCCGCCGACTTTACCGATGAAGCATTGGCAGAGATTTTCCGTCTTACCCGCGGCTACCCTTACTTTCTTCAGGAATGGGCGTATCAGGCTTGGAATCTCAGCGAGATGCCGGAGATTTCCGCCGAAGTGGTCAAGGGAGCGACCCCCACAGTAATTTCCCGCCTCGATGCCAACTTTTTCCGAGTGCGCTTTGACCGCCTGACGCCAGGCGAGAAGCGTTTCCTTCGCGCAATGGCGGAACTCGGCTCGGGACCGCACCGGACGGGGGATATCGCGGATTGCCTCCAAGTCAAAGTTACCAGCCTGGGACCCGTGCGAGCCAAACTGATTGCCAAGGGAATGATCTACAGTCCATCTCACGGCGACATGGCCTTTACCGTCCCGCTCTTTGATGAATTCATGCAGCGGGCCATTCCGGGAAACGATTGGAAATCAACTCCTGGCCGATAAGACGCTTGAGGCAAATGCTCACAAGAGAATGTTCTGTCTGACCGGTTCCTAATGGAGCGAAACGCAGGATTCCTTTTGGCAATCCGCTTGGAATTTTTGCCCCTGAGATGAGAAGTTGTGGGCATTGCAGTGTCGGAAATATAAATACAAATTTCGGACAAAAATTGCCCTCTCTCGTTTTCTGCCGATCATTATTTTCAATATTTGGCGCAACGTTGCTGACGCGCGTGTTGCCTCAATGAAAAGCGGGGATTTCAATATGTCGGATAAAGTAGCTATTTTCCGACATTTTGGAATGAAGGTATATCAGAGCAGGCGGCATCCTTGACGTGCGCATGGACGCCATTTCTCGGCGTTTCCAGGGAGAGCGGCCGGCTGGAAATGCCTTAAAAGAAAAAAATGCGCGCAAAAACCTAAAAACCGCGCAACATGAAAACCTAAAATCAGTGCAACATCCTCTGAAAAATCGGCCCGTTTGCCAGAACTGTTAAACCGACACCAGAGCGAAAACGGTGCTGCCGCCACATAGAGAAGTCGGAAGATTGGTCACAATCATCGTTGTGCTCTGATTATCGGAAAATGGCGCTTCGCTCGACCATCCGATCCACCCCCAACGCGGTGAGCAGTTGGTCTTTGCGGAAGAGGCGATGTCTGCCGAGCTTATAACTGGGAAGCAGTCCCTGTTGAACATACTGATTGAGCGAGCGCAGAGGGATTCCGAGCCATGCTGCTGCTTCCTTCGCTCTGATGAAGCTGTCATCGGCAGTGAGTGTTTCTTTTGTAACAGGGGTCACGATCGGGGCGTGATTTGAGCGGGCGGCGTGGAAGAACGCGGCCGGTTTTCCGCTGAACCGCCATTTGTGAGACAAAAGCCGCATAAAAACAAAAAGGCGCGCCGGTCACTCGAACCGGCGCGCCCATGGTATCAGCCGAGTTTGATGCCGGTGTTACGGATGAAGTTTTTTGCCTGGGTGACGATGACCTGGTCCTGCTTCTCGGCGGCCATGTTCGGGCTGATGGTGGCCTTGATGCTCTTTACCAAGTCGGCCTGTTCAGGCTTTTCCAGCCAGGATTTGACCTTCGCCGTGTAGTTCTGTTTCTGCTCCTGGTCCTGCATTTTGCGCAGGAGGAACTTCCGCTCCAATTGCTCACGGGGGAGTTCCTTGACGTATTCGACCAGGCCTGGTTCAGCCTTCATGAACGCGTCGAGCCGGGTGTTGACTTCCGGGTTGATTTTGAACTGCTGTGCCAGTTCTTCTTTCTTTTTTGGTGATGCGATTGCCATTTTGACATGTTTGGTTGTGCCGGGCGTTTCGACCTTGCGGCCCCGTAGTCCAGGCGGTTGGACGGTTTCGGTTTTCGAAAATCAGGCTTTGGCGGCCCGGACTTGTGGGATGGTTTCCTCGTCTTCGTCGTCGAGGGCTCCGGTCTGCAATCCGCCGATCTGTTGAATGACGGATTTCAGGAATCGCTGGGCGATTTTCCGGGCGCTGAGACGTTGGATCTCGGCGTTCAGCATGGTTTGAACAAGCTGACTGGTGGGAACGCGGATCCCGGCTTTCTCGACGATTTCCGATGCCTCCGTGAAGGTGGCAAAGGTGTCCTCATCGAGGGTGACTGTGACGTTGGCTGGTTTGGTGGTTTTCATAGAATGTTTTTGGTGAGAAATGCGAATTGCTTGCGGCGGAGGAGCGGACTGGGGAAAAGCGATTCCCGCCTACGCCGCTCCAGGGATTCGAGTTCGGCGGCGAACTCGTCGTTGAGCTGCATCTGTGAGAGGAGAAATGCTTGGCACTCCGCGTTGTCTTCAGCGAAGAGGACGATCCCGCACGGGTCTGAAATTCCCTCCCCCTCCGGGAGCGGCGGCTCTGCGGAGGAGAAGGCATCGTCGTTCGAGGATTTGACGGGACTCGGAGACGGCGACGGAGTGAAATCGGACTGCCTTTTGAGGCGTTCAACTTCCTGCTGGAGGTTGGGGACTTTCGCGGCCTCTCGCTGCAAATCCTCGACGCGCTTTTTCATGGAGTGGTTTTGTTCGAGGAGGGCTTCTGCATACGCCTTCTGCTGGGCATTACGCTCTTCCTCGTCCGCCTTGACGTAATTGTCGCCGGTCACCCAAAGTGCACCACCTCGGGTCACTTGAAAGTGCACCACTTTTCGGACGGAAATCAGAGCTCTGTTTGACCTCATGAAAAGGGGGTTGGATGGGGTCTATGTCCAACGTCCTG
>Ga0194063_10000646_pt1 | contig 24761 bp, 22 predicted proteins | sample SepL3720m_MetaG_FD_155459 | JGI IMG/M metagenome (GOLD analysis project Ga0194063, IMG submission 155459) | Anoxic zone freshwater microbial communities from boreal shield lake in IISD Experimental Lakes Area, Ontario, Canada - Sep2016-L373-20m | ecosystem: Environmental > Aquatic > Freshwater...
CCACCACTGCGGCCGCCGCCAGCGCCACCGCCGTAACCGCCGCCACCACCACCGCCGCCGAAGCCGCCGCCAGTGCGGGGAGGACGGGGTTCCATCGGACGGGCTTCGTTCACCACGAGACCACGACCACCGTATTGTTGACCGTTCATGCCGCTGATGGCCGCTTGCGCCTCAGCATCACTGCCCATTTCCACAAAGCCGAAGCCCTTGGAGCGACCGGTATCGCGCTCCATCATGACCTTGGCGCTGGTGACGGTGCCGTGTGCAGCAAAAGCTTGCTGCAGGTCTTCGTCACGGAAAGTGTAGGGCAGGTTGCCCACGTAAAGTTTGTTGCCCACGAAAGGACTCCTCAAAATGACTCAAAACGCGATGGAGTCCAAAACCGCAATTAACCCGCAATCAACAAACCAATGTAGACTTAAAGCAGACGCGAAACTGACTAAACACCGCAAACTTGCATAACCAATTTTCGGCAATGCCGGTGCATTATGCGTCAAGTTTTATATTTTCACAAATATTTCTGCCAAAGACGAAAATCAGTGATAGCGATTCTGATGCCCAACAATTAAGTCTGTCGGAGGGAATGGCCGGAAACAGAGGCCGCGCGAATTAACGAAAGATGGTGAAAGTCTGTCGGGCCCAAGGCTGTTGTTTTCCTACGTCAACTTGCCGCTCGGCCCTAGGGATTGGCTTATCGTGTTGACAGAAATTCCTTGATTCGGAGACATGCCTCTCAGACATCCAGCTTTGGAGGGATTTTTCATCGCCAAGATTTCTCCGTCAGGTTTTCGGTTCCCGGTGCGATTTGCCTTGAGTTCTTATCCAAATGTTTTCGATGGGTTCCGCGGGTCATGCGCGAATTAGCGTAATTGACTTTAAAGTCAATCATAGCTATAATGATAACTATGACTCCCACCGTGTCCCTCAGCGTTCAACTCCTTCAGCAGGTGCTCAAGGCTGCTCAAGAACACGGAGTTGACCAGGCTCGGTTGGCCGAAGAGGCGGGGCTCAAGCCCGAGACCATCTCGCGCGCCAAAAAGCGCGTCGGAATGGAACTGAACACTATCGCACGTCTTGCATCCGCCGTTGGCTTGCAAGTTGTCCTGCATCCGGCGGCGGTGAATGCGGGCCAAACGCGGCAGGCGCCAACCGTAGGCACGGCGCCGCTTTCGAAGGCGCGCTTCGGGTTGGCCTGGTCGAATCCTGGTGCGCAGGAAGGGCCGCTGCTACGCAAAGCGCTTCTGCAGGGCCGCTTCGATGCGATTCTCGAAGCAGCCGCGCACGACGGCGTCCCTTTCGTTCGGCGACAAATGCAGCAACTGCGTGAGAGTGGTGAGTTGGGTGAAGACCTGAGCGTCAAACTTGAGCGCATTGTTAGGAGTATCGAGCGCGGGTTCGCGGATGCGGATGGGAATGTCCATGCAACTGCGTGAGGACACGGCCCGCGTTTGGGCGTTCCTACGGGGACATCCAGCACTCACTGGCTTCGTGCTCGTGGGCGGCACCGCACTCGCATTGCACATCGAGCATCGACAGAGCGAAGACTTGGATTTTGGCTTCGGTGCATTACGACTGCCGCGTGCGCGTATCGAAGCCCTACGGCTTGCGGCCCGTGAGCACGGTATTGCATTCGTGGCCAATGACGAGCCAAGTGCAGTCGAGGAGTTCATCATCGCCGGCATGGACCTTAATGACTACCAGCAGAACTACTTGGCGTCAGAGACAGTAAAGGTTACGTTTTTCTGCCCTGACCCTGAGGTGCTGGTACATATTGCTCCAGGTGCCGAGCACGGGCCGAGGGTCGCAACGCTCGACGAAATATTCGCGATGAAATGCCTGGTGAGCGCAGACCGGAGCAAGTCGCGTGATTGGTTTGACTTGTACACATTGATGCGCAACCACGGTTACACGCCCGCACAGTTTGAGGGGGTCTTCTTCGCGTCAAAGGTGCCGCAAAAGATGGAAATTGCGCTTACGAGAATGTGTTCAGGACGACCTCATCAACAGGATGAAGGTTACGAATCCTTGCTTACGAATCCGCCAAGCCTGGCGCAGATGTCTGAGTTCTTCCTCCAAGTAGCAGATGAGGCGCGCGCAGAAGCAGCCAAGCGTCGGTTGCTGGAACTGAGGCGTGAAACGGCGCACCAGCATCCTCAGGTAAATTCGTCCAGACGCAAACTAAAACTTTAGCCATCGGTTCTCCATCAACACGATAAGCCAATCCCTAGCGCTCGGCCAGGAAGTTGGACTGCTTCTGCCGTGTTACGCGGCCCAGGCGCGCATTAAATGCAGCCAAACTAGCCAGGGAGCGCAACTGGATCTTCTTGATGCGCGTCAATATTAGAACTTGTCTTGGAACCAGTCCAGATTGTTCCTGAGCTGCTTGACCGGAGTCAAACCCTTGCCAATCGGGATAACTGTCGCCTTTCGGGGCTTGGGGTCGGAAAATTTCGCAGTTTGCTGCAACTTGGCCAAGTTTGAGCGCTCATCGGAAATTGCATCCTGTCGATAGGCTAACGTGGCACACTTACCCAAGACAAAAACCGCGAAATTTCCCGGCCTGCGTGTCGTACCCGAACGCGTCGCCAATTGAGATATCACCACGTCGTCTAACGCTCATCCGGTGCCTTCCAGTGCTTCAGCAGGGCAAGCGGATGGAGCGTCCCTACGAGTTCCTTGGCAAGACGCAGGCGCTCGCGAACAAGCGCAGAGTCCGCTTCCGGGAGCCGCTCCAGCTCACTTTCGATGGACTTGAAATAATCCGCTAAGGCAGCCAAGGAACTGCGACCAGCGCTGCGTGAGCGCGTCGTTGGGGCCACTTTCAATGGGCGCATGAACGCAGAAGCCTTTTCTATGGTGGCCAGAGGGCAGCAGGTCTGGGCAGACGTTCAAAAGCGCAAACCCCGGGACTGGCTTGCTTTAGACGATTGTCCAGAGGGTTGGCCCTCTGAGAGCGCGGGCAGGTTCATCCAAACTCACCCGCACCAGGGGCTCGCGCATCCAGAAGTTCTGACCGGATTCCAGGAACTGCTTGCGGCGATGCACGTGAGAGCTACCGTGTAAACGCCGACAGCTGGGCAATCGGGCTACGAATCAGTCGAAACCAAGAGAACGTTGCGTTCTGAGCTCCGACTGAAGGGGGCATCTCGCCCTCTTCTGACAAAACCCCGACAGACTTAATTGTTTCCTATCATCTTACCAGTTCGCCTCGCGCTCCGGTGAGGCGCTGATTTTGTGAATCGACAGGTCGGCCCCGTCAAATTCTTCTTCCTGGCTTAGGCGCAAACCCATGGTTTTCTTGAGCAGACTGTAAATCAGCAGACCTCCAATCAAGGCCCAGACCACGCCCAAGGCTGTGCCAATGAGCTGAGCCCCGAGCGTGACGCCCCCCAAGCCCCCCAAGGTCTTGCTGCCGAAAATTCCTGCCGCCACACCGCCCCAGGTGCCGCACAGGCCGTGCAGGGGCCAGACGCCAAGTACGTCGTCAATCTTCCACTTGTTTTGCGTCAGGGTGAACATGAAGACGAAGATACCCCCGGCCACTGCTCCAACCACCAAGGCCCCCAGCGGATGCATCAAGTCCGAGCCGGCACATACTGCCACCAGCCCGGCCAAGGGACCGTTGTGGACAAAACCAGGATCGTTCTTTCCGGCAATCAATGCCGCCAGGGTGCCACCTACCATGGCCATCAGCGAGTTGACCGCCACCAAGCCCGAAATCCGGTCCAGGGTCTGGGCGCTCATGACGTTGAAGCCAAACCATCCGACCGTCAAGATCCAGGCACCCAGTGCAAGAAACGGGATGCTCGATGGCGGGTGGGCCGAGATCGCGCCGTCCTTGCGATAACGGTTGCTGCGGGCACCCAGGAGGATGACAGCCGGCAGGGCAATCCAGCCCCCCAAAGCGTGGACCACCACGCTACCAGCGAAATCATGAAATTCCGCACCTGTGAGCGCCTTGATCCAGGGCTGCACGCCCAGGTGCCCGTTCCAGGCGATTCCCTCGAAGAACGGGTAGATCAGGCCGACGATGACGGCGGTGGCGATCAGCTGCGGCCAGAACTTGGCGCGCTCGGCAATGCCGCCCGAGATAATGGCCGGAATCGCTGCAGCAAAAGTCAGCAGGAAGAAAAATTTGACCAGTTCATAGCCATTCCTGGCAGCCAATTGCTCCGCACCGACAAAAAAGCTGCTGCCGTAAGCCACGCTGTAGCCAATCAGAAAATAGACGACGGTGGAGACCGAGAAGTCGACCAGAATCTTGACCAGGGCGTTAACCTGGTTTTTGCGGCGTACGGTGCCCAACTCCAGAAACGCAAATCCGGCATGCATGGCCAGCACCATGACGGCGCCCAAAAGAATGAACAGGGTGTCAGCGCCCTGTTTTAGTGCTTCCATGAAGTCCTCTTTGAATGAAATGAGTTGAATTGGTGCGTAAACACGGCAAAACCCAGCAACGCACCAAACCAAAGCAAAAAGCGCGCCAAAATAGATCTTGCCATCCCCCCGAGACGGGTGCAACAGCTCGTCGAGCCAGCACAGGGGTGCCGGCAACAAGCCATGCGAGCGGGGCATCGGTGTTTGCCGAGCATGGACAGGGTTGATATACTGAGCCGGCGCCGATTTGCTACAGCTTGCGGGCGCTTAATAAGTTCAGCTAAAGACGCCAGCCAAGCCCGGCCCCGCCTTTAGCGCCGCCGGGTTTTTTATTTGATGAATGCCACGCCACAGTCGATGCAGTTTGCCGCCGTTTTGCCTTTGCAAAGCGGCGCGCAGATTCGCGACTACGCCTTGAGCTATGAGACCTATGGCAGGCTTGACGCGGATAAATCGAATGCAGTACTGATCTGCCACGCACTCAATGCCTCGCATCACGTGGCTGGCGTCTACGCTGGTCAGGACAAGTCCGAAGGCTGGTGGGACAACATGATAGGCCCCGGCAAGCCACTCGACACGGACAGGTTCTTTGTGATCGGCGTCAATAACCTGGGTTCCTGCTTTGGTTCCACCGGTCCTATGCACATCAACCCCGAAACGGGGCGCGTCTACGGGGCTGACTTTCCGGTCGTTACGGTGGAAGACTGGGTCAATGCCCAGGCGCGCTTGCTCGATGCACTGGGAATCACGACCCTCGCAGCGGTGATGGGCGGTTCTTTAGGCGGCATGCAGGCGCTAAGCTGGACGCTGCAATACCCTGAGCGCGTGCGCCACGCCGTGGTTGTGGCGAGCGCCCCGAATTTGACTGCCGAGAACATCGCGTTCAATGAAGTGGCACGTCGCGCCATCGTGACCGATCCGGATTTTCACGGGGGCCACTTCTATGACCATGGCGTTATTCCGAAGCGCGGCCTGCGCATTGCCCGCATGATCGGACACATCACCTACCTCAGTGACGACGTGATGAATGAAAAGTTCGGACGCCAACTCCGCTCTGCACTGAGCCAGAAGGCCAGTTTCGACGCCGGGCCGCCCCAAGGCGAAACCGCCCCCTCGGAAGGCAGCGCAGTACGCGCAGCGACGAGCGTGGGGGCGTATCTCTACAGCACCCAGGAAGTTGAATTCCAGATCGAAAGCTATCTGCGCCATCAGGGCGACAAGTTCGCCGAGTACTTCGATGCCAACACTTATTTGCTGATCACGCGCGCACTCGACTACTTCGACCCGGCCCGCGATCACGGCGGCGATCTCAGTCTGGCTTTGGCCCGTGCTACCAGCAAATTCCTGTTGGTGAGTTTCACCACGGACTGGCGCTTTGCCCCCAAACGCAGCCGCGAGATCGTCAAGGCCCTGCTGGACAACCGGCGCGACGTCAGCTATGCCGAAATTGACGCGCCGCACGGGCATGATGCTTTCCTGCTGGACGATCCTCGCTATCTCGGTTTGGTTCGCTCCTATTTTGACGGCATCCTTAAGGAGCTCGCAATATGAGTGACGCAGCCACCATGGAAACCATTGCACGACTGGTGCCACCGGGTTCGCGTGTGCTTGATCTGGGCTGTGGCGATGGCGCCATGCTGGCTTATCTGAAAGAAGCGCGTCGTTGCAGCGGTTACGGCATCGAGATCGACGACGCCAATGTGCTGGCCTGCGCTCAGCGCGGGGTCAACGTCATTCAGCTCAATCTGGATGAAGGCCTGTCCCTGTTTGATGACGCCACTTTTGACGTCGTGCTGCAAATCGACACCTTGCAACATCTGCGCAACGCTGAAGTCATGCTGCGGGAAACAGTGCGCGTTGGTCGCATCGGTGTGGTCGCCTTTCCCAATTTTGCCCACTGGCCCAATCGCCTGAGTGTGCTGCGTGGGCGGATGCCGGTTACACGACGTCTGCCTTACCAGTGGTACGACACGCCCAATATCCGTGTTGGCACGCACGCCGATCTGGCCCTGCTGGCGCAGCGCAGCAACCTGCGCGTGCACGACAGTTTCGGGATTCAGGATGGCAAGACCATCCGCTTTGCGCCCAATCTGCGCGCCGGAACCTCGGTCTACACCCTGTCGCGTTAAACGGCTTTATTTTCTGAATCGACGTCAGCCAGGAAGTCAGCCGATTGCAACTCGCCTGACAGCTTGTTGTCGGGCATCGGGCTGGTGTAGATCTCGCGAAAAGTCGCCACCATTTCGGCCAAAGGCAGATCGTTGAAAGTGCCGCGCTGGCGCACGTACTCCATGTGCCGGTTGCCCGCGCGGTCAAACGCGTGGTAAATCGAATCGTCGACACCATTAAATTCAAGCGGCAGCAAGCCAAACTTCTCGCACAACTCGATATTGAAAGCGGGGGTGGCCTTGCGCCAGGCCCCGTCCAGCCACAGGTCAGCGTAGCCATGCCAGGCGAAAACATCGGTCTTCATGGCCTGGCGCAGGCGCTCTGTGGCCAGGTGGTTGAGCACGTCGGCAAACCCCAGACGAGCGGGAATTCCAATGGCGCGGCAGCTTGCCACCAAGAGGGATGCCTTGTTGACACACCAACCGTAGCCGGTCGCCAGCACCGTGCTGGCGGTCATGCCAAAAGGGGACAAATCGAGGCGGTAGGGGTCATAGCGAAAACCGTCCCGCACGGCATAGTACAGGGCCACGGCGCGCTGGCGGTCGTCGTCGCCCTGCGCATGCTGCTGCGTGAAGGCTTGGATGGCTGGGTGATCGCTGTCGATCAGGGCTGTCGGCTTGAGCGTTGCGGGGTCGGGCAGGTTCGGGTTCATGCAAGGATTCTAAGCACGGTATATTGGAACCCATGACGAGAGGCTTGAACATGACCCGTTCCGATGCGATCGAGCTGGCGCAGACACAGTTCGACTCCGGCGAATTCCGCCAGACCCTGGCGCGACGCGTCGCGATGGCCACCGAGAGCCAGAACCCGCTGCGCGCTGCTGAGCTGGGCGCCTACCTGGACGCCGAATTGCGTCCGGCGCTGGAGGCGCTGGGCTTTGCTTGCCAGACCATGACGCAGGCGCAGGCCGCGGCACCTTTTCTTTTTGCGCAGCGGATCGAAGATGGCAAGTTGCCCACGGTCTTTGGCTATGGTCATGGCGATGTGATTCGAGGTCAGGAGGCGCAGTGGATAGACGGACTGTCCCCTTGGCAGCTGGACGAGCGCGACGGCCGCTGGTATGGCCGTGGCATGGCTGACAACAAGGGCCAGCATTCGGTCAACTTGCAGGCCTTGGCCAATGTGTTGCAGGCGCGCGGCAAGCTCGGCTTTAACGCCAAGATGTTGATTGAAATGGGCGAGGAGGTCGGCTCTCCCGGTTTGCGCGGCTTGTGCGAAGAGCACAAGGATCTGTTCCGGGCCGACGTCATGATCGCCTCCGACGGTCCGCGTCTGAGTGCCGAGCGCCCCACCGTGTTCCTGGGCTCGCGCGGTTGTCTCAACTTCGACCTCAGCATCGAAGCGCGTCAAGGCGCGCATCACTCGGGCAATTGGGGCGGACTGATTTCGAACCCCGGCATTCAACTGGCCCACGCCATCGCCAGCATCGTTTCAGGTAGTGGGCAAATCTGCATTCCCGAATGGCTGCCGGCCGAACTGCCGGATGTCGTGCGTCGGGCGCTGGCGGACTGCGAAGTCGATGGTGGCGAGGACGGCCCCAGCATCGAGCCACTCTGGGGTGAGCCGGGCCTGTCGCCGGCTGAGCGCGTTTTTGGCTGGTGCTCGTTTGAAGTGCTGGCCTGCAAGGTCGGCAACCCGGACGCGCCCGTCAACGCGATACCGCCGCGTGCCTGGGCGCGCTGCCAGCTGCGCTTTGTCGTTGGCATTGATCCGCATGACATCCTGCCGGCCTTGCGTCGCCATCTGGACCGTCAGGGCTTCGCGAAGGTGCAGATAGAGTCGGTGCGCGCCGAAATGTCGCAAGCCACGCGCCTGGACCCGGACAATCCCTGGGTCCAGTGGACGCTAAGATCGATCGAAGCCAGCAGCGGCAAGAAGCCAGCCCTGCTGCCCAATCTGGGCGGCTCCTTGCCGAACGACATTTTTGCTGACATCCTGGGTCTGCCCACCATCTGGGTGCCGCATTCCTACCCGGGCTGTTCGCAGCATGCGCCCAACGAGCATCTGCCGGCCGCTTTGCTGCGCGAAGCCCTCTGCATCATGACCGGCCTGTACTGGGACCTGGGCGACGGCAATACGCCGCACGGTTATCCAACTGAATGACGAGGAAATTGAGAACCATGAACACGAAATTCAAGAACCATTGCCAGGTCTCCGATCTCTCGGATTCGCAGGACTTTCTGACGCAGATCCGTCACCACTTGCACCGCAATCCCGAGCTTTCTTTCAAGGAGTTGGCCACGGCGGAACTGGTGGCCCTGCGGCTGAACGAGTGGGGCTATGAAGTCACGCGCAACGTCGGCGGCCACGGCGTTGTCGGTCGCTTGCGCCAAGGTGAGGGCACGCGCAGCGTCAGCTTGCGCGCCGACATGGACGCGCTGCCCATCCTGGAGGAAAACAGCAGTGCACACGCCAGCAAGAACGCCGGCGTCATGCATGCCTGTGGTCACGACGGCCACACCACCATGCTGTTGGGTGCCGCGCGCCAGCTGGCAAGAACGCGCAATTTTTCCGGCACCATCAACCTCGTTTTCCAGCCGGCAGAAGAAGCCGGGCGCGACAGTGGCGCACAACGCATGATTGCCGACGGCCTGTTCGAGCGCTTTCCCTGTGATGCCATCTTCGGTCTGCACAACCACCCCGGCTACCCGGTGGGCACCTTCATGTTTGGCAGCGGACCCTTCATGTCAGCGTCCGACAGGGTGCTCATCACTGTCCGCGGGCGCGGCGGCCATGCGGCACGTCCACACCTGACGGTCGATCCGATCCTGATGGCCGGCAGCCTGGTGATGGCGCTGCAAAGCGTCGTGTCACGCAACATCGATCCGACGCAGACCGCCATCGTGACGATCGGCTCACTCAATTCCGGCATGGCGTCCAACGTCATTCCCGAGAGCGCCAGCATGGGTTTGAGCGTGCGCTCCTTCAACCCCGAGGTGCGCGATCGCCTTCAGGAGCGCATCACCGACCTGGTCACACAGCATGTGCACGGCTATGGCGGCTCGGTCGAGATCAACTACGAGCGGGGCTGCCCGGTGCTGGTCAACAGCGTTACCGAAACTGCGTTCGCTTTGCAGGTAGCGAGCGAACTGGTCGGAGCGGAGCGCACGGTTTCGCCTTTCGGCCCGGTGACTGGGAGTGAAGATTTTGCTTACTATCTGCAGCACAGACCGGGCTGTTTCCTGCGCCTTGGCAATGGCGAAGATAGCGCCATGGTGCACAACGCCAGATACGATTTCAACGACCAGAACCTCACCGTAGGCGCTGCGTACTGGACCCGACTGGCAGAGCGATTTCTGGCCCAAGCCTGACGCCCCGGGTATTCACTGATGGCCCAAGCCTGACGCGACCGTACACTTGTGTATTGACTTTGACAGGCATGGAGATCTCTCAAAATGGCGCTCTTCTTTGGCATCACCCTTCCTTTGCTGGGGCTCTATCTGCTGTTTCTCGCATGGTACGGCGGCAAAGGCAAGCCGCTGCGGCAAGATGAAGTCGAGGCTTTTTTCACTGCCCTGGGAAAGACGAACCTGAGCGAAAGCGAGAAGGAAATCATCCCGGAAATTCGCAGCTTGCTTGCCAAAGACGATGGCGAGGAATTCGTCATGCAAAATCTGGTGCGGCATCGTCCCAAGGCTTTGTACCCCACCGGTTACAACTACAACGATGATGCGCGGGCCGCCGACCAGCGCTATGGCAAAGCCATCATCCTGCCCTTGCTGCGCCAGGGCAGCCTGCCGATCTTCATTGCCCGACGCAGTGGCAGTTTCATCGAGCCGGAAGGTGCAGATGTCTGGCATTACGTCGCCATGGTGCGCTACCGCAGTCGGCGAGATTTTCTCCGCTTTGTGCTGGCGGTTCAAACCCAGGAAATTACCGTCCACAAATGGGCGGCGCTGGAAAAAACGCATGTTTTCCCGGTCAAGCCTCTGGTCAGCCTGATTCTTGTCCGTAGTTCGGTGGCGGGTTTGCTGGTGCTGCTGGCGGCCCTCCTTCTCGCGCTGCTGCGATAGGGCTGCTCTGGATAGCTGCCGGATCATGACCGCCCACGAGAGCCGACCCCCATGAAAATGCGCAAAACCCTGATCGCCGGTGCCATTGTGCTCACCAGTGTTGCCGCGCTGACTTACGTCAATCGCATCGCGATCCTGCAGCGTTCCCTGGGCTGGCACACGGACTGGAATTACCCGCGCGATCCCAACAAGCCGGTGCCGTGGATGGCCGGTCCCGCCACGGCCGACAAACCAGTCAATGAGCGACCGCCCAACATCGTCCTTATCATGGCCGACGACCTGGGTTCCAACGACGTCACCACCAACGGCGGCGGCTATGCGGCGCAGGGTGCGCCCACACCCAACATCGACTCCATCGCGCGCGAAGGGGTTCAATTCAGCCAGGGTTATGCGGGTGCCGCCGTTTGCACGGTGTCGCGCGCCGCACTGCTGACCGGGCGCTATCCCTGGCGCTTTGGCCTGGAGTTCACGCCGATCCCGGGTGCCATGGGGCGCGTCGTGGGCAAACTGTATGCTGACGTCGAATCCCTGCATCCACCGATCGTCGATCTGGACAAGGCAAGCCAGGTCAAGGATTTCAACGATCTGGGCATGCCACCCTCCGAGCAGACGATAGCGGAGTTGCTCAAACCGCGCGGCTACCACAACATTCACATCGGTAAATGGCATCTCGGCAGCACGCCCGAGATGCGGCCCAACAACCAGGGATTTGATGAAACCCTGTTCATGGAGAGTGGGCTCTATCTGCCGGAAAACGATCCCGGGGTGGTGAATTCGAAGCAGGACTTTGATCCGATCGACAAATTTCTCTGGCCCAATATGCGCTTTGGCGTGAGTTACAACGGCGGCAAGTGGTTTGAGCCCAGCAAGTACCTCACCGATTACTACACCGACGAAGCCGTCACCGCCATCAAGCGCAACAAGAACCGTCCCTTCTTTCTTTACCTGGCGCATTGGGGGGTGCACACGCCCTTGCAAGCGAGCAAGGCCGATTACGACTCCTTGCCCAACATCACTGATCATCGCCAGCGCGTCTACGCGGCCATGGTCAAGTCGGTGGATCGAAGTGTGGGGCGCGTTCTGCAAACCCTGCGCGAAGAGGGGCTCGACGACAACACCATCGTCATCTTCACCAGCGACAACGGCGCGCCGGGCTACATCGGACTGCCCGACGTGAACAAGCCGTACCGGGGCTGGAAGCTGACGCAATTCGAGGGCGGTGTGCGTGTTCCCTATGTGGCCAAATGGCCTGGGCATATCGTTCCCGGCACAAAGTACCAGCCACCCGTGTCGAACATCGATATTCTGCCGACGGTGCTCGCTGCAGCCGGAGGCACCTTGCCAAAGGACCGTGTCATCGACGGCGTCAACCTGCTGCCCTTCCTGGGCAAGGAGGCGAGCCAGCAAGCGCCGCGCCCCCTGTTCTGGCGTGACGGTCCCATGCGTACCGTGCAGGACGCAGGCTGGAAGCTGATCGTCTCCGAGATCCCGAAGAAAGACTGGCTATTCAATCTTCAGCAGGACCCTACTGAAAAGAACAATCTTGCCGCCACGCAGCCGCAGAAACTGGCCCAACTCAAGACACTGCTGCAGGCGCATCACGCCGGCATGCCGCCACCGATGTGGCCCTCCTTTATTCAAGCGCCAATCTACATTGACAAGACGCTGGACCAACCCCGCAGCGCGGACGACGAGTACACCTACTGGTCGAACTGAACGTGCGTCATACGAGGCGAATCCTGCTCGGCCTGCTGACTTCGGTGTTGCTGTTGGGCGGCACCCTGTACGCCGAGCGCGATTACATCCTTCTGGGTGCCGAGGCCTATCTCTTTGGCTACCCGCTGGTCATCATGGATGTGACGCGAAGCAACTCGGCGCTGACTATAGGCCCGGAAAACCAGTTACGCCGCGTGCGCCAGTTTCCAGACGCGAACTTCCGGGACGTGGTGCGGCCCAACGCCGATACGCTCTACACCAGCGGCTTCATTGACATGGCCCAGGGTCCCTGGGTGTTCGAGCTACCGGCCAACGCCCAGCGCTATGAAGTGATGCCCTTCATGGACGCCTGGACCAAGGTCTTTGCCGCACCCGGCACGCGCACGCTGGGTGCTGCGGGGGCGCGGCTGCTGTTGGCAGGGCCCAGCTGGCAGGGCTCAACACCGACGGGGCTGACGCTGGTGCGTGCGCCAACGCAAATGGTCTGGCTGATCGGGCGCACGCAAACCAATGGAGTTGCCGACTACCCGCTGGTGCACCGTTTGCAGGACGGCATCAAGCTGCGCAGTCTGAGCGATTGGCAGGCCGACCCAAGGGCGGCTGAAAAGGTCTCGACCGGGTGGCGAGCCGCGCCAAGCAAACCGATGCCACCGCTGGAGCAGATGCGCTCCATGACTACCGAAACTTTCTTCAGCCGCTTTTCGATGCTGCTGGTGAACAACCCGCCAACCTCGGCTGATGGAGCCATGCTGGTCAAACTAGAGCGCATCGGCCTGAAAGCCGGCCAGCCACCGCCGTGGGGTGCGCTGCAGCGTTGGTGTGTATCGCTTGGTCGCTGGATCGCCGACTTCAAAGTTGCCAGTGAGTTGAAGAAACCACCTGCACTGGTACGGGGCTGGCAGACACCGCCAGCCACACTCGGCAACTACGGCACCGACTACAACACGCGCGCTGTGGTCGCCATGATTGGTCTGGGCGCGAATCTGCCGGCCGACGCCATGTATCCGAACGCCCGTGTTGACGCCAATGGTCAGGCGCTGGACGGCAGCCGCCGCTACCGGTTGCATTTCAAGGCCGACGAGTTGCCGCCGGTGAACGCTTTCTGGTCGGTCACGGCCTATGGTGCGGACGACTTCTTCATCGACAACCCGTTACAGCGTTTCGCTCTGGGGGACCGCGACCCGCTGCTGATCGACGCCGACGGTTCGCTGGATCTGCTGGTGCAGGCCGTGGCGCCGGAAGGCGACATGAAGCGAAACTGGTTGCCAGTCAAATCGGGGCAAGCTTTTCTTCTGAACGCCCGGCTCTACTGGCCCAAGGCGACGGCACTCAAGGGGCAGTGGGGCATGCCGGCAGTGGAGCGCGTAGACTGACGGGTCGCGCTCACTCACCGGTCAACCCCAAAGGAAGCCAGGCCATGCAAGCACTCAGCCCGACGGACTCCGCATTCTTGTGGATGGAAACGCGCAATCAGCCGATGCACGTGGCTGGCCTCAATATTTACTCGCCACCTGCTGACGCCGGCCCGCACTACGTAGCCTCGCTGCTGGCCGAATGGAGCCGGCACCTGTCGGCTGTGGCTCCCTTCAACCTGCGCCCGGTCTTGCGCATGGGGCTGTGGTACTGGGAAGAAGATACGGAGTTTGAGCTGGACTACCACCTGCGCCATCTCGCCTTGCCGCAGCCGGGCCGTATCCGCGAACTGCTGGCCATGGTGTCGCGTCTGCATGGCAATTTGATGGACCGCAATCGCCCTTTGTGGGAGGCCTACGTGATCGAGGGCTTGCCCGGCGGCCGCTTTGCTACTTATATCAAGATTCACCATGCCCTGGTTGACGGTGTCAGCGGTGCCCGAATCATGGCGGAAGGCCTGTCGCGTCGCGCCGATGAAAACAAGCCACCGGTCTGGGCGCAAAAAGTCGCCAAGCATCCCGCGTCCAAACGGGCAGCGGCAGCACCCGGATTGCTGACCCAACTCGCCAATGCGGCGCGCGCCGGGCGCGAGATTTTGCCGGGCATAGGCAGCGGCTTGGTCGACATGCTGCGCCTTGGCTCCGGCGCTGGCGCGGCGCTACCTTTTCAGGCGCCGCCAACGCCCTTCAATGTCGAGATATCGGGTTCGCGGCGCTTTGCTTCGCAGTCCTATTCGCTGTCACGCCTGAAGCGCATTGGCGAGGCGACTGGCGCCACCGTCAACGACGTGACACTGGCGATCTGCGCCGGCGCACTGCGCAGGTACCTGCAGGCGCAGGACAAATTGCCCAGAAAACCGCTGATTGCCATGGTGCCGGTATCGCTGCATGACCAGACTGATGCCGGCGGCAACCAGGTGTCGCTCTTGCTGGCGAATCTGGCCACCCATCTGCGTGATCCGCTCAAGCGTCTGGCGCGCATCGTGCAGTCCACTACCGAGGCCAAGGAACGTCTGCGCAGCATGCCGCGTTTGCAAAAGCTGGCGCACGGAATCACCTCGATTTCACCGATGGGGCCGGCTATGGTGACTGGCACCGCCAAACAACACCCCTTGTTCAATGTCATCATTTCCAACGTCCCCGGACCGCGTGACACGCTGTATCTGAACGGCGCCCGGCTTGACGAGGTTTATCCGGTCTCCATTCCGACGCAGTACCTGGCGCTCAACATCACCATCAGTGGCTACGGCGACAAGCTGGGCTTTGGCTACATCGCCTGCCGTCGCTCGGTACCGGCCTTGCAGCGCATGCTGGACTACACCGATGAGTCGATTGCTGAGCTGGAGCAGGCGCTGGCGCCTGCGCGCGCCAAGGCCAGGACGGCGCCCGTCAAGAAGCCCGCGCGCAAAGCCCGACAATCGGTGACGTGAAGCAAGATCTCCCGATCCGTTACGTCAACCCGGTTTTTCGCCCGCCGAGCGAGGCGCAGTCCCTGATCCTGCCGGTCACCGACGGTTGTTCCTGGAACCGGTGCACCTACTGCGAGATGTACACGGCGCCGCAAAAAAAGTTTCGTGCGCGTGACGAACAGGAGACGCTGGACAGCATCCGGCGCTGCGGTGAGCTCTACGCATCCAGTGTGCAGCGCGTCTTTCTGGGTGACGGCGACGCCATGGTTTTGTCCACCCGGCGCCTGATGGATCTGCTGACGGCCATCAAACAGAATTTGCCCCGGGTCCGGCGTATTTCAAGCTACTGCCTGCCGCGCAACCTGCGCAACAAGACGGTGCAGGAACTGACGGAACTGCGCACCGCCGGGCTGGACCTGGCGTATATCGGCGCCGAGTCGGGCGACGACGAGGTGCTGCAAAAGGTCAGCAAAGGCGAAACGTTCGAGAGCACGTGCGCGGCGCTCGACAAGCTGGGCGCGGCGGGCATCAGCCGCTCGGTGATGCTGCTCAATGGCCTGGGCGGTCGCCTGCTTACCAAGCAGCATGCGAAGAACTCGGCGCGTCTGGCCAATGCCACGCAGCCGGAATTTCTGGCTACCCTGGTGGTGAGTTTTCCCCAGGGCGAGCAGCGCTTTCGTCAGGGCTTTCCCGAGTGGGAGCCGCTCAATCAGCAGGAATTGTTTTCCGAGATGGAGCAGTTTCTGCAGACGCTCGATTTGAAGCGCACCGTGTTTCGCAGCGACCACGCCTCCAACTGGCTGGTTCTCAAAGGCGTGCTGGGTGCTGAAAAAGAGCGGTTGTTGCAGCAGGTGCGAACAGCCATAGCGCAACCACAGGCCGCAGGGCTTCGCCCGGACTGGCAACGAGGTCTTTGAGCTGTCAAAAGGTTTGCCGGACGACCTGTCCATCGCGATCCTATAAAATTCATCAAAAATGAATCTTTAACTTTCCGGTCGTCTCCGGAGCAGGAACTTTTTGATGAAACTGACCAGCTGGACCGATTACAGCCTGCGCGTGCTCATGTACTGCGCGGCCAGCCAGGGGCGAGCGCAGCCCGTGACCATCACCGAGATTGCCCAGGCGCATCAGATTTCGCGCAGCCACCTCACCAAAGTTGTGGTCGAACTGTCCAACCAGGGTCTGCTTGCCACCACGCGCGGGCGCGGCGGCGGCTTGCGGCTGCTCAAACCTGCGAAAGACATAGCACTGGGCGACGTGGTGCGCCAGACAGAGACCGACTTCACGATGGTGGAGTGCTTTGATTCGGCCCACAACGACTGCCGACTGATCGGACATTGCCGTCTGAAGGGTGTGCTCAATCAGGCTCTGCAAAGCTATCTGCAGGTGCTGGACCGGGTCACGCTGGCCGATCTGGTGCCGAACACCGGCTCCGGTGTACCCCAACCCTGAATGCAAAACCATGACCCACATTCCGATACTCAAGATCCTCGAACCCGTCGCCCCGGCGCCCCGTGGCGCCGCCTTTTTGCGCTTAGGCTTCCGACCCTTCTACCTGGGTGCTGCCGTGCTGGCGGCGCTGGCGGTGCCGGTCTGGATGATGTTGTTCCTGGGGCAATGGGTCTGGGCACAGGCACTGTCACCGCTGCTCTGGCACGCGCACGAGATGGTGCTGGGTTTTGCCTCGGCGGTGATCATCGGGTTTTTGATGACGGCGGTGAAGGCGTGGACCGGACTGGCCACACCACGCGGCCTGCCTCTTGGCGCTCTCGCGCTGCTGTGGCTGAGCGCCAGAATCGCGGCGTTGACGGCGCCGTATGCGGTCTTCGCCGTGCTCGATACCCTGTTGTTGCCCATCGTTGCCCTGGTGCTGCTCCGTCTGCTGCTGCGCGCCGGCAATACCCGCAATCTGCCACTGGCCGCCCTGCTGCTCCTGCTCAGCGCAGCCAACGCGACTTTTCACCTGTCGGTTCTGGGGCTGCTGGATCTGGCACCGACCCGTGCGCTGCACGCGGCCCTGGCGGTGATTGTGATGGTCGAATGTGTGATGGCCGGGCGCGTGATTCCGGGCTTCAGCATGAGCGCCATCCCGGGCCTGCGAGTCACAGCCCTGCTCTGGCTGGAGCGCTCGGCCCTCGCGCTGACCGGCCTGGGCCTGCTGCTTTGGGTGTTTGCCGCACCCGGCTGGATCGCTTCGCTGACACTGGGCCTGGCCGCTGCCGCACATGTCTGGCGCCAATGGCGCTGGAAGCCACTGCTGTCAAGGCGGCGCCCGATCCTGTGGGTTCTCCATCTGTCCTACGCCTGGATACCGGTCGGACTGGGCTTGCTGGCGCTGGCGCAGATCAACCTGCTTGCGGTGTCGCTGGGCCTGCACGCGCTGGCCGTAGGTACCACCGGAGGCCTGATCATCGGCATGATCACCCGAACCGCTCGCGGCCACACCGGACGCACCTTGCAGGCGACACCGGCTGAAGTTCTGGCCTATGTGCTGGTGGCGCTGGCCGCGGTCATGCGGGTACTGATGCCCCTGCTTTGGCCCGATCTGTTGCTGGTCTGGCTGATCGGTGCGGCAGCGGCCTGGAGTGTGGCCTTTGCCATCTATGTGTTTATCTATGTGCCTTGGCTGACACAAACCCGGCTCGATGGGAAGGATGGATAGGGAGATGGATTACCTCGTTCTGCGCCATCTTCACATCAGCTGTGCTGCCATCAGCATCACCTTGTTTGTTGTGCGCGGTACGTGTCAGACGGCAGGCTGGCCATGGCGCCAGTGGCGCTGGCTGCGCATCGCCCCGCATCTGGTTGACACCGTGCTGCTGGTCGCGGCCATCAGCCTGGCTTGGCGGAGCCAGCAGTACCCTTTTGCGCAAAACTGGTTAAGCGCTAAAGTGGTGGCCCTGCTCGTGTACATTGGTCTGGGCAGCCTGGCCTTGCGGACAGGCGCCAGCCGCACAGTGCAGCGAGCTGCGTTTCTGGGCGCGCTGCTGACGGTGGCCTATATCGTCGGCGTGGCCATGACGCGCTCGGCCAGCCTGGGGCTGATTTGAATGGAGCAAGCTTAGTCAAGACATGAGTTCACATCCGGCGCGTTGGAGTCTTGGATCCAAACTGGCACTGGTAGGCCTGCCCTTTCTTGTGCTGGCCTTGCTCTCGACCGCGGCCACCTTGTGGGTCTCCTGGCAACTCGACGGTGGCGCTGCCGCTGTGAACGAAGCCGGGCGCATGCGCATGCAGTCCTACCGGATGGCGCTCTCGATTGGCACCAGCGAGACGGCCGCACTGCCAGACCAGGTGAAGGAATTCAACCAGAGTCTGGCAACCTTGAGCAGCGGCGACCCTGAGCGACCCTTGTTTGTGCCCTGGGACGACACGGTCCGTGCAAGATTCACCATTGTCGAGCAGGATTGGGCACAATTTCGTGCTCGCTGGATCGACTCCAATCCCAGCGCCCTGCACGACTTGCGTGACCAAACTGTCACCTTTGCCTCGCACATCGACGCCTTTGTGACGGCCATCGAGTCGCATATGGCGCGCTGGACCGCCTTGCTGCATCTGCTGCAGATGAGTCTGCTGGCGATGGCGATTCTGGGTGCCGCCGTGCTGATCTACACCGGCTATCTGTTTGTCCTGGAGCCGGTCGGTCAGTTGAAGCAGGCCATTGAAAAAATTCAAGAAGGCGATTTTGATGCCCGCGTTGAAAGCGGGACCAGTGACGAGTTCGGCACCTTGGCAGATGGCTTCAACGGCATGGCCGAACACCTGCAGTCGATGTACCGCAACCTTGAGAGTCGTGTCCAGGAAAAAACCGCGCAACTCGAAGAAAAGCATGAACGGCTGGAGAGCCTGTACGAAGTCACGGCCCTGGTTGCCAAAGCAACAACGCTGGAAGAACTGGCGCAGGGTTTTGTCAGGAGCATTGCCCGGATTGCCCGCGCCGACGGTGTTGCCTTGCGCTGGTCGGACCAGGCCAACCGGCGCTACCTGATGCTCGCCGCGCAGGGTTTGCCTTCTGCGATGGTCGATGGCGAGCTCTGCATTGACCAGGGCGAGTGCCATTGCGGCGTGGCATCGGCTGCTGTCGGGCTGCGTGTTATTCCCATCCATTCGATGGACGCCGGTGCAATGCAGCACTGCTCACGCGCCGGCTTTGAGACCGTCGTCAATATCCCGGTGCACCTGCACGAGCGTTTGATGGGCGAAGTCGATCTTTTCTTCCATGCTCGTGCCAACCCCTCCAGCGCCGAACGCTCGTTGCTGGAAGCGCTTGGCAGTCATCTGGCTGGCGCCATGGAAAACATGCGCTTGAACTCACTTGAGAAGGAAGCTGCGGTGTCGCAGGAACGCCATCTGCTGGCGCGCGAACTGCACGACTCGATTGCGCAATCGCTGGCGTTTCTGAAGATTCAGGTGCAACTGATGCGTGACGCCGTGCAGTCCGGCGACGCCGCGCAGATCGGCCAGGTGCTGGAAGAAATTGACGTTGGTGTGCGCGAAAGCTATGGCGATGTACGTGAGTTGTTGCTGCATTTCCGCACCCGCACCAACACCGAAGACATTGAGCCAGCACTGCAGACCACACTGCGCAAGTTTGAACACCAGAGCGCCATCAAGGCCTCACTGTCAATGCAGGGGCAGGGCATGCCGCTATCGCCCGATCTGCAAATTCAAGTACTGCACATTGTTCAGGAGGCGCTGTCCAATGTTCGCAAGCATGCGCGTGCATCGCAGGTCTGGCTCGACGTGCAGCAGCAGCCCGCCTGGCGCTTTGAAGTCCGGGACGACGGCGTCGGCTTTAGGCCTGGCACGGATCAACTTGACGAGACCCATGTCGGTCTGCGAATCATGAGCGAGCGGGCGCAGCGCATCGGTGCCGAGCTCGATGTCATTTCGACGCCGGGGCACGGCAGTTCCATCATCCTGACCTTGCCGGTACGTGCTCACCCGATGCCAGAGCCAGAGAAGCAAAGCCATGAAGCCCATTGAAACCGGTCCGATTCGCATTCTGGTCGTGGACGACCACACCTTGTTTCGGCGCGGCCTGACAGCGCTTTTGATGCGTGATCCGCGCCTGACCGTGGTTGGTGACGCGGCCGACGCCGGTCAGGCCCAGCGCAAGGCGCAGGAGCTGCAGCCCGACCTGATCCTGCTCGACAACCACCTGCCCGGCGTCAACGGCGTTGACGCCCTGCCGGCCCTTTTGGAAGCCGCGCCAGCGGCACGCATCCTGATGCTCACCGTCAGCGAAGACGAAAGCGACCTGGCCGCCGCGCTGCGCGGTGGTGCGGCCGGCTACCTGCTCAAGACCATCGAAGGCGATGCGCTGACGCAGGCGATTGAACGTGCCATGCAGGGTGACAGTGTGGTTGCGCCAGAGATGACGAGCAAACTGGTTTCGGCTTACCGTGGTGCGGCGCGGGCCGAACCGGTTGCTCCGGTCGGCACCACCTCTGTTGCGCAGGCCTCGATTGCCAGCTTGTCACCGCGTGAACTCGAGATCCTGCGCGGCATTGCACGCGGTGCGAGCAACAAGGAAATTGCGCGAGAGCACGGCATTGCAGAAACTACCGTCAAGATTCATGTGCAGCACGTGCTGCGCAAACTTGACGTCAGCTCACGCGTCCACGCCGCAGTCATGGCGGCGGAGAGTGGACTGCTGTGAAGCTGGGCACCGCCGGTGCTGCTGCGTCCAGACCAACAAAATGGGTTGACCTGAGAAATCAGGAGCGCCCGGACAGGGTCAATTCTGCCTTGCTTAATCCTTATGCCAGATTAAGGACGTGTTCACGTTAGAAGGAGATTATCGGGTCCGATGCACACAAGTGTTGCAGCCCCGCGCTATGTGTCTGTCGATAAGTCCCGTTGCTGTTTGGGTTACAAAAAAATATGGAGTCAAACTGATGAAAAACTTACGCTTGGCTGGTGTCGCGGCAGTACTGCTGTCGACCCTGATCTTTGGCGCGCAGGCTCAGGAAAAACCGCTGGCGCCTACCGAAAAGGCCTATCAGGTCGGTGACTCGTCGCCGGTGGGCAACGTGCCCTTGGTGCACAGTCTCAACCCGAAAGCGCCGCCGATGACGCTGGCCGAATTTGACGCTGGGCGCAAGATCTATTTTGAGCGTTGCGCCGGTTGCCATGGCGTGCTGCGCAAGGGCGCTACCGGCAAGCCGCTGACAACGGACAAGACGATTCCCAACGGAACCGAGTACTTGAAAATCTTCATCAAGTACGGCTCGCCTGGTGGCATGCCCAACTGGGGTACCTCAGGTGAGTTGACCGACGATCAGGTCGACTTGATGGCGCGTTACATCCAGCATGAGCCGCCAACACCTCCGGAATGGGGCATGAAGGAAATGATGGCCTCGCTCAAGGTCATCGTCGCCCCGGACAAGCGCCCGACCAAGAAGATGAACAAGCTGGATCTGGGCAACCTGTTTTCGGTCACGCTGCGTGACGCTGGCGAGATCGCCCTGATCGACGGCAAGAGCAAGCAGATCGTCAAGATCATCAAGACCGGTTACGCCGTGCACATTTCGCGCATGTCCTCCTCCGGGCGCTATCTCTATGTCATCGGTCGAGACGCCCGCATCAACCTGATCGACCTGTGGATGGATGAACCTTCCAACGTGGCAGAAATCAAGATCGGCCTGGAAGCGCGCTCGGTCGAGACCTCCAAGTTCAAGGGTTATGAAGACAAACTGGCGATCGCCGGAAGCTACTGGCCGCCCCAGTTCGTGATCATGGACGGCGACACCCTCAAGCCGATACGCATAGAGTCCACGCGCGGCGTCACGGTCGGCACCCAGGAATACCATCCTGAGCCACGGGTGGCAGCGATCGTTGCTTCGCACTACAACCCCGAGTTCATCGTCAATGCCAAGGAAACCGGCAAGATCCTCGTGGTCAGCTACAAGGATTTGAAGAACCTGAAAGTGACGACCATCGACGCCGCGCAGTTTCTGCACGATGGGGGTATGGATTCAACCGGGCGCTACTTCCTGACCGCAGCCAACGCATCGAACAAGATTGCGGTGGTAGACACCAAGGAAGACAAGCTGACCGCGCTGATCGATGTCGGCAAGGTGCCGCACCCTGGTCGCGGTGCTAACTTTATCCATCCCAAGTTCGGCCCGGTCTGGGCCACCAGCCACCTCGGTGACGAGACCATCAGCCTGATTGGCACCGATCCGATCAAGCACAAGATGCAGGCCTGGCACGTGGTCGAGACCCTGAAGGCTCAGGGCGGTGGTTCTCTGTTCATCAAGACCCATCCAAAATCGCAGAATCTGTGGGTTGATACGCCGCTCAATCCGGACGCCAAACTGTCGCAGTCGGTGGCGGTATACGACATCAAGAATCTGGCCAGGGGTTTCGAGGTCTTGCCGATCGGCGACTGGGCCGGCATCAAGGACGATGGCGCCAGGCGCATCGTTCAGCCTGAATACAACATGGCCGGCGATGAAGTGTGGTTTTCGGTCTGGAGTGCCAAAGACAAGATCTCCGCCCTGGTGATCGTGGATGACAAGACACGCAAGCTCAAGGCGGTGATCAAGGATCCGCGTCTGATCACACCGACCGGCAAATTCAACGTGAACAACACGCAACACGACGTCTATTGAAACTCAATGAATAGGGCGTCTTGGTGGCGCCCCATCTTTAAAGGAAACTGAAATGAAAACACTGAATCTGTTGTGCCTCGCCAGCGCGGCCTTGCTAAGCCTTGGCGCGCAGGCCGCCACCGGCGAAGAAATCATGACCAAGGCAGGCTGCATGGCTTGCCACAAGGTCGACGTCAAAGTAGTGGGTCCGGCGTTGAAAGACATCGGCAAGAAGTACAAGGGCCAGGATGTGCTCGCCAAACTGCTACCGAAAGTGCGTGCTGGCGGTCCCGGCGTCTGGGGTCCGATTCCGATGTCGCCCAACCCCGTCGAGAAGATCAGCGACGCGGATCTGAAAACCGCCGTACAGTGGATCTTGACTTTGTAGGGTTTGATTGAGGCTGGCGTAGATCATCACAGCGGGGGCTGTCATCGCGATGGCCGCGTCGTTCCTTCTCGCGATGACGCGAGTGCCCCTCTTGCTTGCCTTTGGCGTACTCCAAGCCGGCGCCGTGACTGACGCGCCGCCAGGTTCTTCCCCGGAGTGGGGCGAAGCGAGCATTCGTTCTTCCAGGGTCGAGAAGCCGGGGGCCGCAGCGCTGCCGCCAAAGCCGCAATGGCAAGCGGACCCCTTGAACCTGTTTGTCGTCGTCGAAGCCGGTGACCACCATGTGTCACTGGTCGATGGCGATCGGTTTGAAGTCCTCCACCGCTTTGCCTCGCGCAGTGCACTGCATGGTGAACCGAGATTCACGCCGGATGGGCGCTTTGTTTACTTCGGCACGCGCGATGGTTGGGTCACCAAGTACGACTTGTGGAATCTGACGCCGGTGGCCGAGGTGCGCGCTGGCCTGGATATGCGCAACCTGGCGCTGTCAGGTGACGGGCACTGGGTCATGGCAGCCAACTACTTGCCCAGGACGCTGCTGCTGTTCGACGCCGACTTGAATCTCGTGCGCAGTTACCCTGTGGCGACGCCGGACGGCAAGACCGCCTCAAGGGTAGCCGCCGTCTACGACGCCACACCCCGTCACAGTTTCATCGCGGCGCTGAAAGACATCCCTGAACTGTGGGAGATTTCCTATGACCCAAAGGCCGAACCCATTTTCGATGGTCTGGTGCATGACTACAAAATGGGCGAGGGCCTGGCCAAGCCCGGTTTCCTGGGGGTGCGGCGCACGCGCTTGGATGAACCCCTGGAAGACTTCTTCTTCGACCAGAGCTACCGTCACGCGGTCGGCAGCACACGCAGCCAGGGTATCAAGCCTATTGCCGCGCAGGTCGTGAATCTGGATGTTCGCCGGCGCATTGTCGAGTTCCCGTTGCCGGGCATGCCGCATCTGGGTTCCGGCATCACCTTTACCTGGAGAGATACTTTGGTGCTGGCCGCACCGAACCTGAAAGACGGGGCGCTGGCAGTGGTGGACACGAAGACCTGGAAGGTGCTAAAAACCATCGCCACGCCGGGGCCCGGTTTCTTCATCGGCAGCCATGAAAACTCGGCGTACGCGTGGGTCGACTCGGTACTGAGTCCCAGCGCCCGAGACAGCCTCACGATCATCGACAAGCGCACGCTGGCGGTGGTCGCCCAGGTGCGCGAACCGGGTCGCACCCTGTCGCACATCGAGTTCACGCGGGACGGTCGCTACGCCCTGGCCAGTCTGGGTGAAATGGATGGCGCCCTGATCGTGTATGACGCGCGGACGTTCAAGGAAGTCAAGCGCCTGCCGATGTCCAAACCAGTTGGCAAGTACAACGTGGGGAACAGAATAGCCCGCTCCGAAGGCAGCTCGCGCTGAAGCCGGGCGCCTAGTGAGCGCCGTAGCAGGCGAGCCGCGTCACGTCGACGATCCGGATGTCGCGTTTGTCGATCTGGATCAATTTTTGCGTCTCGAGTTCATGCAGCACCTTGGAGAAGTATTCCGGTGTCAACGACAGGCGCGAAGCCAGCGTCGCCTTGCTCACCGGCAGCGAGACCGTGAAAGTCTGCGGCGCATCGCCGGCTTCGGCCTGGCGCTCACTCAGAAGGTAGCCGATGACGCGCTGCATGCCACTGTGCAGGGCGCC
>Ga0194063_10000647_pt1 | contig 24746 bp, 25 predicted proteins | sample SepL3720m_MetaG_FD_155459 | JGI IMG/M metagenome (GOLD analysis project Ga0194063, IMG submission 155459) | Anoxic zone freshwater microbial communities from boreal shield lake in IISD Experimental Lakes Area, Ontario, Canada - Sep2016-L373-20m | ecosystem: Environmental > Aquatic > Freshwater...
GATGAAAGAACGGGGAGAAGTCGAGGCCCAGTGAAGTAGGTGTTGCACTTCACGGGCCGAGGGAAGAAGGAAGAATACAAGCGGAGGGAGTTAACCACGGATCACACCTAAGAGACACGGATGGAAGAAGTCGAGGCCCAATGAAGTAGGCTTCGCACTTCACGGGTCAATGGGTCGAGAGCGCCAGTGAAGCAGGCATCGCACTTCACGGGCCGAGGGGATAAGAGACAGCTTTTCCGCAATGTAGGAACTACTGGAATCGCTCTTTGATGCCGAATGGATTCATCCTGAGATCGAGAACTGCATGCACAACAATGCGATTCTCTTCCGTCGTATAAAATACACCATAAGGGAAGCGTTTAAGCAGGAATCTCCGGATATTCGCGTGAAAGACAGATCCGAGTTCCGAGTGCTCGGAAAGAGAACTGACCATCGTATCCAGTTCGTCACAGAACCCGCTTCCAAGCCCAGACGAACAGGCTTCATAATAAGCAAATGCCCTCCCGATGTCCGCTTCAGCAGATGGAAGAAAAACGACGGCCCTGCTTTTCACACCGCAAGGCGACGTTTAATGTCGTTCCAACTGACCACGGAATCGGGGGATGAGGCATATTCTGCTCGCCGCCGTTCCAGCTCGGCAACAATTTCCTCATGGCGCACATCGAACGACGCATCAGCTCGGACATCGCTCCAAAGTTCATCTACAAGCTCAAGCTTTTCCATGCACGATAACTCTCTCAGTGCGGGTATTTTATCGAGAATCATGGAAAGTATGGTAGCCGAAGCCGGCCAGCCGCACAAGTTCAGAGTTGATTCCTTGCTGGCCCTCGTCCCCTGGCCCGTGAAGAGCGAAGCCTGCTTCACCGGCCTCCGCCATCCGCCATCCGCCATCCTGAATACTGCCTAGTGGATACTGAATACTTCGGCAAAGCCGGTCCCCTCGGCCCGTGAAGTGCGAAGCCTACTTCACCGGGCCTCGACGTCTGCTCCTCAGATTTTTAACCACAATCGAAGCCTTGGGGAAGACGCCAAGAGCTCGTAGAGTGACCGCAGCGGGAAGCCAGGGCATCAAATTACACCTGAAAGCCACGGATTGGGAACACGCGGAAACGCGTGATCCGAAGGGCACTGCTCGCGGGAGCAAAAGAGGAAAATGGCTAACAGTCAGCGTCTGATGGAGCAAGAGGACCGATTATGATTCAAGCGGCAAGTTTGTCCGAGTGGCCCGACATGATATGATTGTCGTATAAATCCGCCACAGGAAAGCAAAGTTCGTAATCTCCCCAAATCAATTCCCCAAACTCTACCCGGAAACCTACGAATCTCTTTGGATCGAGAAAAGCTCGAATTTCCGGATGCCGTGCCTCGACTAGAAACGGCCTGAAATCTACTTCATGCGCCTTGCCGTCCCCAAACTCTATGTGGATACGGTAGTCTCCGCTATGCTCCGCACTGACAATCTGGATTTCCGCGTTCATGGTTATAATCTTTGCGTGATTTTTTCCGGCCTGATTGATTTGTGCAACACAAAAAAATCAATCCACTTCTGGACGATATCCTCTGCTTTGGCACGAACAAGTTCTTTGAAATAGCGTAGTTCGCTCTCTGTGAGCATAGGTCGTCCACGCTGCGGCAGGAACCGAATGTCATCGACGCATCCATTCAGAACAAGAAGTTCGGCCCGGCATTCCCTTCCGTTGCACTTCCCATGCACATGAACGGGTTCGTGCTCGTTGGCATAAAATATTACTACAAGCCCAAAATATTCGTAAAGTTTCGGCATCAGATTTATTATGGAGTCAGCATTTCCTCCACCGTCTCAATAATTTATACGTTTACTCACTCCGATAATGGAGGTCAAGAAAACCGCTCTCCTATGGTCCTCGACGTCTCTGGGCGCCATCCTCAATCCGCCATCCTCAATCCCGTATCCTTTCCCTATTCCGTCATCCGTGTAAATCCGTGAAATCCGTGGTTGAACCACTTCCGCTGAGTTTTTTCCAAATACCAAAGAGGATGTAGCCGAAGATAAACGGATAGATGACGAGCAGGGTGATATCCCGGCCCATGTTGAATGTCAGCACGATCCCCAGCGCGTAGAGCAGGAGGCGGGGCGTTTCAAATCCCAGCAGATCCTGGCGCGCCAGCACGGCCACCCACACGGCCATGAGGAGGGCGGCGGCTATCGGTCCGAAGAACTCGCCGAAGTTCACAACCCCCTGTCCGATCATCCCGGTCGAGATGGTGGCCGCCACGCCTCCCTCACCTTTTCCCGCTTGGTCCCAGAGCATCCCCCGGGCCATGGCATAGTCAATGCCGATGAGCGGCTTGCCGGGCCAGAGCGTGCGGGGGATCGGGTTCACCAACTCCGCGAAATACCGGCTTCCCCAATTGGGGTTGTAGCTACCGGTCTTGATGAAAAAGTTGATCCATCCGAGTTCTTCAAACATGTTCAAGCCTTGGTGTTTGATGTCGTCAGGCTCCTTTCCGGGAAAAAAGGCCATGGCCTCGACGTTGTCGGATGCTTCCTCCTGCCCGATATGCAGGAAGCGGCCGGTGCTGAAGGCATACGCAACGTTCATGTCATGCGTGCGCGCATCCATCACAAACTTCAGCCATTGGTTCATGGCTAGGAACCCCACGGCAATGACTACCACCCGGATCAAGACGCCTCCCCTCATGCGCAAAAGGGCAAAAGCCAGATACCCGGGGACAACTGCAGCGATGATCGTGTTCCTTGTTCGGTCGAGGAGAAAATACGGAGCGGACAGCCCAAAGATCACCAGAGCGAGGATCCGCGTCTTGGGGCGATTGGCCACGGCGGCAAGCACCCCGAATATCGCCGTGAGTGTAATCTGCAAATACCCCGCAAACGAGATCAAAAAGTCATAGCCCTCCCCAATCCGCCCACGAGTCCATGGCTCCGCCTTGTTTCCAAGGAACGGCAGGAAGAGGCCGACAAAATCATAATCCACCCGCACGAGAGCCACGCCCATCACCACCACCCAGACAACAGCCAGCAGGCGGCAAGTGCTATCCACCTGATCCTGCCAAGCATCGCCCTGCCAGGCTCCGGTTTGCATCAGCCGGATCAACTGGCTCTGCCTGCCCAGATGCATCCGATTGAGCGCGAGGTGGACGGGCCTCACAAATATCCCGAACACCGCGAGAAAAAGTCCCGCCTCCCACCAGCCCGCATCAAGAGAATCTGCGCCAATGGCCAGCAGGTATCCGGCGTAATCATTATAGAGAGCATCCACGACATACCAGACAGCCACCGTGCCAAGAACGGCAAGCGCCGGGATCCCCCATCCTTCTTCGCGTTTCGAAACAAAATATGCCCCAAGCGCTGCCATTCCAACCACGCACAGCCAGAACGGGAAGGGATAGAAAACGGCTTCAGTATAGGTTATTGGCATTCGAATGAGTCGAGGCCTAGTGAAGTAGGCTTCGCACTTCACGGGCCGAGGGGTCGAGTGCTCCGGCGGAGCCTGAGTGTTCAGCGCTCAGTTTCCCAATTCCGCGATCCGCAATCAGACATCCGCCATTAGCTGTCGCCTGCTTCCGAAATTACGCATCCATGCTCGAACGCTGACCGTTTTGGCCTCGAATGGCAGGTAGAGAAGCCAGGCTGCCAGCAGGCAGGAAAATACTTTTGAGACAAAGATCAGGAAGGAGAACGCGGTTATTGACGGGTTGCGAGTGGGGGAAAAATATATCCAGAGATCAAGAATCGGATAGTGCGTCAAATACAACGTGTAGGAAAATGCGGCGAGCTTTGTTCCAAACTTTTCCATATAAACCAAGAGGGTGCCCTTTGGTTCAACCTTACAAATGGCGGCTGTCAGCAATCCAATGCCTGCGCTCTCGATGAGAACGGCAATCTCGCGGGAAGGAATGAATGCGACAAGAGAGGCTGCCGTGAATGAAATTGTTTCTGACCGCAATTGAGAGATCACAGATCCGAGAACTGCAAGCGTTACGCCAGAGATCAGCACGGCGGGCTTGAATTTATCGGAAACGAGAAAAAGACAGAATGCACCCAATAACCAGCAACTGAGATAAGAAAAGCTCAGTTTTGTAAATACGACCGCCCCTACTGCCAGCATGAAAAAAGCGGCAGTTTTGCTCTTGATTCCTGGCTGCAATAAAATTCCGACAGCTCCAATGATGATATAAAACCAGACCTCATAGCTCAGCGACCACAACGGCATGTTGTGTGCAAAGTTCTGAAAAAATATCCCCTGAAGAGCAAATACATTTCCGATCAATTCGGCAAAGGACACCGGGTAACCACAAATCAACGCAACAACCAGAGTCAGAATAAGTGCTGGGATAAGTGGCACCCAAATCCGCGATACCCGATCGATAGCAAACGAGGAAAAGTCAAATGACCGATCGAGTGTCCGCCGGATTACCCCTCCGCCAACAAGAAAGCCGCTCAAAACAAAAAAAACGACGACCCACTCGAGGCCGGCGCGCGTCAGGGCAAAGAAAACCTTGATCGGGAATGTTTGCTCAGACTTTGGGAGGCTACCAAAATCAACCCAGTGATACCCTCGCGCATGGCAGACAACAACCATGAAGGCAGCAATAAATCGCATCCAGTCGAGCCAGTAAAAATGTTTAAGAGGTTTCATCTTTCAAACCTGAAAAGCCTGCATGATAATCTCCACGTTTCTCTGCCATGAATTATCACACTCATACCTCGCCCAATCAGGCCTCTCGGAGGATTTATATTTCTCAATCATTTTCTCCGCCCCTTTTAGGATCGCATCTGCATCGTCGGGTCTGACAAAAACACCCAACCTGTATTTCTCAACCATCTTCTTGAGTGGGCCCTCTCCAGATGAAGCCAAAACGGGTTTTCGGGCAGACACAGCAGTGCCCAGAACTGCGCTCATAGAGTGAAAAACCGCACTGTAGGTGAGGAGAACAAAGTCGCATAAATTAAAAAGATCGCCCACATCCTCATCTGGTATTCGACGACATTCCCAACGACATTGGCCGGACACACCAAGTGCTTCTGCAAGTTGCTGGTAATATTCTATTGGACGAGATGAGCCTGATTGCACAGTCCCAGCAACCAGAAATTTGACATGCTTGGGTAGTTTTGACATCGCCCGCAAAAACAAATCCAGATTTTTGCCGTCGCGAATCTGCCCGAATGAAAAAAATATGATGTCGTCTGCACGAAATCCAAATCGATCACGGGCAGATTCCCTGGAACAGGTGGGTGAGGCAATATCGTAAGGGCCAAATGGAACTTCATGGACTTCAAGGTCCACCGGTTTTGGTCCGCCAAAATCAACAGGCGTGTCATCGTGCACAAAAACGTGACGCACAAAAGAATATCCCAATCGCACGGACCAGCGGTGCCACCATTTCGGCCCAACGATAAAATTTCGCACTGGATCATGTGCGATGGTCCCTATCTTAACCCCTTTCTTGGCAAGTCGCTTCAGAGGCCATACCCAAAGCGGGGAGAAATATTCTTTGAAGGTATCAAAAAGAACACAAACATCATCATAGCTATTACAATCACCGGAGACGGCTGTTCGGGTCACTAGAGGGGCATCTGCCCGCAAAAACTGAAAACTGCCGCTCGCCAACATGCTCGCTATCTTTTCAACTCGTTTCGCTTCTCTCCTTAATTCAGAAATCATCCCGATAGCCTTGAAAATCCGTCCAAGAAGACCCCTTCCGTAAAACATTTTCAATTTCTCAACATTCTCTAGCTCCAGTATTTCAACATGAACACCGGTTGGAAGCCGGCCCACAGGAAAAGTTGGTTTGCACAAAAATATGACATCAATCCCAGCAAGCGCCATTGCACGGACTTGGTAAACGGCATAATCTAAAATCCCGCCGGTATCGGCGCTGCACACGTAGAGAAGTTTCATGCAGAAAAACTAAGTTGAGGCCCGGTGATGTAGGCTTCGCACTTCACGGGCCAATGGGACGAGCGACGGGTGCGGAAACATTTGGCCGCTGAATACTGCCTGCTGAATACTGCCTGCTGAATACTGCCTGCTGAATACTGCCTGCTGAATACTCCGGCTCAGCCGGTGCCATCTACTAACCGTTCCCCAGCCCGGCGCAGCCGGCCCAACCCCCATCCGCCAGCCAGGCATCGACTAGGGGGAGTTCCTTTTCGGGGAAGATTCCGGCTTCGACCAGAGCCTGGTAGCAATGACGAAGATTATTTCCGACTTGAGCTTCCCCTTTTCTTGGCCGTAAACCGCCCAAGATCTCGCAGATCAGTCGGTTTTTATCATAGCCGGGAATCTCGTCGCGGAAATCCCGCATGAGATCGTGGGGGTTCCTGTCCTGATAAACCTCTGGAGCATGGAAAACAACGCCCATATCCAGCTCCCAGAGGCAGCGTTGAGCGACAAAGCTTTTCCAGATATCGCACATACGGAATGAGCAGTAGCTCGGAATGTAAAGCAGTGGATACACGACCGGCCACCACCAGGTGCTCTGCGTGTTGAACGGGCACCAGTTTCCCGGCTCGAGATAAACGCTAGGAGATTCCTCAAACGAGAACTCGCGATCCATCACGAGCCTCCAGATGGCATCCACATCGGCCGAACCATTCACAAGTCCCTGCTGGATCGGCGCGCGTTTGGGAACTGTCATCGGAAGCGACTCTGGCAATGGCTTGCGAATCTCGTCCAAGGGAAGCCCTCGGGGCCAAATGTTGTCACTGCTGAAATATCGATAGACATTCACCCAACACCCATCAGATTTGGGAATCAACCGCCCGCCAGTGAGTTCCTCACCTCGAACCTCCCAGTTTGTGATCGGTGCATTGTCATCATCCGTCTCGTAGATGCACCCCGCCCCCGCAGCGATTGCATGAAGATAGGCGATATTCTTCCGGGCATAGTGCTTTGTCGGCAAGTTTTCAGCAAGTTTGAAACGTCCATTTTCCTGGTCTGCGAGCGACAAAAAATCTACAGGCCAACAAGACTCGATACCCGCAACCCGTGACACGCTACACGTTGGCGCGTAGCTCGCAGGCCCCTTGGAGTCTCCTGCCACAATGAGCTTTCCGCCGCATGCGGCAAGCCGTGCGACCAAGGCGTTGACGCTCGCAGTCGGCTCTTGAATGGTGGTGATAACAGAATATAGCATTCTCATGGCATCCGATTTGAGTGTTTCTACTGTTGCATAATCGCCAGTGGCTTACGCAGCCGTTTCCTGACATCTCTACACTTATTGCTCCCTCGAAATATCCCAATGATGAAGCCATGCAAACCTACAATCCGAAACAGCATATCAAAAACAATTACATGAAACATCGGGTGATTAACGCCCAGCTTATGGAGGCGTTTTGCTGAGTGCAACCATAACCGGAATCTGAAAAGGGAAGATAAAACAAAGGGAAGAAAAATTACTACAGTCAGAAACATCGGGACTCCAGCAAGTAAAAAGACAAGACCAAAAATCAGACTGCAGCACTCAACTAAGAGCCTGCCGCCAACAAGGAAAAAATGGTTCCAGCCCAAGTTAGCTTCCCCTTCACCCAAAAAATTTCGAAAGTTTTCATTAAGAAAACCTTTGAGCGTAGTGTGTCTGTGCCAATAACACCGTATACGTGGCGCCGCTGATGGTTTTGCACCGTGGAGATGCATCAAGTGACCGAATACAGTGTCGTCCCCAGCAAGAGTCAAGTCTTCGGGATAGCCCCCGATCTCCTGCCAGAGCCTTTTACGGTATGCGATAGAGCGGGAACTTGCGTATGTAACGGGTAGCGCCACGGATTCATGTTTGCAGCCCTTCATCGCCCACTCAGTCAGAGCCCATGGGCTAGACAGGCTTTCATACTTTACAGCCCAACTGCCGGCGACCATATCAATCTGCGGGTTGGCGAAAAGAGGCGCTGTCAACTCCTCCAACCACTCGGGATCCCACTCGCAGCCGATATCGGTTGATGCGATAATTTCATATCTTGCTTGTTCGATGGCTAGGTTTCGACCGCGTGCTACATTGCATCCCGGTTCCTGTCGTAAATTCAGCTTCCATGGACGGTTCCTGGCTGCCTCCGATTGTAGAAACTCCCACGTTCCATCGCGAGACCCGGCGTCAGTAATAATAATTTCAGATGGATAACAAGTTTGATTTAAAACGTGGCTTAAAAAAACTTGGCAACCAACAATATCATTCCATACTGTACTAACCAATGACACAGCAAGCGTGCGTCGAGAGCATGTGTTCAAGATTTGGGGGCAAGCGTTTTTCATGGCTCAATATTTGAATCAATACCCATACTATGCACAACACATCAATTCATCAGAATTATCCGCAGCTGCACAATATGTCTCGGACACCGGGTATACCCTCAGAATAGAACATATGCCGGATTTTCCCAACATAATGCCTGCAAATTGAATCAGGATACTTTTTGCCGTTCAACGTAAGCTGGTAATGTTTCGGATCGAGAAAATCAACCCGTCCATCAATCGAAGCCATCACGGCATATAGGCTTTGCTCGATAAACCAGCGGTCACCTAAAAGCACCGGGGAACTAGCCAAACAGCATTCAATTTTTTCAAGATTCAGAACCTCTCTATTAATTGCTACAATACCCGTGTTTACATATGGAACAACAATTGTATCAAATATCTGGGCAGCTTGAACGGCAGCAGGCAGTGTATTCTCTGATACATCGCGCATAAAAAGTGACGGTTGGCCGGGGGTGTTCAGCCAGTCCAGAATTCGATGTGGCTTTGAAAAGAATAAAATATCTGTATCCAGCGCCAAAAATGACTGGTTTTCAGAAAAGAAAGGAATGTCAAAAAGTTTACGTGAGAGGGGATGAATGTTGCGACATTCCCATGACTTTGGATATTCTTTTAAAATCTCGCGCATAATATGATCAGACTCTTCCGAAAGAATAACACGCACTAGTGGCAACATGTCCTGAAGTTTATCCGAATCCGACTGGTGAAGAGTGCCATCATCATGGAAAACAAATTTCCAATTCAATTCAGTTGCAGCAATCCAACTTGCAACCATCCATAGAGCCATAACTATACGATCCTTGCCGGTTAGAATATGTATTTCGATATTTGTATTCTTATTTGTATCTATAATTGTTGAAAATACTTTTTCAATTCTATCCGCCCGAAGACACTCCCAGGCACCTTTAACACCGCCGTCCCGAAGTATTCTTGCAATATCTTTAAAACGACTCATGCCGAGCAATTCAGTTTCTATGAAACGAGCGAACCTTTGTGGTCATCGCGACTATCATTCAATGACTTATACATTATTCGCGCTTTTTTACGAAGATTGAAAACGTTCCAGAATTCACGGTTGATTCCACGTAGAGTCCCGCAGAAATATGAAAACTTTAACTGTTCAGCAGGTGTCGGAGAACCCAGAAATATCCGGGGAATTCGTTTAATAGTCCTGAAGTAATAATGGAGTAAAATATATAACGGATGACTTTGAATAGTGTAAATAGTATCAGGATGGAAAAAAACATTTGAGTTCCCACTCCCGTAAACCATTTTTTTTAAATATTCCCAATTTAGTCGATGCTTAGCTAAAACATGCTGATACTTGAGGTTTTCGTTATAATATATTGAGTAGCCAGCAACTTTTATAGCGTAACCCAATTCAACATCTTCCCCGCCGGATAATGTTTTCCCGCTTCTTCCCGTGCTTGTATACTCAAATCCGCATTTGAAAATATGATCAAGCACACTTTTCCTAGTCACCATGCCAGCGCCATTTGCAAACCCACGATCGGTGATATCACATATCCCTGTCGATCCCTGGGGGCCTGTTGCATAAATATCGATAAAGGGTAGAATTCTGGGATCCGGATCTCCCTCAAAAATGGGCTCGCCAATTCCCCCGCATTGGCCGACATGCGGGTTAGCCAGCATGAAATCTATTGCTATTTGCAGATAATCGGCAGCCAAAATATTGTCATCGTCACAGTAAATAATTATGTTATACTTGGCCTGTTTGTATCCAGCAATACGTGCGTGGCTCAACCCCTGGGCTTTTTCTATGACAATATTTGCATCTAAATGTGGATTGCTTCGTTTGAAATCAAGAATAGTGGATTGTGTATTATCGGTCGAATTATTATCAACCACAATAATCTCCCAAGGCACACAGTCATCAACCTTCTGGACTGCAATCGCCTCTAGGGTTCTCTTAAGGACCCAACCGGAATTAAAACAACAAATGACAACGCTGATTCCGATCTGACCACTTTCTACATGCTGACTTTTCAAGCTATCCCTCATTTCAGGTTTGATGTTAATACTCGGTGATAAATAGGGGTTTTAAATGTAGCGCGGTCAAAGTCGAGATAATGGCCAAGAATCTTTTGCCCCTCCCCCTTATAGCATCCAAACATTGGCCAGAACGTTAGTTCTCCCACATAGATTCTGCCTTGTGATTCAAAAAGATCAACTCGCACGCACTTAAAGTCTGATGCAAGTTTTACCGCTATTCTTTTCATTTCGTCCCAACAGGCAGGCTTTATAAATGCATGCCCATATTTGAAGCTGGTGTATAGTTCCGTTTTAAGGTCCATACCCTCGGAATTAAGCGTCTGCTCTGCAGTGTCAATTCCTCGATTATAAATATAATGAATGAATTTGACTTGGCCATTGACTACATAAAATTTGTAATCGGGTGGCGGCTCCTCTTGATTAGAAGATATGTACTCCTCAACAAAAACCTTGCGTCTTATATAGGCATATGCCCATTCACCATATTCCCAACCAAATCGTGTAGATAAGGCTTTATTGATTGCCAATTCAATAGCATTCTTATCAAGAAGAACTTTATTCCGAACCAACACGACAGATCCAGAGTCGTGATTTGTTTTGATAACAAAAGCATTTGGCAGTGAATCGAAATCAATATCTTTAAAGCTCTCGCAGATTTGATATACTAAAGTCAAATACTGGCCCCCAACTTTCTCACGAATATATTCCCGGACCAGAATCTTGTCTGAACAGCGAATAATATCCTCACATTGGTCAAAGAGTTTCAACCACTGAATACGATCGTTAAAATCACGACAGTCAGTCAAGTTTGGAAACTTTTTTAAAATATTCCATGAAGTCCTGTGAATATTAAAGTAAAGTTCTTTGTGAGCCTCCTCAAGTGGCAAGATTTTTTTGTCAAGAATCCACTTGAGCGATGTCGCAACCAGAATAAACATCTCCCTGAAAATATTTCTTGCGGGACGTGTCGAGACGCGCAGAAAGGTTTTCAATGACAAAAGTGGTGTCACAATTGATCGGATCTCGATACTTTGGTGATGTTATTCACAAAGATTTTGTGAATCAAATCATGATCAAGATAGCTGATTCCCGCCTCCCATGCATGCTGAGCGGCCGCCGCATAAGTTGTCGGGCATTTCAGAGTTGACAATAACTGTAGCACTTTACGGGGTGAGTTTTCAGTGCACGTGAGTGCAAATCCGGTTTTTCTGGCAAGTTTGACTGGCGAGCAATCATCTGGTCCCCAGATTAAGATGGGCTTTCCCAGTCGTGCATAGTCGAGAATCTTGGTTGTAAAACTCGTCTTTAACCAAACAGGAGAATTCTCAGAAAAGCCCATTACAGCAAGCAACACATCGCATTCCTGTAACTGTTTTTCGAGTTCGCATGGCGAAAGAAATCCTTTATACATACCAAGACGTGACAGTTGCTCCGCAGTTACTTTTGCTGCTCCAGCGCACGACCCAAAAGCAAACAATTCAAACTCACCAGACAATATTTCGATTTCGTGAGCGAGGTCCAAAACATATTTTCCATAGCTGTTAATCGGCAATTGCCCAGCGTAGCCAAGTCTTAGACAGTTGGCAGGAGTTGATTTCTTAAAAGTAGGTTTGTAACGCTGGTTTCGCGGGGGGCCAGTTGGCAGTAACACATGCGCATTCTGTCTGGGACCGAGGAAATCAAGCATCCCCTGGCTTGTGCAAAAAACGAGATCGGCATCACGGTGCATAATCCGAAAACGTCGTGCCATGATCCTACGCACAAAGGGGACCGGCTTCTCAAAATCGTAATGGTAGTTGGACTCTGGCCACCAGTCCTGAAAATTAACAACAAATGGTATCCCCATTCGTTGAGACAAAAGATAAGCTCCCCAGGAATCGGCTGGATCAGCAACAGTGAATACTATATCGGGATTAAATGCCTCAATCATTGGCTTGACTGTTTTCGTCCAGAGGTATGGAGCCAACACGATTTGATATTGACGCATGACACGGGCAAGTCGCGTATTTGACATTCGCGAAACAAAATGTGACTTGGGAATATGATATTTCAAGGGAATCTCGGGAGAGAGAATCCCGCTCGACAGGAGGAGAAGGTCAAAATCGTGGCGCATCACAAAGTGGCGATACATAGCCGCAGGGCCGCCGCCGGAAGATGCATGGGGGGTTACCCACGAGATGTATGCAATACGCTTTTTAATATGTATGGACATGCCGTATCGGATTTCAGAGTTTGGATTCTGAAATATTCTGCAATGTTTCTATAAATTGTTTTTCGGGATTCTTTTCAAATATCGAAAATGCCCTCTCGCGACATTTGACTCCCATGCTTTGAAGACGCTCGCGGTTTGCAAAACACCGTTCGAATGCAGATGCGACTTCTGCTATTGTTGTGTCATTCGCAATAAACCCGGTTTGCTCATCGGTTACCGCATGAGCCATCCCACCGACTGCGGTTACAATTGAAGGCCTACCAGCGGTCATAGCTTCCATGAGAGTTTGCGGCATACCTTCACTGCGTGAAACCAAAACACAAACATGATGTGTTTTCCATAACTCCTCGAGGCTTTCATAGGAGCCCCTTAGAAATAATAGGTTTTTGAGTTCGTGGTATTCAATCATATCACGCAGATATTCTTCATCCGGTCCGGTTCCGAAAATTGAAATTGTGAATTGATGTCCACGGCTTTTCATAAGCCCAGCCGCTTCAATAACTAGATCGAGTCCCTTTTCACTAATTTCTAATCGTGAAATGCATGCGAAACTCAAAGTTTTACTTTTTGGCCACTCGGGTATTGGATAAGTCAGATTCTTAATCGGGCTGTGAACAACTTTTGTTCTGGTGAGATTGCAGAGCAATTCGCTCTCAATATCATGAATGTTTGATTCTGTCGGGACAATTACTGCACTTGCATGACGATAAAATGCATTCATTTTGGTCCTTGTTTCATTTGGCATGATTCCTGGAAGACTTCGTCCAGAGCGGACATTCAGCACATAGGGTGAGTTCTGATTTATGATCCATGGGATGAACCCAGGTAAATAACTGGAATCGTAAATGCCGCCTTGGTTAATGACGTACATATCGGGAATATTCTCACTTATTCGAGTAGGGTTTTTCCATGTTTGCAAGTAATGCCACTTTGCTATTTTGGTATTTATGTTATAAAAGTGCGCAAAAAGTCTGGCAGCCAATCCAGCTTGGGAGGCATTTCGAAATCGGAGGCTAACTCCGCGTTTTAACATGAGCTTCGCCGAATTGCTGCCGATCCATTCATTGGGAACGCAGGCGATAACCTCCATTTTATGCTGGGCTGCGAAACACGCAGATGCGACCCACAGGTTTTCACTTCCTGTTTCCGGACTGGACTTCGTCGTAATGAAACAAATGGATTTAATTATGCTTTTTCTATGGAATTGATCATCGTCGGCACTCTTGAAGACTTTTTGCAAAGGGAGGGAGGGCACCTGGGATATTTTCTCCACTGGACTCGGTCTATCTACTGCAACATCGCTTGAATGATGATAACACCGGTTACTACTTATTATTTTCGCTGAAAATGAATAGCTATTTTGTTTATTAAGAATGCTGTCTGATACTACAGATAGCAACTGGTTTTCCGGGTCTGATGCAGAAAGCTTTTTTACGCTATGATGCGCTGCACGACCTATAGTCGGCCAGCTGTCCCGGGCGATCCAGGCTCGCTCCATGGCTTCTCCAAATAACCTGGATGTCGCTGCTTCTGCGATAAATCCACTTCTGCCATCCTCAATAATTTCCTCATTCCCGCCAACGTTTGTCGTCACAACCGGGCGTCCGCACATCATTGCTTCCAGGATAGACAGTGCGATTCCTTCTCCTCGCGAGGGCAAAAGCATCATGTCAGCTTCCCCCCAGATTGTTTGTAAATCTCTCTCGTATCCCTTAAAGAAAACGCGATCTTCCAATCCGCAGATACGCGCGAAGCTTTTTACATGCTCAAGATCCGGGCCTACGCCGAAGAAGTGCAGCTTCCACGATCGCTTGCGCCATTCTTCGCGTGCAAGAATTTCGAGCAACAAATCCTGCCCCTTCCAAAGGGTGTCCATTCGAGCGACACATGCAAAAACAACTTGTTCAGTATTTGGCCGAAATGGCAGTGGTTCATTTAGGTTAATTCTAACGGGATTATAGATTACTTTTGAGTCATTTAAGGGTAATTCAAACTGGCGGCGGGCAAGAGATCTGTTGTGCGATGAAACAAAAACAATATTGGTGCTTTGGTTTAATAACTTGTGAACGGCTTGGCGCTCCTTTGGCGAAATGGGCAAAACATCAGAATTAAACTGGCAAATTACATTGACAGGAATCTTTGTTTCTGACACATAATCGAGAAGACCATGCACATAAACAATGGATGGAAGCGATCCAAGAGAAATTACTATCACATCGGAGGAACCCAGCAATTTCTTAAAGCGTGACGAGTAATATGTTTTTTTTAGGGATGTGAATCGCGAAAAAAATCCGTTTTTCCAATCACAAAGACAACCGCCAGCATCAAGAAAAGCTGGGATTGGGGAGCCAGAGTGCAGTTCCTTTTGCAGACATGCAGTTACTTTGTGTCCCTTTTGAAGTGCACGCATTGCCATACCCATCCAAAGTTCTTCGCTTCCAGACCAAGAATAACCCCCGACGTTTGAAATAATCGCGATGCGCATTGCTGTAAACGAAGATACTAAATTAAGGTTCCAGTGCTCGATGCAGCCTACCGACCAGCCGTAAAAGCAAACTTCTGCGTATTTGTTTCCCGAGGGGACGCAATGTGAGCGCTTCTTTCAAGAAATCATGACGACTGTTGACTGGACCTCGTGCGATAACTTGAGAGTAGTATCCGATTCTCCGGGTGAGAACAGTTTCAGGATCCAGCCGATCGCTCACAGTTTTTCTTGCGGCAGCACGCAGCGCATTGCGGGCGTGTGGCATTAACTCAACCGCAGTTTTCATTTTTTCCGCCAAAGCCGCAGGGTTTGCCGGATCAAACAGAAACCCATTGACGCCATCTTCAATGAACATTTCCGCACCAGCCTGGTTTGAACACACGACCACGCATCCTAGCGACATCGCTTCAATTACGGTCAGGTTGAAAACATCCCAGACGGATGGAATACATACAAACGCAGCATCACGCATCGCTTGTGGCACCATTTTCTCTCCAATTGCCCCATGGTGCAGAAAACGTCTCCCGACAACATCAGGATACTTTTGACGGAGTAAATCCGAATATAGGCCATCCCTTCCTACATTCGGCAAATCTCGTCCGAACCACTTTACGCCGACTTCAGGGGCCAATCTCAATGCCTCTGCCAAAACTTCCGTTCCCTTCCAATTTTGCAAACGCGCAAATACTGCCCCATACGATATCTTGGGAGCGGAGCGGTTTTCCAGCACCCCGCAGGTAGCTAATTCGGCGGGTTCACGCTGACCACTGGCGTCTGCTTGGCTTTGATTCACGGGATCAATTTTCCCGATTTTCTCGTTTGAACTTTTCTCCCGAAGTTGCCCTGCCGCGGGTATATAGGGAAGGAGAATGTCGACTTTTCGTCCTGTCATTGCTTCCCAATACCGTGCATTCAGGTTGCTGTTGGTATGCACGTTCGGAGCCGCAGCAAATGCCGTGCACTCCAGAAGGCGAATAAACTGTGTCTCCATGGAATCCCCCACACCTGGAGCAAATCGCCTTATTTGCCCCAAGCTCGAATGCAGAGAAACACAAACCGGGACTGCAGCACCAAGACAAATCCAGGGCAAAAAATACAGGGGCCAGTCCACCACTTCGACCAAATCAACCCCTTCTCCCCGCATGACCTGCTCGTGAGCAGCCATTCCAACGGGCAAATAATGGGCTAACGCCACGTTGCCGGCCATATATGAATCCTGAAATATCTTGTCGTGCTTATGGAGCAGATCAGAACGTAGATACTGCACTTCAACCCCGGATGGATCTCGAAAGGAATTCTCATCGATGGACTCCCGGCGTGCCACCAGCACTGTCACTTTGCAACCCGCAGCCGCCAGCGCAGGGAGCATGTTGCAATAAAAACTCCGAATTCCCGCCACTGGTTCGCGGACGTATTCTGGCAAAACATACAATATCTTCATGCCTTTACCCGCCGTGCCATTTGTTTGCATTTCCGGTTATCGAGGAGTCAAGCAATACCACTGCATCGGGCCACCGCGCATTTCATCAAACCAGTATTTTAGCATCCGCCGAATATAGAATGAATAGAGCTTCGGATACATGGCGAGGTCCCTCCACGTTCGCTCACGAGTATCAATGCGCTCGACGCTGTGAGTATTGGCGAATTTGCTCAAAATATGGCTTTGGGTTTCCTCTGGTGAAAAGTGAGATTCAAATAGAATCTCGGCCGTTTTCAACTGGGGCACTGATTCAGGGTCAAGCAATGCCCGTTCCGCGCCTTCGACATCCATAAATATAAAGGCATTGGGACGCATGGACCGGGCGAGGTCGATCACATGACAGACTCCTGAGATTACCACACGATCCTCAACCCTGTTAATCGTCGCAAGTTCTCGTATGAGATGATGGGCACCAACATGCGCCTCATAAGCATGGATCAGCGAAATCGGACTCGCCAGCGCGAAACCAACAGCATAATAACCCTCGCCAGCCCCAACCACATAAATGTCAGCATATCCAATTGCGGAATATCGTTTCACCTGCTCGGCAAGCTCGAGTTCATAAATTCCAACTAATTTTGGCAAGAGAAGGCTGCCTTGGCTTTCTGCAATGTATCGCATTCCTCTGAATGGACCGCTAGCCACTGTCGCATTCCTCATGAGTTTTTTCAATGAACGATCCGCACAGTTGCCAGGATGCATGAAGCGAGGAACAAAGAGTTTGGCTGCATTTATCATGTTTATGCTGGAATGCGCATTATGATGCCGTCAGTTTAAATACCCAACCGATGGGCCCGTTCGGTCAAATCCGCTGGGATTTCACGAACGCGTTCCCATTGATCAATCCAGAAAGCCGGGCCAATTGGATTCTCTTTGAAAACGAGGATTTGAAGAAATTACGAAAACGGAGCTCCCACAGTTGTCGTTTGAGCTGGTAGTCCACCATGGAAATCCCACGAACCGCATGGACAACCTGAAGGCTGAAAGAGTGTCCCTCAGCTACCTTTAATAGATAATCTTCGGTTGTCCTGCGTTCAGGTATGAGATGGGTGAGCGCCAACGCTGGAATTCTTCCTACGCCGAGGCCGAGATCTGCGGCAGAGAGGCAGAATACCCAGTCCTCACCGGAAAAAAGGTTTTTATCTGTGCGTCCAGTCATTGTCAGAAGTGGTGTGGCGTTAAATGTTTTGAGATATTGCTCTGCCACACAACGCTTAACGCACATCCCTGCCCCAGCCACTGAGTGGCAATTCCGATAGTTTGACCACTCTTCGCGATCCACATGAACTTCGGTAAGCAGGCTCAAATGTGGCCGAATGTCATCCGGCACGGGTTTTTCCAACTCAAGGTGGATATTTCCCCCCCAGACACCCAAAAATGGTCTTGTCTCATAAACTCGAATCGCTTCTTGAATATAATTTGGTTCCAACACGGTGTCATCATCCACCCAGATCTGCAGATCGGCCTTGGTCTCTATAATGCCACGAATGTATGCATGAATTGACCCCTGGGTTTTCTCATGTGCCAAAATTACACCAAATTGGCTGGTTAATTCAACAATTTGTCCCGCAACCGGCTCCGGCGAGTTGTTGTCAACCACCGTCACCGTAATCTCAGGTGACAGGCCACCGAAAACCTGGGCTCGAATTGACTCCAAGACCCGCGCCAAGTAATCAACGCGCGGATTATAAGTCCGAATAATCACATCAACGTACATAAAGAAAAACCTCTACTGCTGTTGTCTCAAAACCATTTTCTTCAGTTTCGACAATCGGATTCGCATCCAAAGGAAATAGAAACCAAAGACCTTCAGAAGCCCACGTAAGTTTGGATCAAGCTGGTAAGCTGATCGAATCTCGTTTACAGCCTCGCGATTCCTCCCGGCGACTAGCAACTTGCGTGCCTCGAGTGCAATCACCTTGGAATGTTCGTGCCTCGCGATGCCCAGAATGTTTGGCCTCGTTGTATAAAATTTACTGGTGATGGAGAAGAATTTCAAATAATCCGCTCCCAATTTTCCATTGCCAGCCAGCCTGGCCGTTTCCGAAATCCCATGCTTGCGCCAAACAGCCAGGATTTCAGGCTCATACCAGATTGAAAAACGCTCTGAGATCCGCAGATACATTTCCCAATCCAGCGTGTAATCAAGATCGGAACGGAAGAGCCCGATCTTGTCAAAAATACTTCTTCGGATAACGAGAGAGGGAGCCTGGATGTGTTGTCCCTCTCCAAGGATATTTCCACTCGAAGAAAGAATCCCAGCGGATTTTCTATGGAGACGTGACATCTCAACCCAATGGCCGTCATCATCACAAATGGCATGTCTGCAGAAAGCGGCCCCGACCTCGCTCGGGCCGGCCGCCGCATTTCCCAGCCGTTTGTAGAAGCCTTTCAATACGATATCGTCTTGATGGAAAAGATGAATCCAGTCCCCGCGTGCTCGCTCGATGCAGGTATTCCAGCAACCGTATAAGCCCAAGTTCCTTGGAGTTTGGAATACCTGGACTCGATTGCCAGCTATAGATTCCACCAATCCCCGCACGTCTACATCCGGCGAGCAATCATCAACCACCTCAATTTGCATTTGGTCGGGGCCGGGGTCCTGATGAAGCACCGACTGCAAAGCCTGCCGGAAATACTTCTCATCGGGCCGGTAAACCGGCATCATGACTGACCAGAACATTGCTTTTGTAAAATATGAAAAGTGCAACTAAAATGCAGGAATCTCGGTCATTCCTTTCGTTCGGAAAGATCGAAATCGACCATCGTGCGGCCTTTCATGGCTGGCTTTTCGGCTTTCATCGACAGTCGCTTAAAGTTTTACCATCCAGAGGCGCTTAGCGTGTATAAGTAGAAAACAATCATCATTACCTATCAGATTAAATATCGCAGTAATTTGGAAAGCCTGGGGTGGCGGACCAAGTAGGCATTAAGAAATGGTCGGACCGTATTGCACCCCTTATTTGCCAAAAAAAGGCGAAACAGCTCGCGCTCCACTGAAATCCGATCCGAAACGGTCATCCTCCTCATTCCCAAAAGGAAGTTCTTTAACCGCAGACACGGGTCTGTGAGGAATGGCCCCATCATCAATGTCATGTCATAAGTTCCTTGGATCATATGGGCTTTGCCCTGTGTCACGCTGTTGGCGTGAATGCGGGCAAGTGCGAGCGTGCCCGGTGCAGGAGAATACTGGAAAACCGCTCCTTTGACTGCGCATCGAAATAGGTAGAACCAGTCTTCCATCACGCGCATGTCATTTTCGAAGAGCCCAACTGCATCGATTACCGCCCGTCTGAAAAGCGGGCAATGAACGGCCATGATATTGTTTTCAAGCAGTTTTTCCAAGACTGGGCGTGGGTCCAGCCAGGATTTTTCCAACCAAGGCTCATCAGGATCAAAAATTGTATATCGGAGATGCTGGTGATCGTTATCCGTGAAATATCGCAAATCGCTATAAATGATTCCAACATCCGGTCTATTTTGTAATAGATTGGTCTGCCATGCTAGTTTGAGGGGCTCAATCAAGTCATCCGCATCAAGGAACTGAATGTAGTCTCCACGAGCTTCAAGTATACCCCGGTTCCGTGCCCTGGTGAGGCCGCAGTTTGGTTGTGACAAGTAACGAAACCGTTTATCTTTTGAAACCCAGGCATGAGCAATATCAGCCGTGTTGTCAGGTGACCCATCATTTATAATTATACATTCCCAATTCTCGAAAGTTTGATTTTGAACACTGGCCAGCGCTTCGGGCAGAAAATGTCCTTGTTTATAGCAGGGAATTATTACGCTAACCATTCGATTCGTTGGAATTTGTTTCGACTGAGAAAAATGCTATTTTAATCAGCTGCTTTTTGATGCATCACATATCCAAAAATCTGCCGCCAGGAAGAAAAAAATATATTTGAATAAAAGAAGCCGCCGAAAACAAGCAATCCATTAATGAGAGCGTATCCTCGCGAAAACCATGTTCGCGGAGGAAAATCTTGCAGTCTTCGCCAGTAACTTCGCGCGGCCTCGTCATTCAGCCTAATCCAGAACGGCTTTTGCAATGTCTTTTTCATTTTGGATACAACATTGATGTAATCGCCAGGGGTTAAATCTCTTTCCGAGTTTCCTTGATGGACCCTGTGGAGAGCATGAACTTCAGGAATAACGGCAACTTTTCCTGAACATGAAACTCTGGTCCACAAATCCCAATCTTCTCCAAGAGATAAAGCCGGGCAAAATAGGCCAGCGTCAAAAAGCGCTTTTCGTTTGATGAGAGGCGTTGGGGATCCAATGCGATTTTGAGCGACCATAAAAACAGCAAATCTGTCCGAAGCAACCTCATCGACGTTCGGAAAATTGCATGTCTGCAGTGTATCCCCCTTGTCGTTGATCAGCGAAAACCATGTGACTGTCATGACTAAATCAGGATTTGCCGACATCAAACCCATTTGCGCTTCGAGTTTTCGCGGTAACCAAAGATCATCAGAGTCGAGAAATGCAACATAATCACCCCGGGATTGCAATATACCGGTATTCCTGGCAATCGATCGTTCAGAGTTTTTCTGCCAGATATAGCGGAATCTAGACTCTCCGTGGTAGCGGGTTTTAAGGTATTCAGCGGTTCCATCAGTTGAACCGTCATCCACGACAATGACTTCAATTTTTCGATATGTTTGAACAAGAACACTATCAATTGTTTCGCCGATAAATTCACGCCGATTATATGTCGGTATAACGACAGAAACACAATAGGCAGTGCTCATAATAAAGCTTTAGACGGCGATGATTATATGCAATTTAGCAAAATCGATGCTATCGAAATATTCGACGCCAGCACATTGAAGTAACATACAACAAAAGTAATGGTGATAATAGAAGCATGACTGTTGCGTATTTACTCAATGTGAATAGCTTGCGGAAATCCCAGTGTGGTTTTTCACCGATGCGATTTACTGTTTCATTTCGGAGTTCTAAAACTAGAAATGCTGCCCGACCAATAGCTCCGACGACGCGGGATAAAAAGACTTCGGCGTGATTAAATCGATAGTCGGGAGGCAAACCGTTTAGAGTTTTCATTACATGAATATTCAATTCGTTTATTGCGAGTTGAGTTGCCTGCATTTGTTCCTGATAGATTCTTTTCGCTAATTCAGTATAAGTCCACTTCACGTCCTCTGATAGAAATCCTTCATGCTTTGCGATATCTAGCAATTGATTAAATCCATGTTTGTCATGAGAGTGCTTAGACAAAAGGGAGTATACCCCACCGCTGTGTTTTCGATATACACCCATCGCTTTGCTTAGAATTATTGCATCTTTTCCTTGCGATAGCAGATGCGACCATATCACTGTATCGCTTGCAGATTTTCTATTAACAAAAGAATGCAGCCCTTCTTTTCGAAAAACTACCGTAAGTGTCTGTATCAGATATGGATTCAGAAAGTTTTGGTAAGTAACATCGATGTGTGTGCGGCCATTGAAGCATGCCTCATGCGAGTCATCTGTGATAAATTTTCCCTTTTCATCGATAACCTGATATCGATGCCCGCACAGAATATACTGAGAGTATTTTTCTAGTAACTCAACCTGTATCTGCAATTTATGCGAATCGGTCCAGTAGTCATCGCCTTCGCACATGGCAATATATTCCCCAAGGGTGTGCTGGAATATCGGCCCGTTAAAATCGCCTCCCTGGGACATGCGGTTCTCTTTTTGGAGCATGTTGCGGAAGAGACTTGGGTGCTTGCTCTCGTATTCGCGGATAATATCCGCCGTGCCATCGGTCGAGGCGTCATCGTGGATGATGATCTCAACCGGGAACGTCGTTTCCTGCGTGAGGAACCCCTCGATGGTTTCTCTGATAAACTGGGAATGGTTGTAGGTATAGCAAATAATGCTTACGACTGGCACCGTGCCCTCGGGCCAGGATTGGTCGGGGAGACGCACGGGCTCCGGCAGCCGGGCGGGCTGAGGGCATGGAGCAGACGGCATGGTGTCCCTGGCAGATAGCATGGTGAAGCTGGCTGGGTATATGTTTTTGCTACTCTATTGTCTTTTTATCTCATTATGAGATAAAAAGCGGCGTAGTCGAGTTCTAACACTGATCAGCATTGTGAACCTATGCCATTTCAATATCAAAGGGTACATATAGGCACGATACATCAAGCGCAAAAACTCATTGCAGCCAAACGTATAAATATCAAAGGCAAAAGAATTAAATACTGCACGAGCTTCTGAATATTTTCTGTCATTAATAGCATTATTCAAAGCATTCTTGATCGAGAGTATATATCGCTGTCTGACTTCGGCCGTGTATGCAAACATATAGTGGGCATTTATTGCGTCCAATGATGCCTTGCCCGATTTAATAGCTTCGATTTTACTTCGTCCGGTCCACATACCCCCTTGATGTTGTCGATACACAGAAACTACTTTATCTAAGTAGGCTAACTGGCCGGCGCCTGCACAAAGCGCAACTATTGCTTCATCCCCATTTGTGAATCCGGCAGAGTAAAACCACTCAGGAAACACAAGTGTCTTTTTGCGGATAAGGAAGGTTGATGTGTGAAAAAGATAGTTTCGGATAACATCGCTTAAATTGTAAAAAGCTTTTATATATGAAGGGCAGATGTGGCCAACATACTGCCCTGAGTCAGATAAGACCTTCGCCTTTGCACTGCAAAAAGTCGAACCTATGTCCCTTTGTATTAAGTTCATCTGTAACTCAAGCTTTTCCTTGTGAATCCAGTAGTCGTCGCCTTCGCACAAGGCGATAAATTCGCCACGGGTGTGCTGGAATATCGGCCCGTTAAAATCGCCTCCCTGGGACATGTGGTTTTCTTTTTGCAGCATGTTGCGGAAGATTTGCGGGTGCTTCGACTCGTATTCGCGGATGATATCCGCCGTGCCATCGGTCGAGGCGTCATCGTGGATGATGATCTCAACCGGGAACGTCGTTTCCTGCATGAGAAAGCCCTCGATTGCCTCCCGAATGAACTTCTCGTGGTTGTAAGCGAAGCAAATAATGCTCACAATCGGCACCGTTCCCTCGGGCCAGGATTGGTCTGTTATCCGCACGGGGTGCTCCAGCCGCGGCGGCTGGCTAATCGATGGCGGATTACTGATAGTTGATGGCGAATCAGTCATGCAAGATAATTGCGGATAGCTGGTAGCTGGTGGCGAATCAGGCAAAGTTAATGGCGGAATGCTGAGCCCGATGAAGTATGCTTCGCACTTCACGGGCCGAGGGAAGAACGGGGAGAAAGAAGTCGAGGGACGAGCGTCGAGAGTCGAGGTCGGAGTCGATCCGGCAAAGCCGGAGTGTTCAGAGATCGGAGAGGAGCAGGGGGGCGGGGCCCAGTGAAGTAGGCTTCGCACTTCACGGGCCGAGAGAGGTTGGCAGCAGACAGCGGAGGTGTCCTTGGAGGACGGTTAGCCGATGGGCAGATGCAGGATTTGGCAGTGCATATCCACTTGGGAACACGCCTTGGCAATCAACTCCAAGTCATTAACCATCCGCCCGATCGTCACTACCAGTTGATGGGCAAAAACTATTCCTGAGAATGAGCGATTCTCGCGCTGCCAAGATTCAGCAAGAGCCTTGAATCGAATGTCTGAAGTGACCATCACTCGCTTCAGATCGGTCGATCTCAAAAGAAGATCACTATCGATTTCTTCCATCCGTCCATCTTCGATTGCGGTTATTACATTGACTCCTCGCTGGCGCAGTTGAGTGGTAACCGCCAGCGGAATATGGACATCCATGTAGAGCGCGATGTCCATTTTGAAGTTGTATTTAAGCGGCGGAACGAAGCCGGAGAATGGCCAGGCGGGAGGCCAACGGCTGGGATTTGCTTGATTTCAATGCCTGCTCAGCCTGTTCGATTTCTACTTCAATCTCATGATCAATCTGTTCCCGGTTGTCGTAATAATACGCGAGAGCAGCGTGGATTTCTGCGGGGCGCAGATAATCATGCTGGCGTAAAATATCTTCAGCCGTCCAGCCATGCGCAATGTGATCCATCGCGATCTGTGCGACGCGAACCCGCGGAAGCCTCTCCAAGCAAGCGGTACCACCGGACAATCTGCTGATGTGCGGATAGTGGGCGACTGTTACCATTACGGAAAAATATTCTCAGGGATATGGCAAGTCAAGCAGCGAGAAGGCACTTGTCTTTAAGCAGGCGATCCAATGCCCGTTCGAGGGCTTTTCGCTGTCCGGCAATGGCTTCGGAGGGGTGAATCGTAAATATTCGGTGAACCCCGTATGAAAAAAAGTTTGGGGTGAAGTGATTTTTTTCGGGACACACTAAAATCCCT
>Ga0194063_10000651_pt1 | contig 24700 bp, 25 predicted proteins | sample SepL3720m_MetaG_FD_155459 | JGI IMG/M metagenome (GOLD analysis project Ga0194063, IMG submission 155459) | Anoxic zone freshwater microbial communities from boreal shield lake in IISD Experimental Lakes Area, Ontario, Canada - Sep2016-L373-20m | ecosystem: Environmental > Aquatic > Freshwater...
GTTGCGTTGCAGTTCGCTTGAATCAGTCATAGCAGGTTCTGTCCATGGCCAAGTGGGGCGGTGCCGAGATGGCTGGCCAGGGTCTGGCCAATGTCGGAAAAGGTGCGGGAGACACCGAGCGAGCGAGGTTGGAGACCAGGACCGAAGAACAGCATGGGAATGTGTTCACGCGTGTGGTCGGAGCCGCGCCAGGTCGGGTCGCAACCATGGTCAGCGGTGATCACGGCCAGATCGCCTAATTGGAGTCTCGCCACGAATTCGGGCAGGCGCGCATCAAATGCACGCAGCGCTGCCGCGTAGCCGGCAACATCGCGCGAGTGGCCAAAGAGCTGATCGAAATCCACAAAATTCACAAAACTGAGCGACCCCGACGGCGCCTCGCTGGCAACCTGCAGCAGCGCGTCAAACAGGCTCATATTGTCCTTGCCCTTGAGCACGCGCGAGACGCCCTGCTGGGCAAAAATGTCGCCGACCTTGCCCAGCGCCAGCACTTCCCCACCAGCGTCCTGCACATGATCGAGCAGGGTTGCGCTGGTCGGCTTGACAGCATAGTCGTGCCGGTTTGCGGTACGCCGGTATTGCCCCTGCTCGCCCAGAAAAGGCCGCGCAATGACGCGCCCGATGTGATGGGGCCTGACTAGCTCAAAGGCCACCTCCGACAGTGCATACAGGCGCTCCAGTCCGAAGTGCTGTTCGTGCGCCGCGATCTGGAATACCGAGTCGGCCGAGGTGTAGAGAATCGGCTTGCCACTGGCCACATGCTCGTCACCCAGGCGCTTGATGATCTCGACGCCGGAAGCGTGGCAGTTGCCCAGAAAACCTGGCACACCAGAGCGGGCCTGCAGGGCATCGGTCAATTGCTGCGGGAAGGCCGGGATCTCGCGAGCAAAGTAACCCCAGTCAAATTCGACCGGCAGTCCGGCAATCTCCCAGTGACCGCTTTGCGTGTCCTTGCCGGTAGAAAGCTCCCTGGCCGCTCCATACGCCGCACCGAAATCGATGCGCAGATCGAAGCCTTGCGGCCACTGACCACAGGCCAGCTGCGCTGCGGCGCCCAAACCCAAGGCCTCCAGATTGGGCAGTTCCAGATCCGCCCCCGTGCCGGCCGCCCAGGCTGCGATATGACCCAAGGTATTGGCCCCTGCATCACCGAAAGTCGCGGCATCCGGCGTGGCGCCAAGTCCCAGGGAGTCAAGCAGGAGAATGAAAGCTCTTGGCATGCCGGCGTTCCTGATCAACGCGTCTTTCAGTGCGCTGCAAGGCTGGTGGGCCGCGCTGCCAGATCTGCCACAAAAGCCCGCAGCAATGCGATCAGGTCTTTGGCGCCGAGCGCAGCGTATTTCAGCGTCTGCTCGTGCGACAGGTCCGCCGTGCCAAGCCCCTCAGCCAGGTTGGTGACGACAGAAACCGCTACCACCTTCAAGCCACAATGACGCGCGGCAATCACTTCCGGCACCAGCGACATACCCACCAGATCTGCACCCAGGATGGACATCATGCGGATCTCCGCCGCCGTCTCAAAATTCGGCCCCGGGAAGGCGGCATAGACGCCTTCATGCAACTGGATGCCGCTGGCCTGGGCGCTGGCCTTGAGTCGTCCAAGCAGCTCGCGGTCATAGGCGTTGGCCAGGCTGAAAAAGCGGGGTCCAAAACGCTCGTCATTGGGGCCTACCATGGGTGTACCAGGCAGCAGGTTGATGTGATCCGTGACCGCCACCAGGCTGCCGGCATCGGCCTCGCGGCGCAATGAACCCGCTGCGTTGGTCACCAGCAAGGTCTCGCAACCCAGCAGCTTGAGGGTGCGCACCGCGCCGGTCATGACACCCAGGCCATAACCCTCGTAAAAGTGCGCGCGCCCCTTCAGGCAGGCCACCGGCAAGCCGAAGAGCCTACCCAGCACCAACTCACCGGCGTGGCCATGAACCGTAGAAATCGGGAAACCCGGCAGTTCGTCAAAGCGGACTGAGCCCGCCTCACTCAACTGCTCCGCTAGAGGTCCCAGGCCGGAGCCCAGAATCAGTCCCAGGCGTGGCACAAAACCGGGCTTGCGCTCGCTTACCAGCGCGGCGGCTTCAAAAGCGGAGTCGTCTGTCATGGCAGGTTCAGGTGATCGGGCCCGAAACTCTCGGGCAGCAGTTGCGCCAGCGTGTAGACCGGCCCCCGTGCCTCATCGCTGGCAGTCAGGATAGGTGTGTCGGGCGCACAGAACTCGCGCAACTTCTGACGGCAACCACCGCAGGGCGTGGTCCAGGACGCACCGTCTGCCGCACCTGCCACCAGCACAGCGCGCACGCGGCTGCCACCGGCCAGCACCATGGCACTGAGGGCAGCCGCCTCGGCGCAGACGCCCTCGGGGAAGGCCGCGTTTTCCACATTGCAGCCGGCGTGGATGCGTCCTTCTGCATCGAGCACCGCAGCGCCAACCCGAAATCTGGAGTAAGGTGCATAGGCCCGACGTCTGGCCGCGCGGGCGGCTTGCAGCAACTTTTCCTGCAGGACGTCGGTGAGCAAAAACGGTGTCATGCCAGTTACCTTACCACGTTCCAAAAACTGCCATACTGCGGCCCATTCCGCCAGATTTGAGAAAGCCAGCGTTCATGTTGAAGTTCACCTGCTGTGACGCAGTCCAGCAATTTTTTACCCCCGGTCAGGCCCAGGTGCTGCGCGGCATCACGCGCGGCTTTGAGCGCGAATGCCTGCGCGTTGACGGCGCAGGCAAACTGGCCCAGACCGCGCACCCGCAGGCGCTGGGCTCCAAGCTGACGCACCCCTGGATCACGACCGATTACTCCGAAGCCCTGCTCGAGTTCATCACGCCGCCCTCCTCTGACCCGGACTTTCCGCTGCGCTTTTTGCGCGATATTCACCGCTACGTGGCACCCCGACTGGAGAGCGAGACGATGTGGGCCAGTTCCATGCCCTGCGCCCTGGGTGAGGACAAAGACATTCCGATCGCCAACTACGGCAAGTCCAATGCGGCACGCTTCAAGTATGTTTACCGCGAAGGCCTGAGCCTGCGCTATGGCCGCAAGATGCAGGCCATCGCCGGTGCCCATTACAACTGGTCCTTGCCGGAGGAGTTCTGGCTGGCCTTGAAAGACTGCTGTGGCGCCACGAGCCAGGGACAGGACTATGTGAGCGAGCGCTACTTCGGTCTGATCCGTAACTTCCTGCGTTTTGGCTGGCTCGTGCCTTATCTGTTTGGCGCTTCTCCAGCACTGTGCGAATCCTTCCTGCAAGGGCAGCCATCGGACTTGCCGGTGCTGGTTCCCGGCACCCGTTACGGACCGCATGCGACCAGCCTGCGCATGAGCGACCTGGGATACCACAACCGGGCCCAGGCCAATCTGAACGTGAGCGTCAATTCGCTGGCCGAGTACACGCGGGCGCTGGAGGCAGCCATCCGCACACCGGACCCCTATTACGAGGAGATCGGTGTGCGCGAGGGCAAGCACTGGAAGCAGCTCAGCGCCAATCTGCTGCAAACCGAGAGCGAGTTCTATGCGGCCATTCGCCCGAAACGCACCGGCACCGAGCGCCCGGCAAAAGGTCTTCAGCTGCGCGGTGTTGAATATGTCGAAATGCGGCTGTTTGACCTGAACCCCTTCGTCGACATTGGCATTACCCCGGAGCAAAGCACGTTTGCCGATGTGCTGCTGCTGATGTGCCTGTTTCGCGACAGCCCGCCCATCACCAGCCGCGAGCAGAGCGAAAACGACGAGAACAAGCGCCGCGTCGTGAACCACGGCCGTCAGCCCGGCCTGCACCTGCTGGCGCACAACCGTGAGCAGGCGTTTCGACCGCTGGCACATGAGTTGTTTGACGACATGCAACCCTTTGCAGAAATGCTGGACGCGGCTTACGGTGGTGAGCGCTACAGCGCAACCATGCAGACGCTGCGCCAGCGCCTGGACCAGCCCGACAGCACGCCTTCTGCACAAGTGCTCGAAGGCGTGCGCAAGCAGGGCGGCTTCCTGAACTACACCCTGCAGCTATCACAACAGCACCAGCGTGAGTTGCTGGCGCAAAGTCTTGACAAGCAAGGCAACGAAAAATTTCTGGCCAGCGTGCAGAGTTCATGGCAGGCCCAGAGCGAGCTCGAAGCGCAGGAGCAGGGCAGCTTTGAAGACCACGTGGCGCGCTACTACGCCTGACATCAGGATTCGCCCTCTTGTCGAGTGGCCAGACAAGCAGTCGTAAAGTTTTGTTAAGCCAGAGCTGGCGCAGGTGCATGCCCTAAAATCGGCGTTCCGTTTTACCCACCACAAGAATTGAACACTGCGCCGACTCTCTCATTTTCCAAGCTTGGCTGCAGTCGGGGAGGAAGGCAACTTTTTCAGGGCGTTGATTGCGTCCTGAACGCCGGACGCTGGCTCTACGTGGCGGGCGCCAATGGCGTGGGAAAAACCAGCCTGCTGCGCATGGTGTGCGGTCTGGCGCCCATTGATTCGGGTCAGATTCTCTGGAACGACACGCCAATTCATTCGCAAAGCGATGTTTACCGTCAGGACCTTTGTTACCTGGGCCATTTGAACTCCCTGCAGGAATCGATGACGGTCAATGAAAACCTGGTGTTCACGGCAGCCCTTGCCGGCAATGCACCGGAGCCTACCCAGTTGCAGGAAGTATTGGCGCATTTCGGTGTGCGCGGACGCGGCGAGCAACTGGTAAAGCACCTGTCACAAGGACAAAAAAGGCGCGTCGCCCTGTCACGGCTGGCGCTGAGTCAGGCCCGGCTGTGGGTGCTGGATGAGCCCTTTGTGGCGATGGATGAAAAAGGGGTGCGCATGCTGGCCGATCTGATTGCCAGCCATCTGGGCAAGGGCGGTCTGGCCGTCATCACCAGCCACCAGCAGGTGGACATCGGAACCCTGGCGCCGCAGATGCTGGAGTTGCGCACATGAAGAAGCTTGGCCTGTTCGGTGTCATGGCTGCGCTGCTGCGCCGGGAAGTCTCGGTGGCCCTGCGGCAAAAGGGCGAGGTACTGACACCTCTGGTATTTTTTGTTGTCGTGGCCAGCCTGTTCCCGCTGGGTGTGGGGCCTGAATCGGCGCTGCTGCTGCGCATGGCACCGGGCGTGCTGTGGGTCAGTGCGCTGCTGGCGGCCATGCTGTCTCTGCAACGCCTGTTTGCGACGGATCATGCCGACGGCTCACTGGAGCAGATGGCACTTTCAAGCACACCGCTGGGCCTGCTGGTGGCGGCCAAGGCGTTGACGCATTTTCTGTTGTCCGGCCTGCCGCTGGTGCTGATGGCGCCTGTACTGGGTTTGCAGTTTGGACTGGAGAGCCGCTCGCTGGGAATATTGATGCTGACCCTGCTGTTGGGCACACCGACCCTGAGTTTGATTGGCAGCATCGGCGCAGCATTGACTTTGGGCGTACGCGGCGCAGGGGTATTGCTGTCCTTGTTGATCCTGCCCCTGTATATTCCGGTTCTGATATTCGGCGCAGGCGCCGTGGAAGCGGATGCGGCTGGCCTGGGTATCGGTGGCCACCTTTCCTTGCTGGCAGCGCTGTTCGTGCTATCGGTCTTTTTCGCGCCTTTGGCGACCAAAACAGCCTTGAGGATTTCCCTGGAATGAACACTCAAAAGATTCACTGGTTCAAATTTTCCTCGCCGCAGAATTTTTATTTTCTGGCAGGCCGGATGTGGCCATGGTTTGCTGTACTGGCCACGGTGCTGGCGGCGGTGGCGTTGTGGATCGGGCTCGTCATGGCACCCGTCGATGCCCAGCAGGGACAAGGCTATCGCATCATCTTCGTGCACGTGCCGGCCGCCTCTCTGTCCATGTTTGTGTACCTTGTCATGGCCGGCTGGGCCGGTTTTGGTCTAGCTTTCAACACCCGGCTGTCGGGCATGATGGCGTCGGCGCTCGCCCCCACTGGCGCGATACTGGCGTTTTTGTCCCTGGCCACGGGTTCGCTCTGGGGAAAACCCATGTGGGGCACCTGGTGGGTCTGGGACGCGCGCCTTACGTCGTCGCTGATTCTGCTTTTCCTGTACCTGGGGTTCATCGCCCTGCAGTCGTCCATTGACGACCCGCGCCGCGCCGACAAGGCCAGCGCCGTGCTCGCGCTGGTTGGCGCGGTGAACATTCCCATTATTTACGGCTCGGTGTATTGGTGGAATACCTTGCACCAGGGAGCTTCGGTCACCGTGAAAGGTGCGTCCATTGCACCTGCCATGCTTTGGGGCATGGGCCTGATGACCGCGGCATTCTGGATGTACGCCATCACGATGACACTGGTACGTGTGCGCGCCATCATCCTGGATCGGGAACGTCATGCGGAGTGGGTGAAACATGCAGTGGAATAACTGGAACGAGTTTTTGGCCATGGGCGGCTATGCCCAGTACGTGTGGCCGGCCTTTGGGCTCACCGCTTTGGCGGTGGTCATCGAAGTGATACAGGTTCGCGCCAAACGGCGCGAGGTGCTGCGCAGCCTGCACGCCCAATTTGAATCGGAAAAAGGTGATTCCCAATGAAACCACGTCACAAGCGTGCCGCCATGATCGTCGGAGGGCTGGCTGCCCTGGGTCTGGCAGCCTATCTCGTGCTCAATGCGTTCGAGAGCAATCTGGTGTTCTTCTTCAGTCCGACGCAGGTGGCGGCCGGCGAGGCGCCCAAGAACCGGACTTTTCGCATCGGGGGTCTGGTCAAGACCGGTTCCGTCAGCCGCGACAACCTGACGGTCAACTTCATCGTGACCGACACCGCCAAGGAAATGGGCGTTTCCTACACCGGCATCCTGCCGGATCTGTTCAAAGAGGGCAAAGGCGTCGTTGCCCAGGGCAAGTTTGACGCCGGCGGCAAATTCGTTGCCACGGAAGTGCTGGCCAAACACGACGAGAACTACATGCCGCCCGAGGCCAAGGATGCGCTCGATAAGGCCCAGAAAACCATGAAGACCCTCAAATGATGTGCAAATTTTGTCACTGCGAGCGAAGCGCGGCAGTCCATGCCCCTTGTATAGAAAATCTGGATCGCCGCGCTGCGCTCACGATGACTCAGACTAGGACAAAAACATGATTCCTGAAATTGGTCACTTTTCCCTGATCCTCGCCCTCTTTGTGGCGCTGGCGCTGGGCACCCTGGGTGTCATCGGCGGTCAGCAAGGACGCGCCGACTGGATGGCGCTGGCAAGACCCGGGGCGCAGGCACTCTGGTTTCTGGCCTCGCTGTCCTTCGTCTGCCTGACCTACGCTTTCTTTACGAACGATTTCTCGGTCTCGTATGTGGCGCAGCATTCCAACTCGAAGTTGCCCGACATCTACCGCATTGCCGGAGTCTGGGGTGGCCACGAAGGCTCGCTGCTGCTGTGGCTGGTGATGCTTTGCTCGTGGATGATGGCGATATCCCTGTTCTCCCGCCAATTGCCCGACGTGATGGTGTCCCGGGTGCTGGCGGTCATGAGCCTGGTGGCGGTCGGATTCCTGCTGTTCATGCTGATTACCTCCAATCCCTTCCTGCGCCTGAGTGAGATTCCGCCCGATGGCCGCGACTTGAATCCGCTGCTGCAGGACCCGGGCCTGGTGTTTCACCCGCCGATGCTTTACATGGGTTATGTCGGCATGGCCGTACCCTTTGCCTTTTCCATCGCTGCACTGCTGAACGGCCGGCTTGACGCCGCCTGGGCACGCTGGACGCGGCCCTGGGCCACTGCCGCCTGGATCTGCCTGACCATCGGTATTGCGATGGGCTCCTGGTGGGCTTACTATGAACTCGGATGGGGCGGCTGGTGGTTCTGGGATCCGGTCGAAAACGCGTCTTTCCTGCCCTGGCTGGTTGGCACAGCGCTGATGCATTCATTGGCGGTGACGGAAAAACGAGGACTGTTTCGCAGTTGGACCATCATGCTGTCGATCATCGGTTTTTCACTCAGCCTGCTGGGGACCTTCCTGGTCCGCTCCGGCGTTTTGACTTCCGTTCACGCCTTTGCAACCGATCCGAAACGTGGCGTCTTCATTTTGCTGTTCCTGTCGGCGGTGGTCGGGGGCTCACTGACCCTGTTCGCCATGCGTTCCGGCAAGGTTCGCGCTGGTGGCGCTTTTACGGTGGTATCGCGCGAGACTTTCCTGCTGATCAACAACGTGCTGCTCACCACTGCCGCCGCCGCTGTGCTGCTGGGTACGCTGTATCCCCTGATCGTTGACGCGCTCAACCTGGGCAAGTTGTCGGTCGGGCCGCCTTACTTCAACTCGGTGTTTGCTCCCATCATGCTGCCGGTGCTGTTTTTCATGGTGGTCGGATCCTATGCGCGCTGGAAGAACGACAGCGTGGCCGAACTCAGCAAGAAACTGCGGCCCGTGGCCATTGTTTCGGTCCTGCTGGGCTGCGCCGCACCGCTGCTGGCCGGCGCCTGGTCGTGGCTGGTGGCCTTGAGTTTGACGCTGGTATTCTGGATTGTGCTGTCTTCATTGCAACAAATTTACCGCCAGCTCAAGGATAGCCCGAACTGGAAAGCGATACCCATTTCTTACTGGGGCATGCAGGTCGCGCACATCGGCATCGCGGTGTGCGTGGTGGGCATCACCATGGTCAAGGGCTACGAGACCGAAAAGGATGTGCGCATGGCCATCGGCGACACCGTTGAAGTGGCCGGCTACACCTTCAAACTGACGGGTATCAGCGAGGTACCGGGTCCCAACTACAACGCGGATCGTGGCATTGTCGAACTGATCAAGAACGGCAAGGTTCTGCGCACGCTGCAACCCGAGAAGCGGACTTATTTCTCGTCCACCATGCCGATGACAGAAACCGCGATCGACAGCAATCTGGTGCGCGACGTCTATGTTGCACTGGGTGAACGGCTGACGGACGGAACCAGCCCGGCCTGGGCGATGCGGGTCTATCACAAGCCTTTTGTCACCTGGATCTGGGGCGGCTGCCTGTTGATGGCCCTGGGCGGCGCCATGGCGGCGCTGGACCGGCGCTATCGCCGCAAAGCGATGGCCAGCAAAGCGGTCAGCCAGGGAGTGCCGGCATGAACAGGAAGGCACTGATTCCACTGGGAATTTTTGCCGTCCTGGTGGTCTTTCTGGCCATCGGCCTGACACGCGACCCGCACGAAATTCCCTCACCCTTCATCGGCAAGCCCGCACCTGCGTTTACCGCGCCGCAACTGCAGACACCCGAGCAAACGTTTTCCGGCAAGGACATGCTGGGCAAAGTGTGGATCCTCAATACCTGGGCTTCCTGGTGTGTCGCCTGCCGCCAGGAACACCCGATACTGATGGAGTTCGCCAAGACCAAGACCATCCCTGTTATCGGACTCGACTACAAGGATCAGAACACCGAAGGCCTGAAATGGCTGGCCCGCTATGGTGATCCGTACGACCTTTCGATCACCGATCAGGACGGCCGCATCGGCATCGACTTTGGCGTTTACGGTGTGCCGGAAAGCTTTTTGATCGACAAGATGGGCATTATTCGCTACAAGCAGATTGGGCCGGTCACCGAAGAGGCGCTGCGCGACAAGATTCTGCCGATGGTGCGGGAGCTACAAAAATGAAATACTGGCTGGCCCTGATTCTGGCGCTGCAATGCGCCTTCTCGAGTTTCGCTGGCGAGGCGATCCCGCTGGCAGAAGACCCGGTGGTGGAACAGCGCATGATCGCCATCTCGGAAGAGTTGCGTTGCCTGGTTTGCCAGAACGAGTCGCTCGCTGGATCGCGCGCTGACCTGGCGATGGATTTGCGTCGTGAACTTCGCACGCTGGTCAAGGCCAACAAGTCCGATGCCGAGATCATGGAGTACATGGTCAGCCGCTACGGCGACTTTGTGCGCTACCGGCCACCGGTCAAGCCGCTGACCTGGATGCTCTGGTTTGGCCCGTTCCTGCTCTTGATCGGCGCCCTGTTTTTCCTGGTGCGCATGGTGCGGCGCCAGCAGACCGGCAGTGCTGCGCCGGTGCTCGATGCAGACCAGCGCAAAAAGGCGCAGTCTCTTCTCAAAGATACGGAACTTCCCTCATGACTGTTTTTATTGCCATCGCCGCCGTCTTGACCCTGTTGGCTCTGGTCTGGTTGGTGCGCCCCTTGATGTGGCCAGCCGCTGCAGGCGCCGCCGGAGTTTCAAGCCAGGGCCTGAACGCTTCCATCTACCGCGATCAACTCGAAACCCTGGAGCGCGATCTGGCACGCGGCATCATCAGTGCGCAAGAGTGTGAGGCGGGTCGCGATGAGTTGCAACTGCGATTGCTCGATGACGTGGAAGAAGCGCCGGCCTCGCATGTCGGCGCCAGCAGTTTCTGGTCTGGCCGGCGCACGGCAGCGGTGATCGCCTTGCTGTTACCGCTTGGTGCTGGTGGCATGTATTGGTGGCTTGGGGCTCCCGAAGCGATCGATCCGGTGGCAAGCCAGAAGGCCAGTAACGATCAGGTCGCCAGCATGGTCGACGCCCTGGCAGCCCGCTTGAAGGCGAGTCCGGACAACCCTAAAGGCTGGGCCATGCTGGCCCGATCCTATAAAGTGATGGGGCGTTTTGCCGAAGCTGAACAGGCTTTCCTGAAAGCCGGTGAACTGGTCAACAACGAACCCGATCTGCTGGTGGACTATGCCGACCTGTTGGCAGTGCGCAATAACAACAACATCGAAGGCAAGCCGCTTGAGCTGGTCACCAAGGCGCTGAGCTTGAACCCACAGCACCCCATGGGCCTGATGATGTCCGGCGTTGCCGCGTACCGCCGCAACGACTTCAAGTCTGCAGTGACACAATGGGAGAAGCTGTTGCTGGTTCTCGATCCGGGCTCACCCGACGCGCAGCAGGTGGAGGCTGACATCGCCGAAGCCCGCGGCAAAGCTGGACTGCCTGCATCTGCCCAAAGCTCTGGCGCTGCCAAACCACCGGGCAGCGGTTCCGAGGCTGCCAAGATGCCGCCGGTGGACCCGGCAGCGGCAGGCGCCATGTCCCCCGAGAAGATCAACCAGATGATTGACGCTCTGGCTGCCAAGCTGAAAGCCAATCCATCGGATCTGGCCGGCTGGGCCCGGTTGGCCGGTGCCTACAAGGTTCAGGGTCGTCTGCCGGAGGCCGAGCAGGCCTTCGAGAAGGCCGGCAAACTGGTCGATGGTGACGCCGGTCTGCTGACCCAGTACGCCGACTTACTGGCCCTGCGCACGAACACGCTGGAGGGCCGCCCGCTGGCACTGGTCAACAAGGCACTTGCGATTGATCCCAAACATCCGATGGCCCTGATGCTGGCCGGCTCTGCCGCCTATCGACGCGCCGACTACAAACTGGCCATCACGCATTGGGAAAAAGTGCTCACGGTGCTGCCGCCAGGCTCACGTGATGCAACGCAGGTGGAAGCTGAAATCGCCGACGCGCGCAGCAAGGCCGGTCTGGGCCTGCAACCCAAGGCCAAACCCTGAACACGCTCCAGCCTCAGGGCCGGTTCATGCCATTTTGCTGAGCTTGCGGCCAAACTCCTCAACCGCCTGCCAGTCCGTGAACTCGACCACAACAGAGGGGTCGGTGGGCCCCTTGGTGATCAGCATGATGAACCGGATCATCTGGCGGTCAATGAAGCGGTAGCGCGGGTAGTCGAGTTTGCCGGCAAAGACCCCAAGCAACTGGGGTTTCCAGCTGATGGTCCGCAGGAACTTGAGCAGATAGGGGTTATTCTCGGGCCGGTTCTTGTTGGGCTTGCGCGCCACAATATTCACAGTGAAAAACGCATTGGGTTTGCTTTCCAGCAGCGCCTGGTGCTGCGCTATGAACTGCGCCACCTCCGGCTGATGCTTGCCGTAGCGGATGCTCGCACCAATGACGATGACATCGAACGCCGCCAGATCGAGCGCATCAGCCTGGGACAAGGGAGCTACCTTGGCCGCATGCCCCTGCTGCTCGATGACCTGTCGCAAGCGCTCGCAGATGCGTGGCGTGTGGCCGTCGGTGGTTGAATACGCCAGCAGAACACGGCTCATCGAGCCGGCCCTGCCGGGGCATCATCGTCGAGATTGACGGCCTTGTACTTGCTCGCAAGCTGCTGCTGCGTGGCATCCGGCACTTGCGCGTAGTGCGAGAACTCGATGCTGTAAGAACCCTCACCGGCCGTCAGTGATTTCAGGCGCCCCTGGTAGTCACCCAATTCGGCCAGCGGGATCAGTCCGCTGATGGCCACCGCCCCGTTCGGGCGTGGCTGGGTGCCTGTCACATGACCACGCTTGCTGGCCAGATCGCCCGTCAAATCGCCGATCGTGGCCTCCGGTGCCAGCACCTCGATATGGACCAGCGGTTCCAGCACCATGGGACGCGCCAGGCGCACGGCGTCAATGGTCGCCTTGCGGCCGGCCGAGGTGAAGGCAATATCTTTTCCATCAACGGCATGCGTCTTGCCGTCATGCACGATGACGCGCAGGTCGTGCACCGGGTAGCCAGCCACCACACCTTCAGCCAGCGCCTGGCGCACGCCTTTTTCCACCGCCGCCATGAAAACGCCTGGAATGGCGCCGCCTTTGACAATGTCGACAAACTCGAAGCCAGCGCCACGCGGCAGGGGTTCGACGCGCAGCATGACCTCGCCGAACTGGCCGGCACCGCCGCTTTGCTTCTTGTGGCGGCAATGACCCTCGGCGTTGCCATTGATGGTTTCGCGGTAGGCGATTTGCGGCACGCTGGTGTCGAGCTCGAGCTTGTACTGCTGCAGCATGCGCGAGAGCTTGGCTCGCAAATGCATGTCCCCGAGACCCCGAATCACGGTTTCATTGGTGCCTGGGTGGCGCTCCACCTTGAAGCAGGGATCTTCAAGTTCGAGCTTGTGCAGAATATCGAAGAGTCGCTGCTCATCACCCTTGCGCCGCGTTTGCACCGCCAGACCGTGCATGGGTTGCGGAAAAGCCAGCGGCTTGAGGTGAATGTGATCCTCGTCGTGCGAGTCATGCAGCACGCAGTCGAATTCAATCTCTTCCACCTTCGCAACAGCGCCGATATCACCCGGCACCAGGTCTGCGACCTCGACGTGATCCTTGCCCTGCAGTCGATACAAATGCGAGACCTTGAAAGGCTTTTTGGCGGATCCAACAAACAGTTGGGCATCGCGCCGGATCGTTCCCTGGTGCACCCGAAAGATCCCCAACTTGCCGATGAAGGGGTCGATCACAATCTTGAAAACGTGCGCCAACACGTGCAGGGCGTCGTCAGGTTGCGCCTGAAAGGGCTGCGGCTCAGCGCCGGGCTCGGTACGGTAGAACGGTGGCGGATTGCCCTCGGCCGGATTTGGCGCCAGACGCGCCAGCGCGTCCATCAGTTGCGGCACACCAGCACCGGTCCTGGCAGAAACAAACAGGATCGGAATCAGATGCCCGGCGCGCAAGGCCCGCTCAAAGGGCTCGTGCAGTTGCTCCAGCGTCGGGTCGGCACCGGTTTCCAGGTAGCTGGCCATCAGGCTGTCATCTTCTTCAACGATCTGGTCAATCAGGCTACGGTGCGCGGCAGCGACTGAAGCAAAATCGCTCTCGCCATCATCATGGCCCAGCAGTTCCACCACATCCTGACCGTTGTGAGTCGGCAAATCCAGCAGCAGGCACTGCTTGCCAAAGCGCTCGCGGATCTCATTGACCAGCGTCGGCAGATCCACGTTGTCGGCATCAATCTTGTTGATCACAATCATGCGGCACAAACCACGTTCGCCGGCCAGCGTGAACATCCGTTCGGTCGCAAGTTCAATGCCGTTCTGTGCATTGATCACCACCAGCGCGGTGTCCACTGCCGCCAGGGCGCCCATGGACTGGCCGGAAAAGTCCGGGAAGCCGGGCGTGTCAATCAGATGAATCTGGGTGCCGTCCCAGTCAAAACCCACCACTGACGCCTGAAGGGAGTGACCCAGTTCCTTTTCAATCGGATCAAAATCGCAAACCGTGTTGCCTTTCTCGATCGATCCCCGACTCTTGATCGCTCCACTGGCTGCGAGCAGGCTCTCAGCCAGTGTGGTCTTGCCAACGGCACCGTGACCAACCAGGGCAACGCTGCGAATATGGGTACTGCGTGTCTGACTCATAGATGACCTTTGTCTTTATCAAATTTCAAATTCGAACATACATCTTACTGGACAAAATGGGCCCTTTAGCGGCTTCGTCCGGCCTTGTATTTACCGCTGCCGGCGCCAATCACGCCGTCGGCCAGCGCCAGGCGTGCCAGCGCCTTGGCAGCATGCGCGTGGGTGATCGCTAGGCCCAGCGCGTCGGCGGCGTCCGACCCCGGCAAACCGGGCAGCGCAAGCAACCGGCGCACCATCTCCTGAACCTGCGTCTTGTCCGCCCTGCCATAGCCAACAACCGCCTGCTTCATCTGCAGCGCCGTGTATTCCGCGACCGGCAAATCCAGCGACACAAGGGCCGTCACGCAAGCGCCACGCGCCTGACCCAGCAGCAGAGTGGATTGCGGGTTGACATTGACAAAAACGATCTCGACCGACGCGCCATCGGGCTGGTAACGGGCAATGACTTCACGAACACCATCAAATAGCACCTTCAGGCGCGCTGGCAACTTGTCTTTTTCGAGGTGGACGGTGCTGATGGTGCCGCTGGCCACATAAGTCAGCTCGGTGCCCTGCACCTCAATCACGCCGAAGCCGGTGGTGCGAAGGCCGGGGTCAATACCGAGGATTCTCATCGAGTTACAGCCCAAAATACCAGCGGACCGAGTGAAAGAAAACCGGTGCCGCAAAGCACAGGGCATCGACCCGGTCGAGCAGGCCGGCAGCGCCGGTCACCGCCGTGCCCTGACCACGCCAGATGGGTATGCCACGATCACGCTTGAGCGCTTTCATGACCAGATGGCCAAAGGATCCGGCCATGCAAGCGATAAAGGACAGCGCAAACGCCTGTCCTGGGACGAAGGGCGTGATTCCGGCCAGCAAGGCACCCAGCAGACTGCCCACGGCAATACCAATCCACCAGCTCGGCCAGTTGAAACTCTGGCTGATGGCTGGCGCCACCGGCGGCTTGTGCAGTCGGCGCGAGGCCAGGTGCTGCGCGATCATGCTGGTTTGCACAACCAGCACAAGGAAGAACACGAGAAAGGCGTTTTTCTTGTCATAGTTTGGAAAGTCCAGCAACAACAGAGCCGGTACATGGCTCATACCGTAAATGCAGACCATGATGCCCCACTGCAGCTTGGCATTGCGCTCCAGAAAACGTTGCGGGTCATTGGCCAAAGCACTCACCACCGGGATCGCCAGGAACACGTAGACCGGAATGAATACCGTGAACAGGTTGAAAAGTTCGTTGCCGACCAAAGCGTACTGAACCGGCAGCACGACAAAAAATGCCAGCACCAGACTGCGGTGATCACCGCGGCGCGTCGGCGACAGCGTCATGAATTCACGCAGCGCAAAAACGGAAACCAGACCGAACAGGGTCAGCGCAACCCAGTCACCTGCCAACCAGCCCACCCAGAACACCAGCATTACCAGCCAACTGGTCCTAAGCACACCCTCGAAATTGCGCAGATCACCACGTTGTTGCTCGGCACGATGGCTGTCGCCCAGTTCGCGCATGGACAGCAACACAGCGACGACACTGGCAAGCAGCAAAATACCGAAAACAATGGTGAAGAGAGCACCCACCTGCTGGGTGGCGCTGAGATTTTTCAAAGCCTGGTACATGGTGGTCAGACCTCGCGCAAGGCAATGACGGCGTTGCGGGCGCGCTCTAGAAAGACCTGGCGTTCCTCTCCATCCTGTAAATGAAGCGGTGCGCCAAAGGTGACAGAACACAGGACCGGCACCGGCACCACCTCCCCCTTGGGCAAGACGCGTTGAACGTTGTTGATCCAGGCCGGCACCAGTTCAACATCCGGATACCGGCACGCCAGGTTGTAGAGTCCCGCCTTGAAGGCTTGCGGCTCGTCCTTGTTGCCACGTGTGCCTTCCGGAAACAGAATGATGGAGTCGCCATGCTCCAGCGCCTCGAACAGCGGCTCCAGCGGATCTTCTTCGGCGTTGCGCTCACGCGAAACATAAATGACATTGAACACAGCCGTCGTAATCCACTGCTTGAAGGCGGTCCTGGTCCAGTAGTCTCTGGCCGCGATGGCCCGGGTTGTGGAGCGAAGTTCCTTGGGCAGCGCAGCCCAGATCATGACCAGATCGGCATGACTTTGATGATTGGCAAAGTAGATGCGTTGCTCCGCTTTGGGTGGGCAGCCATACCAGCGCGCCTGGGATCCGGTCAGGACACGGATCAGCCCGAGCAGGAAGTAACTCATCAACTTGGCGCGCATGGAGAGATGATAAATCGATTAAGGATGCTGAAACCCTGGACCCCGGATCGAGCCCGGGGCAAGCTCTGATCCGGGGACGCAATGACAAACCAGCAGTGCGCAGTGACAAACCAGCGACTCGCAATGAGCAACATGAGAATTGTCATGCCGGGCTCGACCCGGCATCCAGTGGTGCCCAATGGCGAGGACAAAAAAAGTGGCCGTCAAGGCAGTTCGGCGCCACCCAGGCGACCAGCGATGACACCGGCGCGCTCCGCGAGGTAGCTCGAGTTGGGCAACTTCTCGAAGTATTTGGGTCGCGGCAGCATCACCGCCAGCCGTGCCGACTCATAGGCACTGAGTCTGGACGCTGGTTTGCGAAAGTAGTGCTGGGCCGCCGCTTCGGCACCAAAAACGCCTTCGCCCCACTCCACGCTGTTGAGGTAAATCTCCAGAATGCGCTGCTTGCTGAGCAACGTCTCCAGCAGCAGGGTCAGCGCAAACTCCTGTCCTTTGCGTAGCAGCGTTCGCTCGCCCGACAGAAACAGGTTTTTTGCCAGCTGCTGTGTAATCGTCGATCCGCCAACGACTTTCGGCGTGCGCAGCACGGCTTTGTTATTACTCCTGGCCGCTACAGGCGCTTTGTTGCCCGACGCCTTTTCTGCCTGAGCCTGCGCCCTGGCGTTCTTTTGCCAGGCTTTTTCCAGCGCATCCCAATCGACACCATCGTGATTACTGAAGCCGTCGTCTTCGCTGGCAATCACCGCCTGTTTGAGCAGGTCGGAAATCTGTTCATAGGGCACCCATTGCTGGCGCCAGGGCAGGCGCGCCTTTTCGGATTGCACACGCCAGGCTTCGGAACGCTGAAAGGCCGTTGATTGCGGCTCCAGGACGGCCATGGCCGCGATACGAGAGACAAAAAAGAGTTGCAGGGCCAGCACCGCAAGAAGCGTCAAACCGAACCAGCGCAGCAAAGGCTTCATTGCTGTTTTCGGCTCAGGCCATGAGCAGGCGCAGTTCGGCGAGCACCTGCTGAGTCGGTGGGCGAACGCCGCGCCAGATCATGAACGCCTCGGCCGCCTGTTCCACCAACATACCCAAACCGTCACGCGACTGCGCACCATGCGTCTGGGCCCAGCTCATGAAGCCCTGCGCCGCACTGCCATACATCATGTCGTACGCGAATCCGTCAGGCTTGAGGGTGCTCGCAGCCACCGGTATCGCGCCAGCGGTCAGACTGCTGGTCGTGGCATTGATCAGCACATCAAAACTGGTGGTCAATGACTGCAAGCCCTGCGCCCGCAGCACCGTCCCCTGCTGTGCCGCCAGCGCCGCATGTCGCGCCACCAAAGCACTGGCTTTGGCCAGCGTGCGATTGGCCAGCGTGATGCTGGCCGGACCGGCCAGCAGCAGCGGGCCGAGTACCCCGGCGGCGGCCCCGCCGGCGCCAATCAGCAGCAAATGGCGACCGCGCAGGCGAACTCCGGCATTGCATTCAATGTCCTTGACCAAACCAGCGCCGTCGGTGTTGTCCGCCATCAGCTTGCCATCCTGCAAGGTCAATACATTGGCTGCACCTGCCAATGTGGCACGCTCCGAATGATGGTTGGCCAAGGCCGCTGCCTCAAACTTGAAAGGCACGGTGATGTTGCAACCATGCCCCCCTTCCGAAAAGAAGGTCTTCACTTCGGTGGCAAACCGATTGAGGGGAACAAGCCTGCGGTCGTAGTGCAGAGTCTGACCGGTAAGTTCAGCAAAGCGTGCGTGAATCCACGGCGATTGGCTGTGCTTGATCGGATTGCCCATGACGCAATAGAGATCCATAAATGTTCTTGTTGGTCCTTGGTTCAACGAGTGTTCAGTTTGCCGTCAGTCGGCTTTCCAGCGTCTCGTCGCGCGTGAACTTGAAACGCGAAACGACCCAGATCTGTTCGGCCTGACGGCGCATGGTCGCGTTAAATTGGCCAAACGGGCCGGCGCTCCTGGCAATCGCCACGGCACGTCGATCCAAAGCGCGGTTGCCGGAGCCTTCAACAACTTCGACCTGGTGAATCCTCCCGTCAAAATTGACTGTCACGGCCAATGTCAACTCTCCGTACATCTTCTTGCCCGCCGTTTCCGGGAAATTCTCGGTGCCCTTGTCCTCGATGCGTCGGCGCAATCGATCGTAATAGATGGCGTACACCTCTTCCCGGGTCGAAGGTCCGATGTAACGCTTTCTGGGGCGCTCGTTCTCGGTCTGGATGCGCTTCTCGATTTCTGCCAGCAGTTTGCTTAGCTGGCGGCGCGTTTGCTCGCGCTGAACCTGCTCCGGCGCCGGACTGTCAGGCCGGTTCGGGTCCGGCGCTGGCATCGCTGCCAGGCGTGATCTGACTTCGGCCAACAGCAGATTTTGCTGTTCCGTCAGAGTCTGCAACTGGGCCTGCGCCTGCGCCTCATTGGCATCACCGGACTGCGACAGCGGTGCCGGCGGCAAGGGGCTGGTGGCCCGACCCGCTGGCGCATCACCGCCACCCACGATATTGGCCTGGGCAATGGCCTGCGCCTTGGTCGGACGTTCGTCGGTACGCGCATTAACCAGAATCACTTCCAGTGGCGTCTCCTGAAAAACGCGGTTGAACGTCTGCGGATCAACAAAGCGTACCGCCAGCAAAGCAGCATGCACGGCAATCGATGCGCCCAGCGCCCACTGCAGATTGCTAACGGACAAGCACTTCACGATGCGGAGTCATCACTGGCCGCTGCGCTGGCGGCAGCATCGGCATCGTTCATGTCGACCGCAATGGCAATCGGTCCGACCGCGACGCCTTCATCAACTTCATCCTCATCGCCGTCCAGCGCTGCGTTGCCATTCGCTGGCAAGGTGTCCAGTCGCGCCAGCACCGTTCCCGTCACATCCAGCGTCACTTCATCAATCTGGCCAAGCTTGACGCGCAAGCGCGCACCGCGCGGCAGACCCTGTGCGCCGATCACCGGCAGCACCAAGGGCAGTTCATCCGCACGCACCATGTTCTCCTTGAACACCGTGGCATCGATTTCGGTCACGGCATTTTGTTGCAGGTACTTGAGTGTCCAGAATCGCTCCATCGCTCCCTGGTATCCGTTGTACTCGGAATAGGCGGCATCGAAACTTGAAATGATAGAAAACAGATCCGCGTCTTTGGGTTTGAATGGCGCCACCAGGGCGGCCGTCTTGCCATGGCGCGCGCAGGCAATGATCTGCCACTGGTTCACCAGATCGGTATAGCGGCGCAGCGGCGAACTGCTCCAGGCATAGCTCCTCACACCAATACCCGCATGCGGCAGTGCCTTGGTGCCCATGCGAACCTTGACGCCTGGCAGCAACGAAGCCTGGCTGCGGTAGATGGCCGGCACTCCATGTTCGGCCAGCCAGCTGCCCCAGGTACTGTTGGCCAGAATCATGGCTTCCGAGACGATCAGATCAAGCGGTGCGCCGCGCTGACGAACGCTGATCTGAACGGTCTCCGTGCCCTGCGGCTCGGCGCCCTGGTTTTCAATCAACCTGAAGTTGTAATCCGGCCGATTGAAGGTCTCGGGCTTGCCGCGTGCGAGTTCGCGCCCGGCTTTCAAATGCTGGGCCAATCGGAACAGAAAGGACAACGCCTCGCGTTGTGGCTGCAAAGCCTCCGGCTCTGTCGGATGCAGCCAGACGGGGTCCTGCAGCCACTGCGTGGTGACGATGGCGTCGAGTTGGTCGTGGCGCAGATTGGCGGCTATGTGCACACGTTCGATCTGCGTTCGACTGCTCAAGATGGCCAGCGTCGTTTCATCCAGTTCAACGTAGAGTGAAATAGCAGGGCAATCGCAGCCCTGCTGCAGGGTGTAGCTTTGCACCACATCCTCGGGCAGCATGGTGATCTTGTAACCCGGCATGTAAACAGTGGACAGACGCTGGCGCGCCGCTGCGTCGATCACACTGCCGGGCAGGATGGCCAAGCCTGGAGCGGCGATATGAATGCCCAGTTGGACCCGACCCGAACCCAGTCCCTGCACCGACAGCGCATCGTCGATCTCGGTGGTAGCGGAGTCGTCGATAGAAAAAGCACGTACCGTCGACAGGGGCAAGTCCTCGCGAATCGGCGGTGCTTCCAACCTGGCAAAACCGGTTCCCTTGGGAAAGTTCTCCAGCAGGAAACGCTTCCAGTGAAACTGGTAGGGCGAGTCAATCGCACCGGCCTTGATCAGCAGTTCCAGCGGTCCCAGATGGGTCGCCCGCGAAGCCTCCACCACTGCCTTGTACTCAGGCGCGTTTTTGTCGGGCTTGAAAAGGATCTTGTACAGTTGGTCACGCACCGGCTGAGGACAATGGCCCTGACCCAACTCCTGGACCCACTGCCCGACCTGCAGCGCAATCTGCTTCTTCTTTTCAATCGCAGCCAAAGCCTGCGCCAGGATGTCGGCCGGCGCCTTGCGAAAACGCCCTTTGCCGGCGCGACGAAAGTAATGGGGTGCCTCAAACAGGCGCAACAAGGTGGCTGCCTGTTGCTCCAGAGTGGCTGGCTGGTTCGCCTTGCTGCTGAAATACTCGCGCGCCAGATCGGCAAATCCGAATTCCTCATCCGGCGAGAACTCCCAGGCCAACTCCAAGTCAATATCCTGGCTGACAAGCTGCGCACTCGCCAGCAGCTGGGTCGGCGCTGGCGCTTCGAAACGCAGCAGAATATTGGCAGCCTTGACCTTGATCCGCTTGCCACTGTCGAGCTCGATTTGCGCCGACGATTCGGTCTCGGACAAGGCGCGTCCGCCCATGAATTTTCCGGCTTCTTCAAACAATAAATACATGAAGGACATTGTCCCAGCAAAAAGGAGGCGGCCGCAGCAGCTCAGTCGAGGCCCAAAAACGCCAGCAGCGCCGGCAAATGCGCCTCAAAGTCGCTCAGTGCGTGATCGCTTCCTTCAACCAGCCGAATCGGGCCAGCGGCATAGTGCGCCTGCATCTCGCGCCAGTCCAGCAACTCATCACCCTTGGCAATGATGGCCAGACAGCGCTCCGGGTAGCTCAACTCTGGCAGCGTCAGGTCGCGCAACTGCTGGACAAACTCCTCCCGAAAGAAGAAATGCTCGGCGGGGTCGTGCCAGAGGCTGTGCTCGCCAATGTACTGGGCCAGATCGCGCGCCGGGTTGACGGCCGGGTTAAGCAAAACCGCCTTGCAGTGCGTCTGCTGTGCCACCCAGCTGGCATAAAAGCCACCCAACGAAGATCCTATGACCGCCATGCTGTGCTGTGGCCAGTCGGCAATTCCCTGCATCACCTCTTGCATCGCCTGGCTCGGCGAAGCGGGCAGTTGCGGACACCACCAGATCACTGCCGGATACCGGTTGGCAAGAACTTCAGCCATACGGCGTGCCTTGTTTGACTTGGGCGACGAGCGAAAGCCGTGCAGATAGAGCAGGTGCGTGATGGGGTGATGAGCAGACATGAAGACTTTATGCTACCTCCCGACAAGGGATAATTGCTCCATGGCAGTGGTTTTCAAGAATCTCTCGGTTTGGCAGCGCATAACGCCCTGGTTTCGCGGTTTTGACGGGCCCTTGGCCTTTGCCGTCTTCCTGCTCGCCTGCGCCGGTATGCTGACCATGTATTCATCCGGCTTTGATCAGGGCACGCGCTTTGAAGATCACGGACGCAACATGCTGCTGGCCGGCTTCATCCTGTTTGTTGTCGCGCAGATTCCGCCACAACGCCTGATGTCACTGGCGGTACCGCTCTACCTGCTTGGTGTCGCGCTCTTGATCGCGGTGGCGGTATTCGGCGTCACCAAAAAGGGCGCGAGACGCTGGCTCAATGTCGGCGTCACCATCCAGCCCAGTGAAATTCTCAAGATCGCCGTACCGCTGATGCTGGCCTGGTGGTTTCAGAAGCGCGAGGGCCAGTTGCGACCACTTGATTTTGTCGTGGCCGCCCTCTTGCTGGTCGTGCCAATCGCACTGATCGTGCGCCAGCCGGATCTGGGCACGGCCATTCTGGTGTTGTCAGCCGGTCTGTCGATTATTTTCTTCGCCGGCCTGTCCTGGAAACTGATCCTGCCACCCCTGCTGCTGGGCGTGCTGGGCGTGGCCTTGCTGATCGGCTTGGAGCCACAGCTGTGCGCAGAGGGTATGCGCTGGCCGGTCTTGCACGACTACCAGCAGCAGCGCATCTGCACCCTGCTGGATCCGACGCGCGACCCACTGGGCAAGGGCTTTCACATCATTCAGGGCATGATCGCAATTGGTTCGGGCGGATTTTGGGGCAAGGGATTCATGCAGGGGACCCAGACCCATCTGGAATTCATCCCGGAGCGCACGACCGATTTCATCTTTGCCGCTTTTTCCGAAGAGTTCGGTCTCTTTGGAAATCTGCTGCTGATCACGGGTTTTGTCTTTCTCATCCTGCGCGGTCTGAACATTGCGCTGGAAGCACCCACCCTGTTTTCAAGACTGCTGGCAGGCAGCATCACCTTGATCTTTTTCACTTACGCCTTTGTCAACATGGGTATGGTCAGCGGCATTTTGCCCGTGGTTGGAGTGCCACTGCCCTTTGTCAGCTACGGCGGCACCGCCATGGTCACGCTGGGCATGGGACTCGGCATCTTGATGTCGATCGCCAAGTCCAAACGGCTGGTGCAATCGTGAGACATTGCGGGACAGACCGCAGTTACGTTCCAAGTACGTTGCGGGACAGATCGCAGTTACGCGAAGCGAACCAGCTCTGTCCTCAAGTGATAGCGGGATGTCGGATGTCCTCCTGATCTGTCCTCAACTGATAATATCCACCATGATCTCTCGCGAACCCACTCTTGAACGCCTGGCCACTGCCAAGTCCCTGTTGCTCGACCCCTTTGGTCTGGATGAGTCCGACCTGACACGCGCCCTGAACGAAATCAAGTCGCATCAGGTTGACGAGGCCGATCTGTATTTCGAGTACACCCGCTCCGAGGGCTGGAGCCTGGAAGAGGGGATCGTCAAAACCGGCTCCTTCAGCATCGACCAGGGCGTCGGGGTGCGCGCTGTCAGCGGAGAAAAAACCGCCTTCGCCTACTCGGATGATATTTCCGCAGCGTCGCTGCTGGACGCTGCCCGCACCGTGCGAACCATTTCAAACGCGGCGCAAACCGCGCGCGTGCGATCCAGCACCAAGAAGCTGGCAAGCGCTCGCTCGCTCTACCCGGGTCTGGATCCGATTGCCACGATGGACAGCACAGCCAAGGTGGCCTTGCTTGGAACCGTAGAGCGTCTGGCCCGCGCCAAAGACCCGCGTGTGGCCCAGGTGATGGCGGGTCTGGCCAGCGAATACGACGTCGTGCTGATTGCACGCTCCGATGGCACGCTGGCGGCCGACGTGCGACCGCTGGTGCGCCTGTCGGTCACGGTCATCGCGGAGCAGCTAATAGCTGGCAAGAGCCGGCGTGAAGTGGGTTCTGCCGGCGGCGGTGGCCGTTTTGGTCTGGCCTATTTCGACACGGCGCGGATCAGCCAGTACGTGGATGAGGCGGTGCATGCAGCGCTGACCAATCTGGAGGCGCGCGCCGCCCCGGCCGGAGAAATGACGGTGGTGCTGGGCTCCGGTTGGCCCGGCATTTTGCTGCACGAAGCGATTGGACATGGGCTGGAGGGCGACTTCAACCGCAAAGGTTCCAGCGCCTTCAGTGGCCGCATCGGTCAACGTGTCGCTGCCAAGGGCGTGACCGTGCTGGACGACGGTACGCTGGCGGATCGCCGCGGCTCTCTCAATGTGGATGACGAGGGCAACCTCAGCCAGCGAAATGTACTGATCGAAGACGGCATCCTTAAAGCCTATATGCAGGACACCATGAACGCGCGCCTGATGGGTGTGCCGGTGACCGGCAACGCCCGCCGCGAGAGCTATGCCTCGGTACCGATGCCACGCATGACCAATACCTATATGCTCGGCGGCGACAAGGACCCCCAAGAGATCATTGCCAGCATCAAGAAGGGGCTTTACGCCAGCAACTTCGGCGGCGGACAGGTTGACATCACCTCAGGAAAATTTGTTTTCTCCGCCAGCGAGGCCTACTGGGTCGAGAACGGCAAGATCTTGTACCCCGTCAAGGGCGCGACCCTGGTCGGCAGCGGCCCCGAGTGCCTCAAGCGCGTCAGCATGATCGGCAACGACATGAAACTCGACAGCGGTGTCGGCACCTGCGGCAAGGAGGGCCAAAGCGTCCCGGTAGGGGTCGGCCAGCCGACGCTGCGTATTGACGGCCTGACGGTCGGCGGGACCGCCTGAGTCGTCCATTGTCAAATCGATCAAGCCATGGATCCCGGATCGGAGTCCGGGATGACATTGACGGGGCACACGAAGACAGCCACGCCTGTGCTACATTTAGGGCCATGAAGTCGGCCAGTTTTTACTTTAGCTATTTTTGGTTCTCAAGCGCCTGCGGCGGTAGAGAGTTCTGAACGTACCTGAGAAAAACGTCCTGATCTTCCAAGAACCGCCGGCAGCCCCGGCGGTCTTTTTTTGACCGTGA
>Ga0194063_10000652_pt1 | contig 24679 bp, 27 predicted proteins | sample SepL3720m_MetaG_FD_155459 | JGI IMG/M metagenome (GOLD analysis project Ga0194063, IMG submission 155459) | Anoxic zone freshwater microbial communities from boreal shield lake in IISD Experimental Lakes Area, Ontario, Canada - Sep2016-L373-20m | ecosystem: Environmental > Aquatic > Freshwater...
ACGAGCGGCTCCAATGTTAAAGGCATCGATACATTCGGGGTATAATGGATCGATGAACTCTTCTAAATCTTCAGGCAAACTGCTCTCATTCACCAGGAAACGATCTGAAGTTTCATGGGTTTTATCAATATCAATTTGTATAAATTGTTCTGCTTTACTGCCTGTTTCGACCACAAAATGTAAAGTGTTGCCCGTTTGTCGGGTAGCAATCAACTTGCTATCACGGGCGTGATCAATTAAGGTTTGCAGGTCTCTACCGCATTCGATATACGTTCTTTCTGTCCATTCAACAAGGTCATCAGCCACCCGATGTCCATCTTTATCGACAATGCCGCCTAAGCGATACCACTCTCTACCGGTTTTGGCTAATCGAATCGGATAGTCAGTGTTTACGGCCTGGAGTTTGGAAAGTAATAGCTCATGGTTTGGATTAGGTAAGGTTTGCTTACAAATTTTTGTAAGGTCTTGTCCATTCAGTTTAAAAGGTGGGTTAGCCATTAGCTGCATCCTATTATGCGTTTGCCTCTACAGAAGGGGTGTATTGCTTAAGCGTGCTTGTACTGCAGCTCTTACATCGGCTTCTGGATCATCAAGCAGGCAGGTTAATGTTTCTATTGGAACACGCTGAACAGCGATATAACGCACGACCCAATCAGGATCATTTAATAAAGTAACTGCATTTTCCGGACTCATTCTTTCCGCAATAAGGCGTCTAACCTCGGGTGCATCGTCATGTACCATTAGCCCTAAGCTAACTTCTGGCAAACGTTCGGCAACCACTTTTCTGACTTCTGAGTCTTTATCACGAATGAGTCGAAACAATCGACCTTGAGGAAGACGCCGGGCAACGGTTAACCGGACTATGTAGTCTGGGTCATTAGCTAGCGTTTCCAGTTCTTCGGTCGGAATGCGATCAGCGACTGTCATGCGTACTTCACGATCTGGGTCATTAATTAAAGCAGATAATTGTGCGGGTGGTAATCGATAGGCAACCGCACGTCTAACCACTTCATCATCGTCATGTATGAGTTGGGTTAATGATTTCTGTGGCGCATACCGGACTGCAATGGCTCGTCTTTCCCAAAATTTGTCATTAAGGTAGTGTTCGGCATAGCCGGGATTGATCCGGAAAAAGCGATCAATCTGACGACCGCTTTCAGCCGTTACACACGTATCTCCGGGCATACAGCGACCCATTAAGAGTGTTTTTCCACGAAACGGGCAAAAACTACAATCAGCTACAGGTACGCTAACAGGTTTTTCATTACCAGACATGCGGTGTTCCTTTTTAATCAGGATAGACTTCAGCAACGACAACACCCGTTGCGTTATCATAATCTTGGGTCAGGCACAGGCAATGCTCCCGACCATCGATCAAGTAGAGATTAAATTCAGCGTTCTCAAGAATCGGTGTGTTATTAGGCAGGTCATCATCCATACAGTAAGTAAAGTGTATGGGTTTGTATTCCTGTCTAAGTTTGGACACCGTTTCATCACTAAGACCTAAGTTTTTAATAGAGTCTACAATAGCGTTTACCTGGTCTTTACTAATCATCCAGTAGCCTCCTCTTCTCGCTCAAATCTAAAGCGATGACTTGCATCGATACCCATTACTTTGGCAAGCCAAGGGGGAGGCGTACCCGCAATAACAGTTTGTAATTGTTGAATAACATCAACAATACTTTCGATGCTAGAAAGCTTTAAAGGGTGAATGCCAATTTTAACAATCTTTGCTGCTGCAGGCCCGCCAACTGAGGCAATATAAAGCACCTGACAATCTTTAATGAGTTCAGCTCTATAGGTGTTTTTATCTTCAATCTCAGGGTGGTTTTCTTCATCTGGCGTACGAATTCCAATCAATTGCGCATCAGTTGCAGAAACCTGGTAGATCATAAATTGATTGCAGTTCCCAAAATGTCCATCCACATGAAAATTATCATTACTGGCAAAAGCAATACGAATAGATCCAGGTAGATCACCATCTTGGTAATCCTGGATAGTCGGTTTTACGGGTTCACCGGTTTCTACATCTGTTTTAAGAATTTGTATCGCTTGACTGAGTAATAAATCATCAATAGTCGAAAGGCTACTTACTTGTGCCTTTTTAAAAGTGTTTAGGGTGATGCCGGCAATTTTATCTTCGGTTAATGGTAAACCAAGATTGTCGGATAATACTTTAAATAAGCTTTTGGCATCGGTATCGGGCAAAACACGAGCGGCTAGCCCGATACGTAAAGCCAGTTCTCTTGTTATCGTGTCCTGGCTGCTCATGACAGTTATGCCTCTAGGGGAAGTATGCAATTATCAATTGGACATACTTTGACGCATTGAGGCACATCAAAATCACCTTCACATTCAGTGCAGGTTTTTTTGTCTATTTCAAATACAACTTTACCTTCAGTGATTGATTGAGTGGGACAGACGGGTTCACAGTCACCACATGAAATACAATCCGCTGCAACTATATATAAAGCCATGATTATTCTCCAGAATCTATTCGTTTTGCGCGTAAAGTGACGGGGAAATCGGGTTGTCCATCAAGGGGTTCAAAATAATACTTTGAACCATCACTGAGTAAAACTTCACCACCCCATTTTTCAGGGGTATCAAATTCAACCGTTTCCGCGACTTCTTCCAAATCTTTTTTGGGTACATAGAAGACTAACTTGCCTTCAGCATTTTTCTTTAACATGACACTAGGCATAGACTTCTCCGTTATGGGTTTTGTAAACGCCCCTGCCCACCTTATAAAAGGAGGGCAGGGGGATGTTTTAACGAATTAAATCGTAGTTGTAATCTGTTGTACCCATACCTTTAGTTTCTTTATCCAATTGTTCCAGAATGGCATTAACCAGAGTCGTCAGCATATAGATAGCGCCTTCGTAACCCAATGTGGTCATTCTGTGCAAATGGTGTCTGTCAAAGATGGGGAAGCCTATCCGGATTAATGGCACTTCAAACGCTTCACCTTTATAGAAAGTATCACGTTGAATGAACTTGCCATAAGAGTTGCCAATCATAAAATCAGGTTTGTTAGTGAACACTAATGAACGGAAATGCCATAAGTCTTTACCAATATGAACCACGGTGTTTTGTCCATAAGGCGAGTCTTTAAGCATTTTATCCATCGCTTTTAACCAGCGTTTATTCGCATGGTTACACAATACATCAGCAGGTTCTGCACCCATTTCTAACAGGAATTTAGTCATACCCATAACGAAGTCAGCATCGCCATACAAGGAGAACTTTTTACCGTGCATCCAGGTATGAGAGTCCGTCATCATGTCAACTAAACGGCCACGTTCTAATTCTAAAGAAGCAGGGATGGGTTTGCCGGTTAATTCAGAGACTTTCATCAAGAAATCATCGGTCCACTCCAGGCCCATTGGAATGTTGATAGCCGTTGCAGGTTGATGCCAAATAGATTGTACATACTTTTTAGTTTTTTCTAACTGCCAAGGTTGTAACAATAAGGTATCAATCGCATTAGGTGAATCTTTTAATTCAGCTTGGGTTGTACCCCCCGCATACATGCGGAAAGTACCATCTGCTGGCGTGTCTAACACTTCAGAAGGATCGCTAAGAAGTGAGTAATCAACGCCCATTTCTTTCATCATTCTGTGGATGACTCTAAAGTTACCCAGGTAAGTTTCAAAGCCAGGAACCAGGTTGATTTTACCGTTGGAGCCGACTTTTTTGTCGTCCATGTGGTTTAAGGTAAAGTACTTGATCATCCCTTCAAACATGTTATCCCAACCTGTGGTATGACTACCCACAAAGCTTGGCGTATGTGCGTAAGGGGTTGGAAAGTCTTGCTCAACGTGACCGGCTTTTTTAGCGTTGTTGATGAACGCATTTAAGTCGTCACCGATAACTTCAGCCATACAGGTTGTTGATACGGCAATAATGTCAGGTTTATAAAGTGCTTTAGCATTTTCTAATCCGGCCATCATGTTCTTTTGACCACCAAATACCGCTGCATCTTCTGTCATGGAATCAGAAACACAGGCAACAGGTTCTTTAAAATGACGGTTAAAGTAAGTACGGAAGTAAGCAACACAACCTTGAGAGCCATGTACATAAGGCATGGTTTTTTCAAAGCCTAAAGCACACAATACAGCACCCAGTGGTTGACAGGCTTTAGCAGGGTTTACGGTTAACGCTTCACGATTAAAATTGAGTTCTTGATATTCTTTGGTGGTGGTCCATTGAAATACTTCATCAATTTTTTCTTGTGGGTGACGCTCTTCATAGGCTTCACGTTTATTGGCTAGGTTTTCCTTGTATTCGTCTGTACGGAATAAAGGGTAACTAGGTTGAATATTATCTACATCTTGACTCATGATAAGCTCCTACGCGCCACTAATCTGTGGACGACGGTTGAAGAATGGGGTGACTTTAGCAGCAATGATTACAGCTAAAGTCATTCCTAAAAATTACGCGCCAGCGGCAACGGCTACTTTTGAAGTGTCGTCAGTTTTCCAGGGCACCTTGACCTGTTTCCAGCAAGGGTTATTCAAGGTCATATCCATATCGCGGGCAAAGATGGCAAAGCCGTCATAACCGTGATAAGGGCCAGAATAATCCCATGAGTGCATTTGTCTGAAAGGTATACCCATTTTTTGAAAGATATACTTTTCTTTAATACCGGAACCGATTAGATCAGGTTGTACGCGTTTAACGAATTCTTCGAATTCATAACCGGTGACATCATCATAAATCAGGGTAGCATTACCCATTTCTTTAATAGTACGGTCGTAATCGTCGTTATGACCAAATTCATAACCCGTACCCACCACTTCCATACCTAGATCTTCATAAGCACCGATTACGTGACGTGGGCGTAAGCCACCAACGTACAACATAACGCGTTTGCCTTGTAAACGGGGTTTGTACTTCGCGATAACCGCGTCATACTCTGCTTGATACTTAGCAATAACTTTTTCAGCGCCGGCTTGAATGGTTTCATCAAATAACGCAGCAATTTTGCGTAATGATTCAGCAATTTTAGTGGGACCAAAGAAGTTGTATTCAATCCAGGGGATCTTGTATTTTTCTTCCATGTGTCGTGCAATGTAGTTCATTGAACGATAGCAATGGATTAAGTTTAATTTTACTTTTGGGGTTTTTTCCATTTCAGCAATGGTGCCGTCACCCGACCATTGAGCAACAACGCGTAAGCCCATTTCTTCTAACAGGGTACGAGAAGCCCATGCGTCACCACCAATGTTATAGTCACCAATAACAGCGACATCATAAGGTGTGGTTGGGAAGCTTTCATCACCATCACGGTTTTCTAAAACCCAGTCCCGAATTGCATCGTTCGCAATATGGTGACCTAATGATTGAGATACGCCACGGAAGCCTTCGCAACGCACTGGCACAACGGGTTTGCCGATTTCTTTGTTAGCTTTTTTGGCTACCGCTTCAATATCGTCACCAATTAAACCAATTGGACATTCAGATTGAATACTGATGCCTTTGTTTAAAGGGAATAACTGTTCAATTTCAGTCATGATTTTGGCAAGCTTTTTATCGCCTCCAAACACGATGTCTTTTTCTGTGAAGTCAGACGTAAAGTTCATGGTACCAAAGGTATTAACCCCAGTAGTGCCCACGTAATAGTTACGACGACCAGCACGAGAATACTGTCCACAACCCACTGGGCCATGAGAAATATGGATCATATCTTTAATAGGACCCCATACCACCCCTTTTGAACCTGCATAAGCACAGCCACGAATAGTCATTACACCGGGTTGTGATTTACGGTTAGAGGTAATACATTTGTTTGATTTTTCTAACGATTGATCGTTAACAGCCAAATGTTTTGCACGGTCTTTACGTGCTTGTTCTGGATAGATTTCGAGCACTTCCTGGATGAGCGCTTCGGTCTCTTCTTTAGTTAGAGCAGCCATTATATTCTCCTACTTATGTCGTGGGTAATCCCCCACAGACAGGTTTTAGGACGGGAATCTGTAGAGATAGAGATTATCTCTACAGTTGTTCGTTTGTAAAAACGCTGTCAAGCATTTCTACCGGGTTTGCTTATTAAGCGATTGCTTCTTCAGCCGCTGTTTTACCAACGATTGACTCATCAACATCATCAATGATGCCGAATTCCATCATTAATTCTTCCAACTCATCCATAGTGATAGGGGTTGGGATAACAAAGTTTTTGTTATCACGAATTTTGGTAGCCAATTGGCGGTATTCTTCTGCCTGTTTAGCACCTGGTTCATATTCGATAACAGTCATACGACGAATTTCAGCTCGTTGCACAACGTTGTCACGGGGTACGAAGTGAATCATGGTAGTACCGATTTTTGCAGCTAACGCAGAGATTAATTCGTCTTCACGTGCAGTTTCACGTGAGTTACAAATTAAACCCGCTAAACGAACGCTGCCTGAGTTAGCGTATTTCACGATACCTTTAGCAATGTTGTTAGCGGCATACATTGCCATCATTTCGCCCGAACAGACGATGTAAATTTCTTGCGCCTTGTTTTCACGGATTGGCATGGCAAAACCACCACACACAACATCCCCAAGTACATCATAAAAAACGAAGTCAAGTTCATCGTCATAAGCACCTTCTTCTTCTAGGAAGTTAATAGCAGTAATTACACCGCGACCCGCACAGCCAACGCCGGGTTCTGGACCACCTGATTCAACGCATTTGATGCCACGGTAACCGGCTTTCAATACATCTTCGAGTTCTAAGTCTTCAACACTACCGGCTTCAGCAGCTAAACTCATAATTGTAGTTTGTGCTTTGGCGTGTAAGATTAAACGTGTAGAATCTGCTTTAGGATCGCAACCTACGATCATTACATTGTTACCTAATTCTGCTAAAGCAGAAACCAGGTTTTGAGTCGTAGTAGATTTACCAATTCCACCTTTACCGTATATTGCACATTGACGTAATGCCATGATGTTCTCCTCGTTATAGGACGTTGTTGTTAATGACATTTGATATAAAGCAAGCGGTGTGCCAACTTGTTATATTTATGTAACCTATTGAATTATAATAAATAAACTTTTGTTTGTAGGTGCTCTGTAACGTTGTGTTTCAAACATTTTGTTATGTTTCTGTAAGCTTGTTAACAGTGCGGTTAATGAATTACTACAAGGTGCCTACCTTAATATGTGTCTTCAATGCGTGTTTAATGGGTGACTATTGTTAAATTGTCATAATAAGGACAAAGTTATAAGGGAATTTTTTGCAGGTTCCTGATCAGTATTAGAGAGTAACTATCTGTTACTATTGCCATTATAATATTAATAGAGTGTTTTTCTAAAATTGGTTTAATTATTGCTTATTAAATAAGTAACAATAATTAATAACGGAGTTTTAGCATGTCTTCTACTGTCTTATCTGAAATATTAACGGGTCTTTATGATAAAAGAGTGGTTCCCTATCTGGGGCCTGGGGTACTTTTTGACTCTACCAATAAAGTAACTGGCACACCCATTCCAGCCGATAGTGAAAGCCTGATTCTGGCGATGAATAATGGCAAACCCATGGCGCCCAAGCTGATGTATGAGTTCCCCAGGGCAGCGATGAACCAGGAGCTTAAGAAAGGAAGAAATTTTCTGGGTCAGTTTCTGACCAAGTTATATGGTGAAACTGAGTATACCAGAGCAGCAGTACACAACTGGATTGCCGAGTGGAAACCCGCCTATGTCATAGACATTAATAGAGACACGCAATTACAGGATAGTTATGCTGATGAAGAGCATACGCTTATTGTCGGTGTTGCCAGAATTACTGCTAGCCAATTTCGTTTCAGAATCTATCAATATGATGGTAAGGAGTATTCTGAAATTGAACAGGAGCAGGTTGATCAAAGATTGCCTATACTATTTAAACCGATGGGGTCGCCCAAACCAGAAGCCAATTACATTGCTTCTGATGCAGACTATGTGGATTACATAACAGAGCTAATGGGTGGTTTTGCTATTCCTGATTTTTTAAAGGAATACCGTAAAGGTAAGCAATATTTATTGGTCGGTGTACCTTTAAATAGAGACTCAGAGCGGATGGTGATGAGTGACATTATTTACGGTGCTAATCCAGAACATAAAGGTTGGGTTTTAAATAAAACGCCAACCAATAAAGAAATCCGTTACTGTAAAAAAGTAGGATTGGAAATTCTTGATCTTGATGTTAAGGACTTGTTGGAGGCGGTAAAATGAGTCGTGCTTGTCTTCGTCAGTTAAAAGAGACTTTTGTTCAGGGTGTCAGGCGATACCGGAGCACGTGGTCAAGTAAAAAAACTAAAGATTTTCAGATAAATAAAAGCCGGAGTGCAATCGTTTTAGCTATTGCCTATAAAAACAGCTAAAGCTATTTTGCTCCACCTTTAGCGCACAAAAACATCTTTGTGCGCTTTTCTCTTTTTCTAAATTCTCTCAGTCCTTTTTGTTACTAATAGCACAGATTATTTTCAAAATTTTGTAAGGTTTGCAACATCTATTTGATTTTATGTATTATCAATGCTGACTGATGTAACAACTATTTCAAAAAGTTAATAATCAATATTTTAAAAAATTACTATAAATTCAATTGGTAAGCTCATTGTCCTATTTAATTTAACATTAAATCTCTCCTTGTATTAATTAAAATCCAACTATTGGCAAGTGTTTTGCTTAAACCTTATTAAAAAGGGGTGAATATGACACTATACATTGGCTGCATGATGCCTGATCGAGCACTTGATGAGTGTGCTTTAGTGAGAGCGGTTACTAAAGTCGCTATCGATTTGGCAGGTCAGAGAAAGCAAGCAATACAAAATAAGGTACCCATTATTGATATCTTATTTTTATTACCCAGTCATCAGGAAAAAGCTGACTTTACTGGATTACGTTTGCGTTCTTTCAATCGTGCTGAGCAGATTTTAAGAATTGAATCAGCGGTGCCTGAAAAGATGCTGGAGTCTATTCATGCCGAGAATTATGTTTTCGCAATCCTAAAGGATGCTATTGATGCGGCGGGACTCTTTTTTACCGAAGAAGCTATTTTATTTGATGTACCTGGACATTTAGCGTTAGTGGATTTTATTGTTCAAAAAAACACGATGCATTGAATGGCTCAGTAATTTTTTACTTTAATTGATTGGGAGAAACGAACAATGTTACTAGAAACGTATCAAGACAAAGGCTTATTAACGGTAACGTTGGTTAATGGTCAAACCAGTGATGCCGGTGTTTATGCTTATAGAGGGGATCTGGTTTTAAAAGAAGGGGCTTTACGTGAAGGATCAACAACCGATCGTAAGCCACCAGAAGCGTTGTTTATTCACTCTGCATTGATTGTAGCAGATGACAAGATTAAGTTCATTAATGGCTTGTTGCCAACCTTGGACTTATTGCCGGTTTTCGTGGAAAAGTATAAAGCGGATATCGCGCCTGATGCCACTGCATTAGTTTATGTTGAGAATATATCAAAAGCTTTAAAAGTTGAATTAGAAGGTATTACTTACGGTTTATTACCTTTCAAACAAGGCCTGGTCTGGAATGAATTGCTTGAAGAACTCTATATTGAAAAAAGTGAGCTGAAAGGCCAATCAGCTGAAGATAAAGTCGCTATCGCTTACGCGGCAGCCAAGACTTATAAAATAAAAGCAGAATTAGTTTCTTATGAAGAAGCTGAAGCCAATACCTTTGTCGTAGTTAAAGACGCGGCTGTAGGTGCTATTTAATCTTTATAAATAGAAAGCAGAGTATTTCCCCTTAGGCATGGACAGTAATACTGATGGAATGATTTTTTGTCAGTGTTACTGCACTGTTTCGATAGTTAATTTATTACTAAAGTGAACCTATGAAACTTCAGATTGAGCGCCAATATGTAGAAGCCTTGGTTGATGAGTTTCCAACACTCTCAGCTCTAAAAGATCAGCTGCGCTTTGGTAATAAAGCGGAAATAGCCTTCAGAAAACTAAGCTCTACAGAGCTGTGTTTTTTGAAGGATTTATATGAAAAGGCAGGCCCTGGTATGCAAGGCCATGCCGCACAGATTTCTACGCTTCAAAAAGCCATGAATGAAGATACCTTCCGGTTTTCTGAAGATGATCTAGAACAGTTATTGCCCGCATGTGCGCGATATTTTATTAATAATGCCATACGGGGTTGGTTGTTTCAGGCTAACGTGGCTGGAAAACCGATGGCCTATCTGTTGACCCGACTGGATTTTACCCCCTCAGGCGAAGAAGAGGCGGGGCGCATTACACTCGAAATTAAAGCGAATACAAAAGGCAAAATAGCAGTCTCGACTATTACCATCCGATCACGGGATATTGCAGATAAAACCCTGACCGAAATCTTTGCTGCGAAGGGTTATCTTAGAGAAACACCCGAGTTAATTGCAGCGTATGATCGTTCTGCTGAACGCTATTTTGATTGGTGTGGGCATTCAGGTGCGCAGTTTTCGGGTAAAGGAACGGGGTTTTTTGCAGAAGATCCTACTGCAAGTCATCGGAATACGGATTGGGCGCGTAAAGAGGTGGTTATCTTATCTTCACAGGGTGGAACAGCTAGGCTAGTCTGTGATGAAAGTATCCTCAGTGAGCGTAGTTTAACAGTCGATGCCACTGGCGATATTCTAGCCAAATATTTACGCAAGGCAGCAAAAAGCAATCGCTATAATCTGCAAGTGGAGCATGAAATTGAAGCCTCTCATACCGATATTCCTAAAGGCTTATTTACCGATTTACCGGTACATGGCTATTTATTGATGTTTCATTTAGAGCTGCATCATCATTTGTGGGTGCATGTAAATGATATTGAACCTTATCGTTATCAACCAGAGTTAAAAGAAAAGTTAATTCTTCGAGAAGAACAAATCGACTTGATTGATATCCTCACGGCCGAAATGGACGTATTGATGGATGATATTGTTGAAGGCAAATCAGGCGGTACGACAGTCTTGTGTGCAGGGCCAGCGGGTGTGGGTAAAACCCTGACTGCTGAAGTGTATTCAGAAATTATTAAGCGGCCTTTATATCGCGTACATTCTGGGCAACTAGGCTTAAGTGTCAATGAGATGGAAAAAGCCTTAAAAGATGTACTCACCCGAGCTCAACGTTGGGGTGCGGTGATGTTGATTGATGAGGCTGATGTTTATATTCAACGCCGTGACAATAACATTGCAATGAACGCAGTCGTGGGTGTTTTTCTAAGGGTCCTGGAATATTTTAATGGTTTGTTATTTTTAACGACTAATCGCGTTGACGATATTGATGAAGCGATTGTATCCCGTTGTATTGCCTTAATTAAATATTACCCACCTGATCGAGAAGCACGTCGGCAGATTTGGCAGGTGATGATTCAGCAATTCGACATAGCGATTGAACCGGCTTTGGTTGAACAATTAATTGATATTTTTCCTGATGCAACGGGACGTGATATTAAAGGTTTAGCTAAGTTGGTGGCTAAGTATTGCCAGCATAAAAAAGTGCTTCCAACTTTAGATGTCTTTAAACGCTGTTCAATATTTAGAGGCATGGACTTAATTTAAGACGCTCCTGATTTTGGCATTTTTAATGCTAATTATTTTATAGATTGATTTTTCTGTGTGTTATTCCCTTGGGTTGGGTGCCTGTAGCGTTCTATTTTCTCGGATAGAGCGCTTTTTTTTGCAAATAATTTTATTTTAATGACATTAGGGTTTTCCTATAAAGTGTTTCAAATTAAACAGGTTGGCAAATGATTTGCTTATTAGTTAAAAGTGATCGTTTTAATACACTATACGGCTATTAATTCATCGAAATAGTAACAAACGTTAATTTTTTGTCAGGTTTATAACAATTATGAGGGATGACTGGGGCCAGTCATTGAGACTAAAATGAAATACAAAACAATTTCTATTGATGATTCTGAAGCTTTGATTAAAGAAGCAAAGCCTTTGATTCTGGATTGTCGGGATTTAAAAGATTATCGGGCCGGTCATTTAGAAGATGCGCTGCATGTTCATGAAGGCTTAAAGGAGTCGTTAGTCAAGAAAGGCGATAAGGAGCGTAGTTTACTGATTTATTGTTACTACGGTCATGCGAGTCAACATCTGGCAGAATTCTTTAGCGACTTTGGTTTTAAAGATGTTTATAGCCTGGCGGGTGGCTATTCAAGTTGGAAAGAAAAGTATCAGGCAAGCTGATGGATAAAGACGTTTGGGACTGGATGCAAAACAATTATTTTTCTGTCACACAGCCGACATTAAGGAACAGTGCGGGTATTGATCCTTTAATCCTGGCGGCTCAACAAGGTCGAAGTGATGTTGTGCAGTTTTTACTTGATCAAGGTGCTTCGGTTGAGGTTCTTGATATTTACGGAAATAACGCCTTATGGGCTGCCTGTTATGCGAACAGTAGTGAGTGTATCAAGCTATTGCTTGATGCGGGTATTAACATTAATTTTCAAAATACCGCTTCAGGAGCGACCGTTCTTATTTTTGCTGCCTCAAGTGGCAGGGAGTCAGTCGTTGCGCAACTGATAGAAGCCGGTGCCGCACTTGATCTTACGACGATGGATGACTTTTCTGCACTGGATTTGGCATCAACCCCCAAAATACTCAAACAATTGTATAAATTCGTTAAATCAGGAGATTAAAATGCAAGCATTACCTCGTGAACTCGCCTTACGTATCGCCCTGGCTACACGCATTCTTCCCGGTATTGATATTCCACGTTTGTTGGAAATCTTACACGAACGTTTAGGCTCACCCCTGGACGATGAAAAATTAAAGTCTATTACGGTGACGAACCTTAAAACAGGCTTAGGCAGTTTGGATGGAGAAGAAGACGGCGAAGATATCGGGATTGGTCTGGCCAATATTAAATTAGCGGTGCGCTATTTATGGGGAGATGAAGCCGAAGACGAAGATTTGCCTGAAATAATGCCTTATAAAGAAGGTGATATACCCGATTCAATTCGTGTCGCAATTGGGTCAAATAGTGGTGCATTGGTTAATGGTCATTTTGGCTCTTGTATCCGGTTTCTGGTTTATCAATTATCCCGTGATGATTATCGATTGGTGGATATTCGTTCAACCCTTGAAGCGGATACCGCTGAAGATAGAAATCTGTTTCGGGCTAATCTGATAAAAGACTGTCACGTTATGTTTGTGCAATCGATTGGAGGTCCTGCGGCGGCCAAAGTGATTCGTGCAGACATCTATCCGATTAAGGTGCCTGATGTGACTGAAGCCTTGGATCAACTGAAGGATTTCCAAAAGGTATTTGATGCGCCACCACCCTGGATGGCTAAAGCGTTAGGACGCTCTGCGGAGGAGAGAGTCAGATTCAGTCACGATGAAACCGTTTAAATAATAAAGTAACACCTTAAGTAATTCGCAATAATAAAATAGTTAAGTTAAGCCTGAGTTGTTAAAAAACAAGAGTGCAATAGCGTCATCTATTGTCTGTAAAAAAAAGCTAAAGCTGCTTTACTACACTATAAAAGTGGGGAGGTTATTATTGCTTCTTACCTTAAGTTCAAAATGGACTTAATTATGGTGTATTTTGTGGGGTTGGCCTATGATTCAAGTTTGATTTATTCTAAATTTGTCCTCCCTGACGCGCGATGGCAAAATATTGGTTAGTGTCATCAAAGCATTCATGACAGGTGCCTGAGAATGCATTGATGAAACGCCTCAGCATGTCAGCATCTTCTTTAAAAACAGTCATCCATATACTCCAATGACCATGTCCAGTTGCAACGTCAACGATTGTTTCTCTGAAATCGGTATTATTCGAATTTCCTGTTAGACGATGCTTGGTTTTTTGTGCAATATTCCAAACGTCACGCCTATTTAACCAACGACGATCTGATGCTTTTGGATTATTGAGCGGCTGTTTATCTAATCCAGTTAGTTTTATCGTCGCGTCTGCGCGTAATTTTTCATCATTTGACAGAGTAGCGTCGGGTTTAATAATGCCGTCAACAGAGTACTGCAGTGCTCGAAAAGTATTATCTCTGTCTGGCCAATAATAATCTTCAATTATCACTTCAGTATTACCTTTTGTTGAATTGCAATTAGGGCAGGCTAAAAGAAAGTTTTGCCAATCCGACTCTCTATCGGAAATGACTCCAGTTGCGCCATCAGGCTTCTTCGGTTGTATATGTTCGACTGCAAGTCCGGCTTCAAGGCGCATTTCACAGTAAGAACAAAATTCACCCAGCCTATTAATGAGTGCTCCTCTAGCATTGGGAAAGTCTGAATATTTAATTTCGGTATTATCTTGGTTTTTGGGACAATCGCCTCTGACAACTGGTCGCATTAGTTATGTTCCTCACGCTTTTTCTCTGATTTACCCAAACCTGCCGCCATTCGTTCCATTTCCAGAAAAGCATGATAGGCGACATTATCGCTAAAGGGAGCAGAAAACTCATCCAATTGTGTTTTGAGTCTCTGCTGTATATCTGGAGGGGTGTCTTTTGCGTCTTGCAGAACTTGATAATAATTTTTGGCAGCCTCGTACATCTTTTGATATCGATCACTACGCTGAGGAACGTCAACTCCCATTACATCTTGAACAATGTCCTCAATAGAGCGATTACTGTATTGGTCTGCAGGTCCAGGAGCGGCTATTCCAGGTGAAATATTTTCAGTATCTGATAATAACGGTATACGATTTAGATCAATGACCTCTCCAGGTTCAAGTGACTGGAGAATAAAGGGTGAATGCGTAGAAGCAATAAACTGTAATTTGGGGAATGCTTGTTGCAAATCACGAACAATTTTGCGTTGCCATTTTGGGTGCAAATGTAGATCAATTTCGTCGATCAGTATAATCCCTTCGGTTTTTTTTGCGGCTTCAATTTCTAAATGCGGATTCAATCGCACGGCCCGATAAGCAATATCGGCAACCATCGCAATAATATTGCGATAGCCATCTGAAAGATTATTAAACGGAACAACTCCTTCTTGTTTTAATTTAATTAGGATTTGATCTTGAAGAGTATCAAAATAAAATTCCTCTGCATCAGGTATGCAGGTTAAAACAGCCTGCTTGACAGCAATGAGTGAGGGGAGTGCTTGGTGTTTTTGTAATTCAGCATAGGTAAGACTTTTAAACCACTGTTCAAAGGCCTTTTGATCAGATTTTGGATTAAGACAGTTTTGATAAGCGTCTAATCTGGAGCCTGGTTTTTCGGTTGGAATTAATTGCTGAACTGTCCACAATCTTTCGGCACCGTAATAGAGCAATAAGGGCAATGAGGCATCATAATTTAACGCATTTTTTAAAATATTTACACCAGGCACCCCAAATGCCTTAGTGCCCACAAATCTTTGCCATACAACATTGGCATCGTGAATGACTGCTTCTGCCTCAATATACACATGGCTATAATCTACTTTGCCATCGACACTATGTCTATCTTCAAAATATACCTGCCCGCCTATTTCATGCATGACCAGCCGGGCATCTGTTTTTCGTAGAACATTTTGTCCGGTTCTTATTTTAGAGTTTTTAAAACAAGTTCCTAACATCACGGCAACTGCATCCAATACCGTCGTTTTACCTTTACCATTTTCGCCGGTTAATACTGTAAAACGGGGATGAAATTGAAAGCGGGCATCTTCGTAACGTCGAAAATTGCTAAGTGTAATATTTAGTAATCTCATTTTAGTTAGCTAACCGGAGCAATTCTAATAGTGCAATATGTTAGGCTATCATCATAACACTACATAATTCAAACCAGCCTAGTTTTAAATCCATACTTACGAAACATAAAGGCCACGTTCACTAAAGCAATCATCACCGGCACTTCAATCAATGGACCAATGACCGCCGCAAATGCTGCACCGCTATTGATTCCAAATACCGCGACTGCTACAGCAATCGCCAGTTCAAAATTATTGCTTGCGGCAGTAAAAGCCAGGGTTGTCGTTTTACCATAATCTGCACCAATCGCTTTACCCATCAGGAAGCTGACTAAAAACATTACCACGAAGTAAATCAACAGCGGAATCGCAATGCGTACAACATCGAAGGGTAATTGCACAATCAGTTCACCTTTCAATGAAAACATCACCATGATGGTGAATAACAGGGCAATGAGTGTCAGTGGGCTAATTTTTGGAATAAAGCTTTTGTGATACCAATCCTTACCTTTCGCTTTTACTAATACAAAGCGTGTCGTAAAGCCGGCAATAAAGGGAATACCCAGATAAATAAACACGGTTTTGGCAATTTCACCGATGGTAATGGCAACCAGACTACCCTGTAAGCCGAATAAGGGTGGTAGAACAGTAATAAAAAGCCAGGCATAAACACTAAAAAACAACACCTGAAATACGCTGTTAAAGGCTACCAAGGCCGCACAGTATTCGTTGTCACCCCGTGCCAGTTCGTTCCAGACGATCACCATGGCTATACAACGCGCCAAGCCGATCATGATCAATCCGGTCATATATTCGGGATAGTCTCTTAAAAAAACGATGGCTAATACAAACATCAATATCGGGCCGATGATCCAGTTTTGTACCAGAGACACGCTCAGCACCCGCCAATTGCGGAACACATCCCCCAGTTCTTCGTAATGAACTTTTGCCAGCGGAGGATACATCATTAGAATCAACCCAATAGCAATTGGAATATTGGTTGTGCCTACTGAAACAGCGCTATTAACCTGCTTGACTTCTGTGGGAAATAAAAAGCCAATCCCCACACCGATCGCCATCGCAATAAAAATCCACAGAGTTAGGAAGCGGTCGAGAAAAGAGAGTCTAGGGGCAGGGCAAACGGATGTATTCATAGTTGTGTCTCTGAAGAATGGATTCAATAAGGGCAAAAAGTTGCCCAAACTGAGTATTCCTAAATTTTTAGGGTAATAGGGGGCCGATACGATCCAGCTCAGCTTTTAATCGGTCGCGGTCTTGCTTTAATTCATCCAGCGGTAACGCCAGAAACTGCTCGATGCGGTAACGTAAAATGCCATAAGCCGTTTCAAAAGCGGCTTTGACTTCTGTTTCAGTCCCTTCAAAATGAGCAGGATCTTCTACACCCCAATGGCTGCGTAAAACCGGACCCAGATAGGCAGGGCAGGTTTCATTGGCGGCATTGCCGCAGACACTGATGACAATATCCGGTGTTAAGGGTAAATCATTCCAGGATTTACTGTAATAGCCCTCAATCGAAATGCCTTTTTCTTTTAGCAAAGCCACGGCACCGCTATTTAATTGCCCCAACGGTTTACTGCCTGCACTGAGTGCATGCCAACCTACTGGCGCAAGATGATTGAAAGTCGCTTCACCCATCAGGGAGCGGCAAGAATTACCGGTACAAAGAAATAACACGTTCATAATTAATGTCTATCCGTCGATGAAATTAGTTAGTTAGAATCACAGCAGGATGCTTCTTTCGTGGTGTCAAAACAGAGTTCTGGATTACCTGCGCAACATTCGGCAGTCAAGTAATCAATTAATGACTGCATTACTGTAAGATTTGCACGATAACGCTGATACCGGCCTTCTTGGGTTACGTTTATCAGGCTGGCATAGGTCATTGCTTTTAGATGAAAAGAAACATTGGTGGGTGGTAATGCCAAGGCAGTGGAGATTTCACCGGCAACGAGTCCAGTCGGTGCGTGTTTAACAAGCAGCCGAAAAATATCCAGACGAATGCCAGAGGCCAGTGATTCAAAAAGTGTTGTTGCAAGTTGTTTATCCATAGATTAACTATACAACAATTATTGAAGCATTGAAATAGACTTATCCAAAAAGTCGTGAGTTTCTGGTAAATTGTTATTGCATGTTGGCGAAAGCGATCGTACCAAGCGTTATTCCTATCGCTTATACGCCTTAAGCGATAGGAATATCCCTTTTTCCGATTGCTTATGTGGCTTAAGCGATAGGGATATCCCCTTTGCCGGTCGCTTATGTGGCTTAAGCGATAGGAATATCCCCTTTACCGATCGCTTATGTGGCTTAAGCGATAGGAATATCCCCTTTACCGGTCGCTTATGTGGCTTAAGCGATAGGAATATCCCCTTTACCGATCGCTTATGTGGCTTAAGCGATAGGAATATCCCCTTTACCGATCGCTTATGTGGCTTAAGCGATAGGAATATCCCTTTTTACTATCGCTTAAGCCGTATAAGCGATATGCGTTAACCAATAGTAGATTCCAAAATCCGGTCAATATCCGCGATGCTTAATCCGGTGATATCCGCTATGGTTTCTTTGTTTTCACCCTTCTTAAGTAGTTTTAACGCGATTGTTTTTGTGGTTTGTTGTATGCCCTGTTCTATACCTTGCTCTATACCATGCTCCATACCTATCGCTTTGCCTTCATAATAACCATCACCAAAAGAAGACTCAAACATACTGGCTTGGTATCGCAAGTCGTCTTTATAGTGCTCGTAGGCTTTTTGTTCGTCTTCTGGCAGTTTCATGATGCTGAGTTTTTCTTGGGCTTCTTTTAAGCCTTTGGCGGTAAAGCTGTCTTTAATTTCTTCATTTTTTAGAAAGTAAATCCACTCATCTAAGGTATCTTTGGCAATGTCGTTAAAGCGGTTTATTTTTATCAGATAATATTCTGGGTACAATGATTCTATACTGTCTTTTTCGAAGAGTTGTTTTTGTTTTTCATTAAGTTCTAAAACATCATGATTGTGTAAGCCTATAAAACGGGTGGTGCCTTTGTAAATATAATCAGTGCCGCTACCCAGATCAAAATAAAGGATATTGATGGAGATGACTTTGGTGATACTGGCGTAGGAACTATTATCTGCCATGTGTTCTAGGGCTGTTTTTGAAACCGCATAAAATATACGCTGCAAGTAGTCATATTCTCGATCATATTGTATTTCTATGATGACTATTTCTTGCTTTTGGTTACGTACTTTTAGATCAACGCGGTTGAATTTATCTATTTTAGTCTCTTTGTTACTTTCACTTTCCAGTACATCCAAAATAGTGATGTCTTCTTTAAGCAATTCACTTAAAAAACCTTCAAGGATGCCAAAATTAGCTTTACTGCGTAGTAAACGTTTTATTGCCCAATCAAAGGTAATGAGTTTTCTTTTAGTGACCATCTTAAATTTCCAGAAAGTTAAAAGCCGATGTTTTATTATTACTAATTCTTCTATGCTTATTTCATTGGCGGATACAGTTACTAATTTTTTACTAACTAATTTTTTTACTAACTCAATCCCGCAACCAACCCCTATAAATATTTAAACACCTTAACCATCAATCCAACAAAATAGCCTTCTGCATCAACATCTGATTATTTTGATAAAAAGGAATGTCTGTATTACCCAAAATTAACGGGGGGATATTGGCTAATTCAGCTAAGTTATCCATAGGCACAATAACAATTTTGGCACCGTTTTCAGATAACATAGTGACCTTATCATCAAAATTAATAGCCCGTTCAATTGCACCACCCACAGAAATATTGCCTAATACAGCCAGCCCTGCTTTAAGATTCTTTTTATAAAGCGCAGAAACAATGGCCACATAAACAGCAGAACCTATACCGTTCGTAATAGCACCCCCTAATAAATTACTCACCTGAATCATCATGTCGTAATTCTTAAGGGAATGTTTATCACTTAAAATGGTTTTTTCGTTAGCCCGAATGTACTGATAAGTATTTTTAATGTTCTCTTTAACCGCTACCGTATTAATGCCGGTTATATTTAACTTACCCGAACCTTGCACCGCCACGGCTTCAATTCTGACTAATGCCACACTCTCACCATCGCTCGTGCTTGTGTAACAAACACCCGGAGACAAAGGCGTATTTTCAATAAGATGAGAACCCTTTTCTTCGGTCAAGCCTACAAAAAACTCCTCCTGAGTAGCCTTATCAATATAAGAGAAATTAGTATCCCAAAACTCCATCCCACCAATGCGTTTGAGTTGTTCTTTAACCCGACGACGCATTTCCAGAGCTATCACCAAATACTCTCTGACATCCTCCTTGGTATAATTACCATCGGGATGTAATAACTTAATCAATCCAGAAACCGTTTTTTTAACCGGCTTGGTATCACGTTGTTTAAGATGACTCCCTAAAGAAAAATAGTCCTCAAGCGCATCCGTATAAGTAACCCGTCTTAACGACTTTAATACTTCAGAAAAATAATCTGTACTAAAGCCAAAGTTTGAAGTGAAATGCTTAGGAGCAAACTTGATCATTTCCCAACCCGGCAGATAGAAATGGATACGATCTAAAAATGCAGTATCTGTATTAACTTCATCCGAAAGAGGACTAAACAAATGTGACGTTTGTAAAACGGTTTCTACGGGCTGGTTAATATTGCCATTTAAAATGATAGACGCTACGCCAGTAATTTCTCCACCCGCACCCGCCCTCGAAAAAGACCCCGATTCCATATAATCTTTCATCAATGGAATGGCGTCTCTGTCTCTAAAAATCTTATCCGTTGCTTCATCAAAACAAATAGCATCCCATTGACCCACAGCGCCCACTTTATTAGTCGAGCCATGAACAAACAACTTCGCAACCGTACCTTGTCCACCGGATATCAATACTGCATAAGGGGTTAGTTCTTTATAAACAAAAGACTTACCGGTAGAACGTGGGCCTAACTCAATAAAATTAAAATTTGATTCGACCATCGGTAATAAGCGCGACAAAAGCAACATCTTAATACGTTGGGTTACATCCTCCGCACTGGGCTCATAACCGCAACTGCGCAAAATAATATCCAGCCATTCACTTTTACTAAATTCTTTCCGTTTACTAAGCACTCGACTGTTATCAAACGATGACAGTTGAATAGGTTTTATTTCAGTAATGACGAATGGATAGATCGTTTGTCCCAGCATAATATTGTGATCATAATCAATATCAATAATCGCCCAGATACCCCCCATGAGCATTTTCTCATGCTGCTTGACTAAATGATCATTGATATTCCCGTTTTTAATATTACTGTTCAGAAGCTTTGCCCAGTACATATCTTTTTTAGAATCCAGTTCCACCGAGATTTTATCAATGATTTTATAACGGCCTTTTTCCCTTATTTTCGCTTGAATCAACGTGCTTTCTTCAGGGTTTACATAATGCTCAGCGAGAATCTTTTTGACATTATCCATCCCCTTACGAATCTGTTCTTCATCGTCTGTAGAACAAGAATTAGCGATCAGATATTCAAGAACAAAAACAGGGACATTCGCCCCAAGTTTTAAAGTCCTTACCAAATCTTTTTTAACTACATAGCCTTTAAAATGCTCTAAAAGCTTAATGTCCAAGTCATTCAATACAGCCATTCCTATTCCTTAACGATTAAAACAGACCGCCCAAATCACGGTCTTTATTTTGTTTTATGATGACTTTGTCCAACTGGGCTTTTGTGTGTGCATCCAGCAGATGAACCTCAATTTCGGTATTTCCATCGAAAGTAAATTCTTTTGCAATCAGCTCGTTTTGCTGCAAAGTAAACACATCACTTTTATTCACCTGAACCTTCTGACTGAAAAAAACCAGATACACTTTACGATTTAAAGTGAAAATATCGGCACCACTAGCCGCCTTGATTTTTACTTGATACAACTCCCCCGTTACGCTTTTTAAATCATCTTTATTTTGAATAGTGACAGTCAAAGCGGGGGCAGAAGCTTCCGTTTGCTCCCAGCAAAAATAAGGTGTTATAAGTTCTTGAGGCGCTACGCCACCGTGCGAAAACCCATAAACACCCGGTGTTTTAAAAGGGTTTAAGGTAGTCGAGAAATACAGATAATTTAGATCACCGTATTTTTTCTTAGCCTCAATATAACGACCGACTAAAGCCGGCTGTTGTTCAGCCGCACGAATATAACGCTCTGCTTTTTCAGCCACCCCGTTGAGTGTTACCGAAATTTTATCCGCTTCGGTTAATATCCCAGTCAAGACAAAGCCATGATCGGTAATTAAATAAACTTTTAGATACCCACTATTAAGCAGTGTCGTTATTTTTTTGGCAAAGTAATCGATGGTTTCAGGAAAATACTTTAACGCTTTATGCTGTAACTTCTCACCCATATCATCAATATCTTTATATGTACAAATCAGATACTGAGAAGATAAGGGTTCCTCATTCACTTCATCCAGCTTGATAAAATCAATGGCAGTTTGGGGGTTTTGATCGCGTAAATATTTCTCACGATGACTTTGCACCTTTTCTGTCACTCCATTAGCCATGTAAATCCGGCTCATGTTATTTTCTGTTTCAGAAGGGATATCGGCAAGCAAGGTATTTTTAGTGACTTTAAAGCCATTGTTTACCTTAGCAGCCACCAAACAGGCCATTTCATAAGCCACACCATCCCCGACAATAACAGCAGTTTTGACATTATTCTGATCTATGAGGTGCTGAAGTATTCCGGTCTGTTGTTCTTTATAATCGGCAAAATATTTAAACCATTTATCCAGAAAAATAGCGACCAACTGCTGATAATAGCTCTGAAAGGGCGCTAATAACTCGGGCTTATGTAAGAACTCGGTATACAGGTTACGAATCGCGGTATCCAGTTGATAAAAATGCTTGGTATAAAACTCAACACACTCTGAAAAAGAGCTGAGATAAGCAATATTTTGAGGATCAAACACAAGTAGAACCTTTACATCGCCCCAAAAAGTAATCCCTAAGGCCTTAACTTGTTTACTTTGATTTCGCAAAGTAAGCCTGACTAAATCCTTTGCCAATAAATCTTTATTATTCAGATGTTCAGCAATACTCTTTAACCAGTGTTCATCAACTAAACGAAAGGGATGAGAGTCATTAACCGCCCAGATATCGATATCAACGGGTAAGGAATAGTTATTCAGATAATTGGCAAAAGAATCCCGGTAACTGACCGAATCCAACCAATCAATATAGACCGCTAAAAGTATCGGCTGGGGCTTTCCAGTAGCCAAACCTGTTAATAAGGTATTGACCACTTCAGTAGCCAATGTCTGCGCAGGTTTTTGAATATAGTCTTGTTTTAGTAAGTCATTCACCTTACGATAAAAAGTCTCTCTCAGTTGAGCATCATACTTATCGGCCTCAAACGCTATGGGATCATGAATAAAAGGTAGCAAGTCTTTTGTTAAATCAAAAATTTCTCCACCGTGGCAGAGACGAAACCAATAATTTTTATCTTCGCCAACACTTTTTTTTGCCGCAGAAATTAAATCAACTAAGGGCAAGTTTATATTGAGGTTTAAAGTTTGATGAACTTTATCTTTAATATAATTTTGTAGATAACGGATATCAAGACAGCCATGCGTTTCACAGTATTCCCTAATGAATTTCAGCTTATCCTTTGCTGTACGGGTATAAATCAGGTATTTCTTAGTTGAGGGCTGCTCACGTTCAAGCAAATACTTGACATGCAATTCTTCAAGATCCGAATTGGCACAATAAACCGTGTAAGCTTGTTCAAGCAGGCGCAGTAAAAAATGGGCATCACCGGATTCATCAATCAAAACGACGATGGGATGCGCTGCAAAAATACTATTTAGATCGTTTTTTAGCCAAGTATCAATCATAGCTCATGTCCTTTGAATAGCTCAGTTTCGCCTGTAATACGCAGCAATCATTCACTGCAACATTTCCAACAAAACCGGATGCCAAAACGCATCATCAATTTCGCCCATTTTTCCAAGCAAACGTTGTTTATCAATCGCGCGGATTTGGTCTAATAAAATTCTGGTTTTCTTACCTGCAAAGTCAACTTCAGGGCGACAACCCAGTTTCTGCCCTTTACTTGTCAACGGCGCGACAATGACACGCGGCAAAGTAGCGTTTAAATCATCAGGTGACACAATCAAACAAGGGCGTGTTTTTTTGATTTCAGTTCCAACGGTTGGATCGAGATTCACCCAAAACACTTCCCCGCGCTTTACCATTCCCATTCCTCTGAGGCTTCATCAATGGGTAACGAGTCTAAAACATCAACATCTTCTGCAACGTTATAGCCTTCAAACCAATTTGCCCGTAGTGTTTTTGATGTTGCTGTCATGCCATTTTGCGCGGGTAAATCGGGCGCATTTGATTCCAATGCCATAAAAATAATTTCAATCGGACGATGACGAAATTCGACTGGAACAGCAATAACATCTTGTGGGTCTTCAATAATTTGTCGTAGTGCAAACATATTTTCTTCTCCTATCCTAATTGTCGTTCTTACCAATCTAATAATCTCTGTCGGGTTACGCTGTCGCTAACCTGACCTACGCAACTATTCAGATCGTTTTGTAGTCAAGTATCAATCATTTATTGATGCCCTGTTGAATTTGTTGCCATAATTCATCAGGACTAAAAACAGGCAACAAAGCCGTTTTAAAATCCTTGCCATTTCTTGTCACAATACTATCAACACCGGCATAACAACTTGCTTCATATAGCACAGCGTCCTCAAAGTCTGAAAAATCAGACAAAACCGCCTTTGCCAAAACCACCTCATTAACTTCAGCGACTGAAAACAATTCCAACAGTTGGCCCACTAACGTCCTTGCTCTTTGTTTGTCCTGACGCTTTGCAACTAAATAATCCATCGTTGTTAAAGTCGTTGCACATAAATACCCATCAATCTCTTTACTGACCACGGCATCAAACAAATTGATGGACATCTGGGCAAAAGGCTCACGAATTAACAGTACGTCCAAAATAATATTGGTATCAAATACAACCTTCAAAGGTATTTATCCTCAAGATGCTTTTTATAATCGCTTTCATC